>Ga0265780_10005191_pt1 | contig 16557 bp, 14 predicted proteins | sample P1T30metagenome_FD_192432 | JGI IMG/M metagenome (GOLD analysis project Ga0265780, IMG submission 192432) | Plant litter microbial communities from East Loma Ridge, Irvine, California - P1 T30 | ecosystem: Environmental > Terrestrial > Plant litter > Unclassified | place: USA: California... | reverse complement strand
CTTGCTGGACTGGTACTTACACCGACTGAACTTTAACCGAGTGCGTCTTCGCGAAATCCATACGCGGCACCGTTAATCGAAAATGGTTGGTGTACCAAAGAGTACCGGATGCTTTACATGTCGTAAACGGAAGATCAGTGAGTATGCCTAGTGCAAAAGTGGTTTGATTTTAACTCGATACAGAGTGTGGTATGTTTCTTCATAAGTGGAGTTTCGAAATTAAACAAGGAGTACTAAGCCTGCCCAAGACGAGACGTGGCCGAGTTGTTTGAATTGCCAGAGGTATAGCAAAGACTGCCCTGGCCCTCCAGCTCGACATACCTTCAAGGACCTAGGTCCAAGACTGGCCGGTACTGAGTGCACAACGACGAGCAAACATATTCTCGTCCCAGGTAAGCCTGTTAATAGTACAACGCGGCACTCATTAACCAGTGCTATAGCTCAGCAATGCAAAAGCCTGACCCAACTCAACGAGAAATATGCCAAGAATGGCTCCGTCGTTCACCGATTTAGAATATCTCAGGAGAAGAAACCAGTCCAAAAACGATGGCAACAGAGATCCGTCACCAAAAGCCTGTCTCCGCCAAAATCACCCTTTCTTAGACAACCGTCTCCTTCACAGCACCATGAACTCGCCCGCGCCTTGATAGCAGCCACCACCACTGGAAGTGTTGGAGTTCGTATGTCGGTCCTCGGCCCGTTCGTTCGAGAGGTACCCGCGAGATTAGGCCACAACCCTGCTTTGGACGCAGCAGTAGCTGTCCTTGTAAATGCACACATCTCGTTGATACAGAGGAAGACAGCGCTGGAGATAGTCAGCCCACAATTGTATCTCCGGGCCATCAGAACACTGCAAACCTGTCTTGAGGATGCACAAGAGGGAATGTCATCGAATACGCTCTGCGCTTGCATAATACTCAGTCTTGTGGAGGTAAGTCGTCCTTTATTCATATGGAACTCTTCTGATCAGAAATCGCAGGCACTCTCTGGGCCTCGAAAAGGAAACAGATACCTAGCCCACGTAGGTGGCGCAGGGCGATTGATGGAATTGCAAGGTCCGGCACAGTTCCATGACTCGTTCGCAAAAGAGATGTTGCGCTTCAGCAGAGGCGGTGTTGTGAGTTATTCCTATCCAACCATGCGTTGTGCGGGGTTCAAATACTCGCAACAGCCACAGTGGCTTTCCACAAGCTGCGATACACTGGCCAACTTGGGTACTTGCTGACTATTCTCGACAGATTGTGACCTCGATTTATGAGCGCAAACCATGCTTTTTGGCTTCTCCTGAATGGCGGTACATTGCCTTTGACAAGACGGGGCTCAGTTTCGAAGATAGTCTCAACACTGATCTAGTTAAGTTAATGGCCGAATTGCCAGCCATACTCAGAGAGCTCCAGGAGTTGAATAACGAGCCCACATTCCCATCTGGGAGCGACGCTGGCCACTGCAACATCGATCCCAACCTTGATGTCAACCTCAATTTCGTTGACACCGCTTCAGACAGTTGCCCGTCGCTCGACTTTTCGCCCCATAGCTTTGAGAATCTTGACTACCTAAACGACCCGGTTGATGCGTCTCCATTCGCAAATTCACTCGACAGGAGTGTCCTATTTCACCAAGTTCAAGGCCTCAAGGACGCACTTTATAAGCTAGGGTCTCACATGAATGAGAGATTGGCAAATGGTTCTACAGCTATCGAGCTGCCATCGATTGAGGCGAACAATCCGATTCCCACTTCGTATCACTTCACCAGTTGGCGCGACATGACAGGTTACAGCTGTTTTTGGTCTCTTCTCATCTTACTCAACAAAGTCATGATTCGACTCCTACCGCCTTTCGAACCGCTCATCTACGAACTGCAATCCGAGTGTCGAGCCGTTGCTTTCGAGATATGCAAAACATGGGAGAATGCATGGTCAAGCAAACCGATCGGCGCGCTACACGCCGGGCTGAGCTTCGTTGTGGCACATGGGTATTGCGCACCGGATGTACAAAAATGGATTCTATCAAGTTTGAACGCTCTACTGGATTATCAAGGTGTTGATTCCTTCCGTTGGTCCGAAGGTATTATCACGATGATGAGTGAGAAGCTGGCGGGCGAGGGACCAGGCCTAAACTTCTCACATACGCACGCAGTGAAACAGGCGTCTTGATCGGACCGCTCGATCTACAGGTCCATGCACTGCACCTCAGACACTATGCAGTGTGGATGGACAGTGACAAGATAGCGGTGGGATCGGACTTGTCCGTCGGCGAGAACCATCATCTTGGGCATCATCACTTGAGTAACTAAAGCCCGTCATGTAAGCCACACCAAGGGACGACTCTTTGTCCTCTTCGTTGTTCGACTGGACAAATCGCTGACCGGTCATGTTTAGCCTCGGCGCTTACTCTAAAGCCATTCAGTGTCTAGACCTGACGACATAGACACTCTGGGGGAGGCTGCGAAACTGCACTTGTCTCCTCGTGGCATCAAGTCCGAGGTTGCGAGTTGAGCAGCACCAAGGGAGCAAACGGTCATTACGACCCCCAGAAGCATGCAGGATGGAGGTGAAGCCCGCCGCTCGTCGGTCAGAAAATCACATACACAGTTTCGTCCAGGACGTGCTCTAATTCGCATTCATCTAGCTGTGTACCATAATCTCGTTCATGTATGTGCCAAAACAATCTGAAGCATAAAGCACCGCCGTATGCATGCTCGCCAACAGAAAAGCCAGAAATGGCAACGCTTAAAGGCCAAGTACCAATGTTTAAAGTGCGCCATGTATGATCAACATATCACCGCCACCGCCAATATACCTCTAATCTTCGATCCCACACCGTTTTTTACATTCAGCGCTCCCAATGATGGCACCTGTACCAATAGGGGGGATATCTCTGCCGGTGCTCTGGACGTTCATGCCTTCGGCGCCAAAGCCAGCCCGGATGATATCTTGCGGCACAGACCATAGCGCAGGCAGAATGTTGAGTGTCCCAGTGTCTTCACTGTTGAGTGCGCTGATCAAGACGACAGGCTCGCAACCTAATGATGTTAGCCAGCCTACAATCGGAAGATACAGATTGACATGCCATTGTTCTGCATCATGTGCAAGCTGCCAGCAGGGAAAATGGTCATCTTCATCGCTGTCAACACCGTCGTTACAGTCTTGACGCCGTTTTCTCCAATCATCCAGGTGGTGGTGCTCCCATTGATCGCAGTCACCAAGTTGGCTGCCCTGGGGTGCAGATGTGGTGGTAACATACCGCAGCCGGCGAGCTTTAGTATTGAGACAGTCATGCCATGGGTTGTTAGAGCAGGGAAACTTGCTGCATCGGCGATGAGGACGGCGCCAGTCGGACTGTTATAATTGGGATGTTCGTTGAAGTCGTAGACCCAGTCTTTGTCGGAGGGGAGCAAGGCCTGGCGGTCGAAGTTTGAGGCCGCAACCTTGAGCTTGGCGTTGAGTTCTGGGTTGAGGGTGCGAGATTTCGTAGTGGCTTGCGCAGCGACAAGGAGGGGAAAAGTAGTGATGAAAAAGCAGAGTTGGGTGAACATGGTAACTCTAGTGTATGGCGTGTGGGACGAGAGGCGGAGAAGATGGTGGGGCATATGTCAGGTATGTGTTGCGTGATGAATCTATCGACACAAGCAACAGGAAACCTGATATATGGAGTCGGGTCGGATAGGATTGCTTTGTCGTACACCCTAGTGGCAGAAAGACACGATGGAGGTGGGTCGAGGGCAGATCAGATCGTGTTCGCGGGAGATCGGTAAAGTGGGCAGAAGTGATGGCATGAGATTGGACAGTCAGACGGCTGGCTCAAAGGGTGCCCCTTTACACAATACGCATTCGCATCTAGGCTTATATACATCCGGGTCCAAAAGCAAGGCGTTTGTCGAGATAGCCGAAGGATTGCATCTGGCCGCTGACCGCTCGGCGACTCTATAGCATTGTTGTAGGCTTTCAAGCCACTGTTACTCTTGCTGGAGGAGGCGTCCTGTTGGCATCGACCAGTAAGTTCCTTGCTTGCTGAAGTTGCAATGGTGTGTTGTCAGTGCCTCTTCGCTTGAGCCTGCAAGGAATCACGCTTCTCTAAGAAAAGATGGATAAAAATGTTGCGGCTGTCGGGGCAATGTACGCGGATGTGAGATATGGGATACTGTAGGACCCGTTCCCGAGATGCACTGATGGCAAGGTACCTAGGTACATTGATACCTTGTCTGCATGGCGAACCTGGTCTGCGGGTAGCCCTCAGGTCTGCGATGCAGCATCTGACCATGGCGACACCGAAGACCAGGTCGCAGTTTGCAGTTCGTTTCGATGTCAGTGAGACGGGAAACCATCGACTGTTTGAGCTTTACCCCGCGGTAAGACAACATGGCTGATCTGGGAGCATGGTGGTGTTGCATGCAACTCTTCGCGGTAGTAAGTGCGTGATTGGCAACAGCACCTCTCCTGTTTAGACCCAGCAATCGCTCTCACTGGCAATTGCTCGCCCTTGAGTAACCCAGATGGGAACATTACTAGAAGGGTGTAGAAGGGTGTCCGTGCGTAGCTGCGATGCAAGACCGGCGGCCTTGTATTCCCAGACATCGGTTGAGACCGCATCCAACGAGGTTGAACGCTCAGGCCGCACTGACAGCCGCCTTACAGTGCTGCGTTAGGCGCCGTATTAACCACTGCGCGCGTGCTGACGCCACAGTAGCGCAACAAAGGGCCGGAGTCTTGCATGAAACATCCAGCCGGCAGGTGGCTGTCATGAAACCAATGAGCCTGTTGTACTGTCAGAGTGCGCAATCGACCAAGCGAGAGTCGGGGTCTCAACCGCGACACGAGGTCAGACGCGGCCATCTTCTTTCGAGGCATCAGGCCTTTGTGGTGGGGTCGTGGCCGCAGGCATAGGCGGCAGTCACTGAGCGAAAAGCGCCACAATATCGAAGTACGTGGGACCAGGGTGTAGGAATCGGAGAACATGATGGTGGAATAACACAACATATCGTGCACGTGTCACAGAATCATTGTTAGTATGTTGGTGGCTGCCAAGAACGAGCGAGTAGTCTCGACTTCTGAGGCGAATCGCATTGACGAGCGATATCTTCGTTAGTTGTAAAAAGCTCTACAGAATCGATGTAAGCGCAGCCACTGGCGTTGGGGCGATGTCGATGTTGGACCAATGCAAGATCGGCGTGTGACTTGCAGCTCACTTCAATGCGGCAATTCAGCCCGATCAAGGAACAAGCCGCTCAATTTGTCAATTAATGTGTCGAGACTGTGGGCATAATGGTTCACTATGGGCTCGAAGGAGCGTCGGGAGTCTCTACGGATGCAACACGGTGACTAGCACGGACCGCGAACCGAAGAGGAATGTATCATGCCGCTTGATGATGTTGCATCAAAGATTTTGCCCAATAGAGATCGGTGGACTCGAGTCATGGCTAGACAGGCCGGGAGCTATCAGGTATCTTGATTGTGTCACTCTTGTTTACGCATCAGATACGACATGATGCCCCAGATGCCACGCATGGCCTCAGTCCGGTCGTCCATGTTGAACAGATCGAACCAGCGCGTCCGTTGTAGCTTCGGCGAGCACCAGTCAGCATCCTTCGGAGGCTGTGTAGGTAGAACTCCGTCGGTGAGGAAATCGAGGTAAGCTGGATGCACGCGCAATCGCAAAACGCTGATATGATGGTTCAGTGATGACACCATAAAGATCTAGTAAGTTTAGCAGCTGTTACGCCCATCAAAAGCATGAGCCAACGTACATCGTCCCACTCTGCGCTTCCATCTTTACCGATTGCTTCGTACCTGATCTTGGGATCCCAAGAAGGCTGGCTAGGTCGAAGGATCTTCCAGACTTCAGCAGGGGTGGGTCTACGGCGAGTCTTGGATCCATCAGGATTGCGTTGAACGAGCTTCTCCTCAGGCTGTTTGGGAGCATCTTTGATTGACACGTCGCTTGCACCCTGTGCATCACCAACTTCGCCTCCAGGTCCACCGCCCCAGCGGGGCTTTTCCGTCCACCATTTACCTTCGCCAGGCCTCTTTTCAGTCTTGTCTTGTCGTGCACGCTCTTGAGCCAGAAGTAAAAGGCCGCCGAGTTCACGAACAGTGTCGAGCACGGAATCTGCCGCGAGTGTGCCTGTGGATCCAAAGCCAATGTCTGCTCGACATTGCATTCCCATGGCTGGGCCTTCCATGTAGCCCTGCCGTGCTTTCACCCTGTCCTGAGGCACTCTCCAGGCTACTGAGCTCATTCTGACGGGGAAGCGGACGTTTTCTATCTTGAGCACGGGAGGACGTCTGTGTCCCGCCAGTGTCATACCACACGCCCATGCTATTGGCTCAAGGAAAGCTCTCACACAATCGATGCGATACTGGTCTGGCATCTCGGCACCGTTGCCAATGCGATAGCCACGATAGTAGCCCTTTGATAAGTCGACTGGCTTATCCTGAGCTCCGACGTTTGTCGCCCAGGGCACCCTTGGTGGGGCAGTCCTGGCGGGCAGCGTCCGACTCAAGTCAGTAGAGGGAGTATGAGTGGGCTGTTTTCCATGATACGGCGGGGTCGCTGTCGCGTTAGTCACGGCTTCCACCTTTGCTTTCTTCCTCGGTTCTTCTCCATCTCCATTTGGGCTTCGAAGCTCGGGCTCGGTCTTTGCGTCACAGTCGGAGTTTGTTTCACCTGTCTTTCCCTGCTCATCAGGGGTGGCTTTGGCCTCAGAGGAGCCTGGTGGTGTTTCGCCGCCGTTTTTATCGGCTCCTGTGCCGGGTGACTGATAGTCGTCCAATGAATTGTCCCAATAGTATGCCATATTATCGAGACCCTCCCAGAACTTACGAAAATGTGCCAGCTTTAAAGGCACTTGGCCTCTACTGCCTTTTCGACTAAGAGTAGAGAATGCATCGTCATTGTTGAAAAGCAGTTCCCTTGCACGAACGAAGAATTCGTTGTGGTCAGGCTTTCGTCGACCGTTGCTAAGTAGGGTGACGGCCGATCCCGAGGACATCAACAGGTCTATGTGCTCTGGTGGTCGTAGCCAATCCTTGGGCGGCAAATGCGATGCGCCGTCGGACAATGACGACAAAAGTGTTTCGAAGTCGCACTCTGATTGAAACGTGACATTGAGCAGTCGCAGAGTATCTTCAGTGACATCGGCTGGCTTTTTTAGACTCAAGAAGTGTCGCGATAAAGCCGGCCCCGCACTATCCGTCCAGGAGGATGGGAGTTCAGTGATTGAAGGTTGCGGTGGCTTCAAGGACGGGAACTTCACGGGCACCGGCCAGGCTGGAGGCTGTCTCTTCTTCTTTGTGTCATGTTGCCCAGCGAGTAGGTTACCTATGTGCAAGGGTGACAACGTCAGTTTTGTTTTATCGGCACGTGCAGGCTAAACTCCAGGTGAAACATGTGAGTGTTTGTGCGGGTGTCGAAGAACCAAGGCACGAAACATGTAGCTCCTGCCTGCGAAGGCGTCTGCTGAAAAGCAGCCGCGAAAGAGGGAAAATCCGGAATGTTCCCTTACTCTTCTGGAACCTGAGTGAATTTTGGCGATGCTCAGGAGGCTGAGTATGTGCAATCGCGGCGCTATTAGAGGCCCGACGCGTGGGTAGGATTTGAAAGAAAGTGCGCTTCCGACGTACCGCTGAAGCTGAACATGTTTGCTTCGCTCTGCTGGGCAAGTTCTGTATCATCTGTCGAGTGGTGGTGGAGGTGTTGAGCCTTGGTGGATTGGTGGATGTCGTCTCCAGGACATCTGCGGCGCAGATCCTGGGAGGTGGAGGTGGGTTCGGCACCGTTCTCGCCTGTGCGCTACCTTTGCTCCTGTTTGCACCCGCTCGCCGCCTCTCCTCAACCGCTATACCGGTGTTGCGCAATTGTCAGACGCATCAAACCTTCGCAAGAAACCTACTGACAGCTGTCATGCGGCTGCCGGTGTGGGCTTGGCCACTGGAATAGCTTTGGAGCTGGCAGGGCACCCAGACCCATTGTCAAAGGGCCTCTTGAGGTCATGCAGATCAGTAGAGACGCGATCAAACATTGAAAACGACGCCGTCCACTCCTGACATAGGTAGCCGCCTAGCATCGCCAGACGGGGTACCTAGGTAGGTAGTATCAGGAGGGGGTAGTCACGTGTGGCTGGACCACAACCTCACTCGGTACTCTAGGGCTCGCATCGCCACGACGGCGACAACGCCCTCGCACGAGGCCGCAAGCATGGCTAGCCCACAGCATTTGCTCGGCTGAGACGGCCACGGCGGCACTGTGAAGAGCTACGAGGCCACTTGCGCTTCATGTTTGTTGTACGCTGCTCGAAGCGGCACCTGGCACATGCGGCGTTTCAGACACGTCCAAGCGCACCTCTTGATGCCAACGGTTGACTACCATCCGGTCCCTCTTCGAACGCCAGCCATCATCTTCCTTTGCGATTTTAATGTGCAGCATCACGTAGCGAAAACTTTCATTTCCCAGGTTAATATGCTCAAAGCGCCCGCCGCGCTTGCATTTCTTTCTCTCCGTCTCGTTTTTTGAGCCCTGTTGGCGTTTCTTTCATTGAGCCGGTAGACTGCATGGCCTCCCCGCAAGAATCAATTACCACGGTGAGCGGGCGGCGATGTACTCGCTCCCGGGTCCGAACAGCGGCCACTTCTATTCTCACTTCGTCCGAGGCGGCCGTTGTCACTCCCACTGAGGTCACCACATCATCCACTGCCGCACAGGCGCCGCCAGTTCAGACGAGTGCCGCAGAAGCAGCTCCTCCTTCACCACCTCCGCCTCCTCCATCTTCACCTTCACCGGCAGCAGCGCCGCCTCCGTCTCCAGCTCCAGCAGAACAGCCACCCGCTGCGCCAACCACGACGCAAGCGGCAGTTTCTTCGCCACTAGGTACGCAAAGTACTGCTCCTATTCCATCTGCGCCACGAATTCTGCTCCCAAATCCTGCGCCTTCTCAGCAGGCAGTCGCCCCTCCAGAGCGGCCAGTGCAGGTCAGCGCACCGGTGCCGGCAGCGGAAGCAGTCGTGTCCTCGGTCGCTCAGGTCTCGACACCAGTTCCTGCGTTACTAGAGTCTACAACTCTAGTTCCCACAGTTCCTGTACCGACCAGCTCTAACGCAATACCCATAGCTGCTCTGCCCCCATCTCTCGACCAGTCTTCGGTACTCCCTACCTTCATATCCCCTCCAGGGACAGCCGAGTCTGCAGCTCTACCATCATCGCTTGCAGTTGATGCGAACCCTCAACCGACCCAGAGTAATCCCCCTTCAGCGTCCTCGTCAGCGTCAGCGTCAGCGAATGAGCCGGTTGCTGCACAACCCCAGCCAACCCCTTCGGTGTCTGCAGCACCCACCGGAGATGCTGCTGCTGGGGTGATCGGCCCTGGACCGTCAACTGGATCTGGCGGCGGTGGGCTCACATTACCCACGAGCGGCGATGCAAATATTGGAAGCATTGCCGGCGGGGTCGCAGGCGGTGTTGCTGGACTTGTCCTCATTTGTGGACTATTATTCTTCTGCTTGCGGAAACGAAAATCGAGGCAGCCACGATGGGCCGAGAAGAACCTCGAAGGTCCACGGTTCATGGACAAGATGAAGGCCAAGGCAGCAGGAGTTGGTGTCATGTTTGCAAAGGTGAAAGGATCGAAGAAGGGACCAGCCAAAAACCCATACCAACGGCACAGCCAGCAAGACAGCATCAGTTCCGTCTACTCGAGCGCCGACTCCCAGGGATTCTACGCCCCAAGAGACGTGAAACGCTCTTCAAGTAGGAAGAGCGAAAGGAATCGGTTACGCAAAAAGAACAGTAGTGTTTCTTCGCAGTCGACGTTTGCCGGAATCCTGGAAGAACATGAAAGGAGTGCCAACAACCCATTCGCAGACCCCGAGCCGCCTAGGATACTAAGGTTGTCAAATCCGGATGCAGCATCGCCTCGAGGACCACTCACACCCCAGCCAGCGCTGACTTCGGCTCAGCAAGCACAAAATCCGTTTGCCTCCCCCTTCGACGAACCCAATTTATTACTGTCGGCGCCCGGGCACCAGCGCACGCAGAGTCAAATATCTGCACTGACTGCACATCCACCGTCCTTTGTGTTTCCCCCAAATCCCACGCGCCGGAAATCCATCGCCAAAAGCACGCTCGATCCGCTGCAACCAAGCCAAGCCTCTGGTCGAACTCAAACCCGCCGCTCCTCCATGGCGCTTCCCACCTTCGATGCCACCTCCACAGCAGCGTCTGGTGAAAGTGACTATTTTGGCGAGCCAGGCCCAAGCCGACCGGGAACTGGCATGTTTACACCAGGACTGCCCACCGGCCGAACAGTGCGTCAATCCGATCCCTTCGATCTCGACCGTCCTGAAGTCCTCCGCTTCGGCAACGTTCTTGGTCGCAATGAGGTCCGCGCTAGCGTCACGAGGCAAAACACGCGCAGCAAACGAACAAGCAGCGCAGGCGCAGGCAACTGGTCGAGCGTAAAGGATGCGGCCGCGGGCCCCTTTTCCTGGAATGTTGTTCCCCGGAGGTGACCTTGATGGTTCACACAGACAGACGAGCAAGTCGCGCAAGCTGCCGGCGCACAAGCCGCAACACAAAAGTTCGATATACGTAATGACGGATGATGAATTCTTTCCCCCCAACACCCACATTATTTGACGATGGCAGGAAGTATTCCGAGGGTCCCATCGCTAGCGCATTACATTCATCTGGGTGAGAATCACAAATCTTGTACTCATAGCATAGCCTTTTTCTTTTTTTACCTCGCAGTTTACCTTAGTTAGCGTTTAGCTTAGAATACCCCTTTCGTCCTGACGACATTCTCCTGACGACATTCGCTCAAATCAAATATACAACAACCTCTCAAGATAAAAACTCTGTCCCATTTTCTTGTGAACGTGAGTCAGTGTGCGACAGGCCAAGGCTGGCCTGAAGAAGTGGGTGAAACGCTGCAGCCTGAGGATTTGTCAAACTGGCACCACCGCGGAGCAGCTAGCAGAGAAGGAGGGACCGCCACGATACCTAGCATGGCTAGCATCATGAAGCTCTGGTGTGCATTGTAGGTTGCGGCACGGGACGCACGGGATGTACATCATCCGCTTCCGCTTTGCGCATAATGGCCTTGTGTGCTCATCGAAGGAATGCCCTTGGTCGAGAGAAGTCAATCCGAGGCACAGAGATCACGAAGAAGGAATTTGCAGATTTTGATCATTGTGTCCTTCGTTCAGCTAGATATATGTCAAGCCATACATGACAAAGCCACCAACGCCGTGGTATATGCCTTTCCTGTCATGCCATGATGTAAATAAAACTCCAGTATGTGTTTCCGAGCCGACTTCCTCTTCAATCCCAGCTCACATACCGCAAAAAGGCATGTTCAAGTGCCATGGCTTGAGGAGAAAGCTCAGATGTACAGAGGAAAGGCGCTCAAGTGGCAGCTCAATAACAAAGCGAATACCAAGGACAAGCCGGCGCAAAATGTAAATCAGGTAGATGACAGTCCAAATAGGATGCTCAATCACTCATCCTCCTCGTCTTCCTCTTCCTCTTCATCGCTCTCGGCCTTCTTCTTCTTCTTCGCCCTGCTCTTCTTGGGCTTTGCTTCCTTGCTCTCTGTCGTCGCTGCGGCCTTCTTAGCCCTCGGCTTGGTAGGTTTGGCATCCTTGATCTTCTTGCGCTCGACCTGGTCGTTGACCTTGTCGCGCTCAGCTTGGCCCTGGATATGTAGCTTAGTCTCCAGCTCCTTGAACTGCTCTGACTCGATGTCCATGCCAACGAGGCTCTCGAGCATCTTGATTTCTCGTGCCCAGACGCCCTTGTCCTCAGTCTTCTTGCCATTCTCATCGACATTGTCTACGGGTGTCTCAAGCACCATGGGAAGCCCGTGGAGGCGCTTGTCATTCACAATATTGTGGAATGAGCTTAGGCCGAGGAAGCCTGTACCTATGTTTGCATGTAGATCGCGGTAGCTAGCCAGCGGAGCCTTGCTGTCGTTCATGTGGAGGGCTTTGAGGTACTTCAGGCCAATGACATCGTCGAACTCCTTCATCGTTGCAGCGTACGCCTCAGGAGTTCGGAGGTCGTAACCCGCAGCGAAGACGTGGCAGGTGTCCAGGCATACGCCGACTCGGGCCTTGTCGTCGACCAACTTAATGATCTCAGCAAGATCAGCGAATGTGCCGCCAATAGTGTTACCTAACGATGCCATCGTCTCGAGGACGGCAACAACGTCACCGCTGGCTTTGTCCTGGTGCGCCTCGTTGATGTTCTGTGCAATGAGGTGAATGCCCTCCTCGCGCGTTGTCGCATTCGCATTGCCGGGATGGAAGTTGTACAGTTTAATGCCCAGCGTATTGCAGCGCTCAAGGTCGTTCAGGAATGAGTCGAACGCTTGCTTCTTACGTGCTGAATCGGGATGGGCCAGGTTGACGAGGTATGAGCCATGCGGTAGGCAGCATTTGGCGGCGTCCAGCCCGTGCTCCTTGCACCCTGCAATGAATAGATTCGCAACCTCGGTAGTGAGGGCTGCACTCTCCCATTTCCGTTGGCTCTTCAGGAAAATCGCGAAAGAGTTGCCACTGAACATGTTAGCGCTCACAATTCGAGATTGGGAAGCTTAACATACCCGATAAGCACAATATTCGGGATGGAATGCTGCACGCCTAATCGATTATTATCCGGGCCACGTTAGTCTATGATCTTCTCCATTGAACAAGCGAAGGAGTAAAACTAACCTCCGGCAGTGCTGACATGAGCACCAACGATCAGGGGACTGTCCTTCGTCCGCGGTTCAAGTGGAGTCTGGTCGTCCTGTTTCTTCGTGCGGGTTGCCTTCTTCTTTGCAGGCTTGGTCTCGCCTTCACCCTCTTCTTCGGCCACATCCTCAGCAGCCTGTTTAGCCGTCACGTTCTTGACCACACGTTGCTTCTTCGGTGGGGCAGAAATCCCGCCAGCAACATCTCCTTCAGCCTGAGTTTTGGCACGCTTTGAAGCTTTAGTCTCGGTCGTTGCTTTGCGCTTTTTGCTGGTTGCAGTGGGCTTGACCTCGACACTGCTTTCGGTCTGATCCATCAGGCTTTCGGCAACGGGCGACAGCAAGGACTCTGATGATGGAGCAGGGAGTTTCTTGGCCATAGTGGAGTAGTTTAGGAGGGAAGAGGGTTTGAATGGAGAATGTTTGGGTATGAGCGTGGTGTAGGAGCGATCGGAGCAGCGAGGGCTCGAAGGTAATATATAGCAGGTACGCGCGGCGCCTTGCTGATGACGCAACCGGGAGCGGTGAAGGTAAGAGCCGGCGTCCAAGTTCTGGTGAGGGGAATTGCCCCTGACTCTTTGAGCTTTCGCGCCCGGTGTGAAGAGCGATGAGAAGGATGATATTTGAAGGTGAAGTCGGGTGAGATTTGTGCGGATATGCAATGGAGAAGAGGTTTGAAAGCGCGATGTGCTGAGGTTTGCTTGCAGAGGCGCGATAAAAGATGGGAGTTTTGTACCGCAATTGGAAGTACAATCGCCGTTGCGCGAGAAGGTGGAGTGGAAACGCGGTTTCGATGACGGCGACGAGAACTTTAGGAAGGCGCAGATGTGGAAAGAGCTGGTAAATGAGCAACTAATACATGAAGGAATTGAATTGAATGCAGATAATTGAGGAGCAAGTGTCATGCAGCTCAAACCTTCACAAGCCCCAGTTGAGCTCGATGTGACCTCAATGCAGGATCAGACGTGACATGCAGGATCAGACGTGACATGCAGGATCAGACGTGACATGCAGGATCAGACGTGACATGCAGGATCAGACGTGACGCGTTGAGTTCGACGCCAGAGCACGTGCACCAGTCACGCCAAAAAGTTAATCGATAAGCCCTCAACGCCAAAAATTCGGCCCACATCCCGCACGCATCCCCAACACCACCTCAGCATACACACGCCCGCCCGCCCAATATGCCCAAAGACAAGCGAAAACGCCCCTCGGGCGCCGACTCCTCGCCCTATGCGAAGCCCACCTCTGCCAAAGCCTCGGCCGCGCACTCCATCTTCAAAATGGACAAAGATCTCGGCCAGCACATTCTCAAGAACCCTGGTGTTGCCAGCGCCATTGTGCAGAAAGCCTTCCTCAAGCAGTCCGACCATGTTCTCGAAGTCGGTCCGGGAACGGGAAATTTGACAGTGCTGATACTGAAAGCTGCCAAAGCGGTGACGGCAGTGGAGATGGATCCGCGAATGGCTGCCGAATTGACGAAGCGTGTCCAAGGGACGCCCGAGGCGAAGAGGCTGAAAGTGATGCTGGGCGATGTGATCAAGACGGAACTGCCGCATTTCGACGTTTGCATCAGCAACACCCCATATCAGATTTCATCGCCGCTGGTGTTTAAGCTACTTAGCTTGCCGAGTCCACCGCGCAGTTGCATTCTCATGTTTCAGCGGGAATTCGCGATGAGGCTGTTTGCGAAGCCTGGAGAGAAGCTATACAGTCGATTGAGTGTTAATGTTCAAATGTGGGCGAAAGTCAGCCACATAATGAAGGTTGGGCGGAATAACTTCAATCCGCCACCGCTAGTCGAGTCGAATGTTGTGCGCATCGAACCGAAGTTTCCACGGCCGCAGATTGCGTATGAGGAGTGGGACGGCTTGCTCAGGATTGCGTTCGTGCGCAAGAATAGGACGCTGAGGGCTAGTTTCTTGGGCACAGCTGCCGTCGTGGAGTTGCTGGCGAGCAACTACCGCCTCTTTTGCGCGCAGAACAACATCGAACTCGACGAATCCCCAGTTAGCCCCGAAGAGGAGGTGGAAGCCATGGAAATCGACACCGCCGAAGAAGAGTTCAACGGCTTCTCCGACCCGGACGATCCAGACGATGAGCTGCCCGACTTTTTCAAGCAGATTCAGGCGGAGGGCAAGAAGAAGAATGGTGTAAACAGGAAGAAGAAGGGAAGAGTCAGTGAGCTGGTGCGAGAAAAAGTCAGAAAGGTTCTGGAGGATGACACCGAGCTAGCAGACAAGCGAGCGAGGATGTGTGACGAGGGTGATTTCTTGAAGCTGCTGTATGCGTTCAATCAGGAGGGCATACACTTCAGCTAGTGGAAAGATTTTGTGCATTTTATGGCGTTACGACAAGCATAATGGCGTTGGGGTATACCAAAAATTATGGCGTCGATTGAATCTTCAGCTGTCACGACACGAGTCTATATCGACATCAAAATCTATATGTCCGCCTCGAACGGTCTCACCACTAGCCCCTTCTCTTGCAGATGATCCTTGACCTGCTTTACAGTGTAGTCGCCTCTGTGGAACATACCCGCGCCCAGCGCAGCGTCTGTCCGCGTTCGCGCAAACACCTCCTCAAAGTGTCCTGGGTTGCCGGCACCACTACTCGCAATTACCGGTATGTTGATCGCATCCTTGACATCGTTGATGAGTTCAAGGTCAAATCCGCTGTTACTTCCGTCCTGATCTATGCAGTTCAGAAGGATCTCGCCTGCGCCCATGGCTTCGACTGCGGTGACTAACTGCCGCACGTCAAAATCTCGGCCTTCGCGACCACCCTTGATGGTGCATTGGTACCAGCAGTACTCTTCACCATTCGGGCCAGGTCGACTTGTCTTGATGGCGTGGTGCGGTGTCGACTCCGGTGACTGGACGTAGACACGTTTTGGGTCGACACTGACGACAACAGCCTGGTTGCCGTACGCCGAAGAAATACTCTCAATCGCAGTGTTACCCGCTAACTTGCTTCCTCGGGCATAGTACTCCTCTGCTGCTATGACGGCATTCGAGCCTATGCTGACCTTGTCCGCGCCAGACTTGAAATACATTGTCGCAATATCGAGGGCTGAGATTTTGGTGCCGTCTGTATCCACTGTGTCCTGTATGCCGCCACCAATCGTGAGTGGCACAAAGACCGTTTCGCTCGTCCGGCGTAGAATTTCCAGCATCGGGATATCCGCTACAGGGCAGTTGCGAAAAGATGTGATGTTGAGGAAGGTGACTTCATCAGCACCTTGCTCGTAGTACTTTTTCGCCATCTCCACCGGTTTACCCAGGTTGCGTACCGCGTTTCCAGCGCCCTCTTTTTCCCGAACATCGTACATGTCGCCTTTGGTTACCACCAGATCGCCTTGATCGTTGGTTCGCACATCAAGACACGCGATGACACGTCTCGTGAGGCCTTCTTTCGTGTCCGAAGTGGAAAGCTGTTTCGGCAACTTCTGAGACCTGGTTCCCTCGAGGAAAGCCTTGAGTACGCGCAGACCCGGTGCACCGCTCTTTTCAGGGTGAAATTGTGTTGCAAAAACATTGTCCTTGGCTACCGCACCAATGAAGTCTTCGTTGCCGTACCGTGCGGTTGCAACTGTCCAGCCCAACTTCTCCAATTTGCCCTCCTCATATGGTGCGGCATACGAGTGGACATAGTAGTATTTCGAGGTCGGCCGAAGCCCGTAGAATGAGTCGTCGGTGGCTTGGCCAGTCCGTGATGTGTCGGCGCTGTTCCAACCAATGTGCGGCACGCTCTTGTCCTTGTCGTCAAACTTGTTCAATTGCGACGGGATTATGCCCAAGCCCTTCACATTCGGGTCCTATTCCGACCCCTCAAAG
>Ga0265780_10005190_pt1 | contig 16558 bp, 13 predicted proteins | sample P1T30metagenome_FD_192432 | JGI IMG/M metagenome (GOLD analysis project Ga0265780, IMG submission 192432) | Plant litter microbial communities from East Loma Ridge, Irvine, California - P1 T30 | ecosystem: Environmental > Terrestrial > Plant litter > Unclassified | place: USA: California... | reverse complement strand
ACCTTGGCCGCAATCGCCTCGCCAATCGCGTAGAAATGCCCGCCCGCCACGTGGTGAATGCTGCGCCATTCCGGGCCGGCCTGCTCGAACTCCCAGTGCCCGTTGCGAAACACCCGGTCGTCGGCCCAGGTAGCGGTGACCTCGCCGATGAAGAGGTCGTAGACCTGCTGGTTGTGCGGTTCCGGCACCAGCCGGCATTCGAGCCAGGCCGAGCAGCCCGAAACATAGGGCATGCCGCTGGCGCCAAGGCGCATCAGCTCGACGCCGATCGCATCCAGCTTGCCGGGCTCGCTCGCGCGGCTGCGTGTCCCGACCTCGTGCGTCAGCTGCAGCAGGCTCGCCGTCGGCACCTGGATCACGAAGGCGCCGCTGGCTTCGATCAGTTCGCGCGTCAGGGTACTCTTGTCGAGCACCACGGTGAGTTTCGGCGGCGCGAAGTCGAGGGCGCAGGCCCAGGCGGCGGCCATCACGTTGTCGATGCCGGCATGGTGGGCCGAGACCAGCACGGTCGGCCCGTGGGTCAGCAGGCGGTAGGCTTTTTCGAGCGGGACAGGCTGGATATGTTCATTCATTGTCGGTTCCATGTTCGGTCAAGGATGCAGTTGCGGATGGGCGGCGAACAGCGCCTCGATCCAGGCGCCGAAGACGCGCAGCTTGGGCGCCGCCATCTGTCCCTTAGCATAGACCAGCGAGACCGGCATCGCCGCACACGGGTAGTCGGGAAGCAGCGCCACCAGCGCGCCGCTGTCCAGATGCGGCGCAACCTGGTAGCTGGCCGCCTGGATCAGGCCCAGGCCCTGCAGGCCGGCGCAGACATAGGCGTCGGCGTCGTTCACCGATACCGGGCCGGTGAAATTGAAGCGCCGGACCTCGCCATCGACCTCGAAGTCCCAATCGAAGGGCCGTCCCGTACGTCCCGAAAAATGCACAACCGCACAATGTTGATCGAGGTCGCCGACGGTCTTCGGCACTCCATGGCGCTCCAGGTAGGATGGCGCCGCACAGGTGACGAAGCGCATGCTGCCGACGCGGCGCCCGACCAGCGCCGAATCCTGCAGCTCTCCCACCCGCAGCGCGCAATCGATGCCGTCGCGGTTCAAGTCAGCCAGGCGGTCGCTCAAGCCAACGACCAGCTCAACCTCCGGATAGGCGGCATGGAACTCGCCCAGGCGCGGCATGACCACGTTGCGTCCGAGGGCGCCGGGCAACTCAATGCGCAGGCGGCCATGGGGCGGCGCACCATCCGTCCGGAACGGCGCTTCAGCGGCGTCGAGGGCGGCCAGTATCTCAAGGCAGCGTTCGTAGTAGTCGGCGCCGTCGGTGGTGAGCGACAGGCTGCGCGTGGTGCGCTGCAGGAGCTTGCGGCCCAGGTAAGCCTCGAGGTTCTGCATGGTGGCCGTGAGCGAGGCGCGCGGCAGGTCCAGGCTTTCGGCGGCGCGCGAAAAACTGCTGGCCTCGACGATGCGCACGAAGGTCTGCATGGCTTTGATGCGGTCCAAAACGGCCCTTTCTAACGGAACGCTGATTGTTCCGCATTCATTGTTCACTTAAGATGAATTGTAAGGGAGGCTGAGCAGCTGATTATCTTTCGCTCACGCTTTTCTAGAATGGACACATTACACGTCCATCCCACAGGAGAATCCATGAACCACCCCACAACGCCCGGCGATATCGCGCCCGGCATGGTGCGCCTGCTGGCGCTTGCCGCCGGCCTGATCGTCGCCAACCTGTATTACTCGCAAACCCTGGTCGGCCCGATTGCCGCCAGCACCGGCCTGTCGCTCGACGCCGCCGGCCTGATCGTGACGCTGACCCAGATCGGCTACGCACTCGGCCTGTTCTTCATCGTGCCGCTCGGCGATTTGCTGGAAAACCGCCAGCTGGTCTTCGTTCTGCTGCTCGGCACCGCCGCCGCCCTGGCCTGCGCGGCCCTGAGCAGCAATGCCTGGCTGTTCCTCGCCAGCTCGCTTGCCATCGGACTCGGCTCCGTGGCGGCCCAGGTGCTCGTGCCCTTCGCCGCCCATCTCGCGCGCGAGGAAACGCGGGGCCAGACGGTCGGCAAGGTGGTCAGCGGCCTGCTGCTGGGGATCATGCTGGCACGCCCTGCCGCCAGCCTGGTGGCCGACCATGGCGGCTGGCATACCGTGTTCGGCGCTGCCGCCATCATTGTAATGGTGCTTGCCTTTGTGCTGCGCACCCGCCTGCCCGAGCGCCGACCGGCGCACAGCATGTCCTACAGCCGCCTGATCGCTTCGCTCGGCCACCTGTTCACCAGCACCCCGGTGCTACGCCGCCGCGCCGCCTACCATGCCGCCATGTTCGCCTGCTTCAGCCTGTTCTGGACCGTGACGCCGATGATGCTCTCCAGCCCGGCCTTCCACCTGTCGCAGACCGGCATCGCCATCTTCGCGCTGGTGGGCGTGGCTGGCGCCGTGGCGTCGCCGATCGCCGGCAAGCTGGCCGACCGCGGCCACACCCTGCCCGCCACCGCGGTTGCCATGCTGCTGGCGATCACGGGCTTCGCCCTGCCGCTGTTCGCGCCGGACTCGCGCAACATCGCCCTGGCCCTGCTGGTGATCGCCTCGATCGTGATCGACATGGGCGTGGCCGCCAACATGGTGCTGGGGCAGCGTGCCATCTTCTCGCTGCCGGCGGAAGTGCGCAGCCGCCTGAACGGCCTGTATTTCTCGCTGTTCTTCGTCGGCGGCGCGGTCGGTTCGGCGGCGGGTGGATGGGTGTATTCGCAGTACGGCTGGCATGCTGCCCTGCTGCTGGGCATGGCCTTCCCAGCGGCTGCCCTGCTCTACTGGGCCGGTGAACTGATGGCCAGTACCAAGGCCGTGCGCGAGACCGTATAGGCCTGGCTGCGCTCAGGCGTAGCGCGCCAGAGCCGCTGCACTGAAGCCCGCCCGCCGGCGGGCTTCGCTGTTGTACGGCCGTCCCAAGACAGGCGCCCTGTAACGCACCGCCAAATCCGTAGGGTGGACTCCCGAGTCCACGCGGTACTAACTGTGCATATCGAAATGCCTATCGTAGCCCTGAACACACAGGCGCTGATATCATTCGGACCGTACACGGTTGCGTACCGGAAGGCGCCATACCACCTCAGTCCTCGGGCCGCTACTCATCGATAGCAACGACCAGAAACTTTGCGCTCAGGGCTTGCGAAACACGATCGCATGCTGAATCGGCAGCGATTCGATGCTGCGTTCCCACTTCAGGCCATGCGCCGTGGCTTCACGCTTGATCTGCAGCGCGCTCATCTTGTGCAGCGGCTTGATCGCGACTGCCGGATCCTCGGCCCGATATTCGACGAAGACGACGCGTCCGCCCGGCTTCAGGGCCTTGACGATGCTGTCGAGGACCTCCGCAGGATAGGCGAGCTCGTGATAGACATCGACCATGATCGCCAGGTCGACGCTGGCTGGCGGCAGTTTGACGGTGGTGTCGCTGCCCAGCACCGAGACCACGTTGCGCAAGCCGCGCTTTGCCATCTGGCTGTCGAGCATGCTGATCATTTCGGGCTGCACGTCGACTGCATACACACGTCCGCCGGGCCCGACCTGTTTCGCCAATTGCCAGGTGTAGTAGCCGGTGCCGGCGCCGATGTCGGCCACCGTCATGCCGGGCCTCAGCGCCAGTTCCCGCAGAAGCAGTTCCGGCCGCTCTTCGTGTGCGCGGCTCTCGCGCTCCAGCCACTGCGCGCCTTCCCACCCCATCACGCCTGCGATCTCGCGACCCATGTAGCGCTTGCCGATACCATCCGGGCTGGGTGCGGCGCGTTCATAGCGCATATCGGCGGCCGCTGCTTGTGCCGCGGCATCCATGGCAGCAAATGATGGCGGCGTCAGAGCCGACAGACAGGCCAGCAGAATGGGAAGCGTACGGTGAATGTGGAAAGTTCGGCAATTGCGCGAGCAGGTAAGGTGCATGATCGGTTTCATGAAGAAGTCGCTGCCTGCATTGGCGCCGGCAGGGTTACCGTGAATGGAATGATCAGTGTAGCGGCGTTTGCTGTCCGGCGTGCATTGGCTACGTCAGCACTGCCTGGTTAAGGCGGGTTGGCTAAATAATTGCCTTGATCGGACTGACTGTGACCGAAGCTGTCTGTCCTGATACTCAAAATGAGCACTCCGTCACGGCATTTCCACCGCTCATCACACGCCGCTGGCGTTTCACCCTCCGCACAGATACGATCGCAATGAATCGTATCATTGCAGTCAACCTGCGGAGAACTCCTGTGCAAATTCTTAAGTTCGCTAGCGGCGCCGTCCTGCTCGCCGTCTTCTTGGCGCCTACCAGCTACGCCGCCACGCCGGCTGAAACGATGGACGCCGAATTGAGGCGTCTGTTCCCGGCCAACCTCCCGGGCGCCGCGGTTCTGGTCATGAAGGACGGCGTCACCTTGCTGGACAAAGGTTATGGCCTGGCCAACGTCGAACTGCAAGTTCCCGTCCAGCCCGGCCACGTGTTCTACGCCGCCTCAGTCGGCAAGCAATTCACGGCGGCTGCCATCTTGAGGCTGGTCGAGGATGGCAAGCTGACGTTGCAGACGCCGATCCGCCAATACTTCCCGAACGTCCCAGCATCATGGAATGGCATTACCGTCGAGCACCTGCTGCACCACACGTCCGGCATCGCCAACTTGTACACGGATGCAGGCTTTCGCCAGCACGCGTTCGAACCGCATACGCCGCAGGAATTGCTGGGCCAGGCCATTGCGATGCCCCTGGTGGGCACACCAGGCAAACAATTTTCCTACGCATCGGTCAATTACACGCTGCTGGCGATGATCATCGAACAAGTCTCGGGCGAAAAATACGAGGCCTACCTGGCGCGCCAGTTCTTCGTGCCGCTGAGAATGGTGAACACGGTTTTCATTCAGAATGCGGGCCTGATCAAGGGTCTCGTCACGCCTTACGAGCAGGGGCCGAAGCTGGCGGTGCGCTGGGACAGCAGCCTGATGTTCGGCGGCGGCAGCTTTGCCAGCACCAACGCCGACCTGGCGCGCTGGACACTAGCGCTCCAAAGTGGAAACGTACTGAAGCCTGCTAGTGTGCAGGCGATGACTACTGCGCTGACCCTGTCCGACGGGAGCCACGTCGCGTACGGCTATGGCATCCGTCCGCATATGCTTGCCGGCCAGCCGTACATTCGCAGCAGCGGCGACATTCAGGGCTTCCATGCGGAAGTCGCGTACTTGCTGCAATCGAGAGTGCTGGTGTCCATGTTGAGCAACAGCGAGGACACGCCGAAATTCGGCTTGCTTCCGGCAGCCCGGCGTATCGCGATGATCGCCGCCGGGCTACCGCTGCATCCGGTAGTGCCGAAGCCTGTGCCGGATCGCGTCCTGCAGCAGCGCGCCGGCGTCTATCGGCATGGCGAGGAGCGCTACACCTTCCGCGCCGAGCACGGCCGGCTCATGATGCAGGAGCCGGGAAGCCCGACCTGGGAACCGCTGCAACCGCTGTCGCCGACCGAGTTCTATTACGAAGCCAACAGCGACTTCCGGATCCGCTTCGCCAATTCGACAGATGGACATGCGTCGTCGCAATGGTTTGAAATGCACCCGCTCGACGATTCCACCGATCCCGTGTTCGTAAAGGAGTGACCTGGCCGCGGAACACCGGCTCGACGACGATGTCAATCCAGCTCGCCGGCCGGTACCGTCCCCGAGCTCGAGCCGGAGCGCATAAGGCACAGTCTTTCGGATGGGGTCTCCGGGGACAAGCTCGTTACCGTAATTGTCTCGTGGTCCGAATTGCATCCGGCGAGGGTTGACATCCGTCAGAAGTTGGCGCCTCCGGTGTGCAGCGTGGCAGCGCTGTCGAGTTCAGGGGCACCACCGGCGAATGCATTGGCAAATCGCTCAGGCCGGACCGGAGCCCGGCTGCCGCCCTCAGTAGCGAGCGAGTTCGAAATGCATGCCGTCCGCGGAAGAGCCCGAGAAATGCCCTCCCCACGCGAATCCAGCGTGCGCAAAGTAAGGGACGAGTTCTCTTACGCTGCCGTGCAGGCCGGCCTGCAGCGGCCGAGCGCCGTAGCCGTTCCATTCCGCGTTAAGGTCGATCGCCACGCCGAAGCTGTGCGAACTGAGCGGCCGCGCCGGATCGCGGCGAATATGGCGAGGTACAAACGTTCCAGCGCAGGTGTGAAGGCAATCCGCGACGCCCTTGCCGGCGGCGTCGATGGCATCGAACACATCCCTGAAGGCCATCAGAGCGTTCCTGTGCACCTTCAGGGAGTTCAGCTCCATCTGCGCCAGCAAGGGGTGCGTGAAGGGCACGATCGAACCAGCCACCCAGGCCGGATCGATTCGGATCGATCCATTCGCGTTGCTGTCGAAATCGAAAGGCCCGTACAGGCTCCGCAATTCGGCGTCGCTGAGGGGGCGGATAGTCCCGTCGGCGCGCCGCTTGACGCGCACCGGCGTCCCGGCTTGTGGGAGAGGCGGATCCGGCAGCACGCGTTCGACGCCGCCCGCCCAGACGAACCAGCCGGTCGGGTGCAGCCGGTACCAGTAGGAAGTGTCGAGATAGGTTTCGGCATCGAGCAAGCGGTCCGCCAGCAGCATCTCGGCAGCCGGGCGCCTCCCGACCAGGGACGCGGCCCGGGTAGGCTGGGCGCGAATATTGAGCGGAACCCGCACCCGCAAGGGGATCGGCTGCCCGAACTCTTCGATGATGCTGCCTTCAGCCGACATAGCCGTCGTCCTCCAGGATGGTGGGATTGATCAATAGTTGCGCGATCTGGACTTGGGTCAGCTCGCCCGTCGCAGAGGCGCCATAACGCGTCTGCCAGACGGCGACGGCGGAGCGCGTCGCCATGTCGAGCCTGCCGGTCTGCGCAGTGGCCTCCATGCCGAGGCTCCGCTGTATCCGGGTGATTTCTTCTTCGCTCAGGGCGCGTTCGGCATCGTTGAGCGCGTCGTCGGGGCCGGGGCGGCCGCCACCGGCCGCGCCCTGGCCGGATGGCGTGAGCGTGCTCGGCGCGGCCGTGCCGCCGGCAACCGCGCCGGCCTGCACTGTCTCGCTGCCTTCCACCGGCTTCACGCCACTACTGCGCACTTTCATCAGCTTGCCCAGCAGGTCGAACCAGAACGGCGCGCCCAGGGTCACGCCGAGTCCGGTCACCAGCCAGCCTGCAAGCGCGACGATCCAGTTGCCGGCGTCGGCCCAGCTGGCGAGGCCCCAGCTGGGACAGGTGCCGGTGGCCGGGTCCACGTCGGCGTCCTTGCATTTGAAGACAGCCGGCCAGGTGGTGTCGCTCCACCCGATCGGCATACGGGCTGGCACGAAGACGCCAAGCTCGCCCAAACGGTCGCACAAGGCGCGGGTGGGCGACGCGCCTTCGATCTGCGCGCACTGGCTGGTGAGAATGGCCACGGCGGCCTCGGCGTCGCCGGCCACGGGGCGCGCGGCCAGATTCCGGCGCTCGGCCGCGACGCCTGTCTCGAGCGCCGTCAGGGCTGTGTCGAGCTCCCCGAGGACCGGGCAAGACAGGTAGCCGTCCGTGCCGCAGTTCTTCGCACCCGCGGCGCCTTTCGGCACCTGCCCGCGCAGGGTGCCGATCGACGAGTCGACAGTGGCCGCATCGGCTGCACGCCCCCCTGCCTGGGCCGCTCCGCCGCTGCCGGCGGCGCGCTCGCGCGCGAGCGCGCCGCGCAATGCCAGGACAGCCCTCTCGGCGGCGGCAGGGTTGGCGCCCGCCATCAGTTGCCGATCCGTTAGCTCCTCGGCGCTCCTGTTAAGCAACTTGCCGACCGTGTCGAGGGCTTGGTCGCTGACAAGACGCAGCTTGCCGGCCGCCTGGTCTGCAGGGAGCGAAGCGGGTGCCGCTGCCGCGCCGGAGCCGGCGGCGCCGGCCAGCCCGGTGCCGTCGCCGGCCTGGTAGGCCTCCAGGGCCAGTTGCGCCCGTTCGACGCTGGACTCGCGCAGTGCGGCGTCATTCCACAGCGCGCGCGAAATCACGATCGGATTGACGTTAATGGCCAATGCCAGCAGGAAGCCGATGAGGAAAAGCGACATCTGGTTTTCGCGCTTGTACCACCCGCTGGAGCGCTCGCCAACCGCATCAAACCAGGCCTGCATGCGCTTCTCGAACACGGGCCAGTCGTTCTCGGCGCCCGGCAGCAAGGCCGCCAGGCTGGTAGCAAATTTATGGTCCTTGTCCTGGTCCATCCTCAACCTGACTTCCTGCACCAGTACCGCCGGCGAGGCGGGACGGACATGGCCGGTGTAGCGAGTCAGGAAATCCAGCAGGGCCGTAACGAAGACGTCGCTGGGCAAGTACGAGGGGTCGCGCGCGCCGTTGGCGCGCGGGCGCTCCATCGCCATTGTCTGGATGAAGGGATGACGCATGAGTTCCTGCGACAGGCCCTTATTGTCGCCGACCAGCGAGCACACCAGCCTGACCAGGTTCCTGCCGCGACTGTTGCGCATCCCGGCGTAGGCTTCGCGCCCCGCCGTCGCGACCAGGCTGAGCAAGGCGATGGTGAGCACGAGGCCGATGGCGACGTCAAGCATCCTGGTATCCATGGACCCTCAATCGATGTCGTTATAAAACAGGTGGTTGCCGATCACGGCGCAGGGCGCATGTCCGCGTGCCCAGCGCGGCACCGGCACCAGGCGGCGCGCGTGATAGTGGGTTGCGCCGGCCGTGCTGTCGGCCAGTTCACCGGCGATCGCCCGAGCGGCGATCGGCATGGCGCCGGCCAGTTCGGGTGACGGGGGCACAAGGCGCATCAGTGTCGCGCTGTTGGGGTCGGACGCGTTCCAGCAGCTGAACTGATAGGGTTTGCGGCAGACGTCGGCGACGTTCTTGCCCCAATAGGTCTGGCGCCGTACGCGATTGAGCACGACGCAGGCCACGGCTTCCATGCCCGAGATGCCCTCGCCGCGCGCTTCGCCCCACAGGGTGCGCGCCAGCGTCAGCTGCGCGGAGCCCGTGGCGGATGGCGCAAGAGGTAATGGCACCGGCGTGGTCGATGGGGCAGACATGGGTGCGGTCGGCATTATCAACGGTGCCGGTGCTTCCAGCAGGGGGGCATCACTTTCCAGCAAGCTGCAGCCGCACCAGTCGAGCGCGCGCCTGATCGGGATGGCGATGCCGTTGCCCGGCCCCTCCGACAGTTCGCCGCCAACGTGCATGGCCGCCAGCCGTTCGCGCTCGTTCCAGAGCGGCGCCCCGCTGTCGCCGGCTGTCGGCGCGATCGCCGCCATGTAGGATAATCCCTCAACCAGCTGCATCTCGGCTCCCTCGTTGCCCACCGAGAGCAGGACCGTCGTCAAACCCGTCACCTGAAGCGGGATAGCCATCCCCCGTGTGCGCAGGAAGAGCTGCTCGCCGATGCGCGACTCCCCGGTCCCGGCCGGCAGCGCCAGGCCGATGTCGACCAGTTCTTGCGCCTGTTCGAAGGGCAGCCGGGCCAGGCCCGCGTCCACGCTGGAATGGGCGCGCCCCGCGTAAAAGGAGGGCGTCCAGTGTTCGAGCTTGCCGTTCACGCCGCGGTTGCTGGTAGCGTCCTGCAGGACAATGCGGTCGCCCAGGACGGCCGAGCGCGCCGCGGCAACGACGTGCCCGGCAGTGAGCGCATAGAGCCGGTTCGACAGCCGCTGGCGCACCAGCGCGGTCATCGTGCCGGCTTCGCCGGAATTGGCAGCGTTGTGCGCCCGAACCCAGGCATGCAGGCGCCCGTGGCCGCCGCGCCGGGCATCGACCCGGATGCGGGCGCCGTCCGCCAGCCGCAGGAACCGTGGCAGCGCGCAGCCGTCGCCGAAGACCATGGCCAGCGGCCTGCATGGCTGCCAGGCGACCCATGCCAGCGCAGCCCACTGCGTCTCGTTCAGCCCAAGCGGTGGCGCCGGTGACGCCAGGGACGGCAACGAAACCTCCACCACGCGCGCCTGCAGGCGGCGGCGCAGCAAGTGGTACGCCAGCAGCGGCGGTTCTATTGCCATGCGATCCCCCTGCACACGCCTTCGCGCAAATGGCGCTGCATGGAGCCGGTCAATCGGCCGTCCACCGGCAATTCCCTGGTTCGCTGGCAAGTGCGCAGACGCGTTTCGATGTCGGAGTTCGGGGCGCCGCGCGGGAGGCCGAGCTCGGCCAGCTCGGCATCATTGGCCTCGCTCAGCGGCTTCTCGGAACCGTCCTGCGGCAGGGTGCCGGACGCGGGCGGCTCAGCCCCAGACGGTGTCGGCATCAATGCCTTCGCCAGCTTCACTTCCGGCGACAGGCAGGCTTCGAACTTGCTCTCGTCGAGCTGCAGCGGCACGTCGGAATTCGCCGCCAGGGATTCACTCAACGCAGTGCGTGCGCCGTCGAGTTCCCGGGTCGCCGCCTCGATTGCGGCCACGGCGCCGGATGCCTGCACATCGAGCGTCCTGGTCCGGGTCCGAGCGTTCAGCGGGATATCGGCAAACTGGCCCGACTGCGCCTTTCCCGTGACCAGGCCCGACGCCTTCGGCTGCTGGCCGGCCTTCAGGGCCTCGAGCACGTTCGCCAGATCGGTGCCGGTCGGTTGGAGGGCTTTGCTTGCATTGTTGCGGACGGTTTCGGCCATGCGCCACAGGGGCAGGCGAGCGCGGTGCGATACGGCCGTGATTCGCGCACTCCTGAGCAGGTCGGCATCGACGCTGCCGCGGACGCGCCCGGCGTAGGCAAAGGCCGCAGCCACTTCGGGAGCAGGCGCCGAGTAGACGGCCGGCGTTGTGCTGGTCGCGCACAGGGCCGCGCGGCGGGCCTGCTGGACGCGGCACTTCTGCCGGAAGATGGCGCCCTCGGTGCCCGGCGGCGGCGTGCACAGGCCGGGGTCCGGTGCGGCGTCCGGGCAGGCGCTCTTCCTCACCGTGGCCGCCGATGCCAGGTATTGCCCGTTGAGGGAGGCATGCCGGGCCAGCAGCGCATCGAGCACGGCGGACTTGTCGCGCACGGCCGTGCCGGCTTCCTGCAGCTGCATGCGGCCAGTCGATGCCGCCGTCGCGCGCGCATCACGCGCGGGCTGGATCAGGTATTTTTCGCCTTCGCCGATCAGGCAGAGGAACTCCGCGCGCGCATCGGAAAATATCCCTGCCTGCCCTTTCCAGTCGACCGCGGTGCCGGCGGCATACGCAGCAGTTCCCAGTGCAGCGACGCCGGCAGTGGTTTTCATGCTGGGATGAGTCACGCCGCGGTAGACGCCGAAGCTCGTCAGGCCAATCAAAAAGTTGCCGATGTGCTGAGGCACGCTCAGGGCCGCATGCTCCATCACGAACAGGCGCTGGTACTCGCGGGTGGTCCAGGAGATGGCTTCCTCGAGATCGGCCGGGAGCCGGCTCAGCTCCCTGCGCTCGGCGTCAGTGAGCGGAAGACGCCGCGCGGCCGGTTCGTCCAGGTACTTCCATTCGTCCGGATGCAGCTGCACTGGCCGGAACATCGCGCACCCCGCACATGTGCCCAAGAGAACGAACATGCATGGCCTGACGAATAGGCTTGGATTCACGCTTGGCCCCGTTGATTCTCTTGTCGGCTACCCTGATTGCATACTACTGGTTACTAACGGCGAGGGAAAGCCGTACGTGCCGAGATTAACGAAAAAACAACTCAAGCATTACCGATCAGGCTGCAAACCGGCAGGCGATCCCATCCAGCCTTGCCATCGGCGGGCTTGACCCATCTGGTACAGATGAACGACCGCGCTCCCATCCGGCATCTCGCCGGCAGCAAGCTCGGCAGCCATCTTGCGCTCAGCCGGTAGTCATGACGGCCATCCGCGTTGCGGCGTTGGCTCGCGTCCGCTTCCGGGAGAGTGCTCGCACTGCCCCGCGCTCGCCGCATTGCCCGACATCCGGTTCAGTTTGCCAAAATTCATATTTATCTCGAATTCGGGAGTTGGACATGACCCGGACCACGGCCTACTGTCATTCACTCGTATGTCGCCAATGTGGAAACACAACGCGCATGCGATCGGCCGAGGCTGCGTAACGATGGGCGAAAAGCGCATTTTCAAGCGATGAGCTCCCATTTCCAGCACGGCTAAACGCCCGTGCTACCGCCGCACCAACTCAACTGGCACACCCGAACGCACTGTGTTGTGTATCTCGGCAACCGCGTCTGTTTCGCGCAGCAACTGCGCCACTGCGGAGTTCGGTGCAGACGTAGAGACGCTCGCCCGGTAGGTGATATTGGTGGCGGCAAGGCCGATACCCGGAAAGTCAGCGCTTGCCTCTACTTCGACACCTTCGATCGGTATGGCGAGACGCTCGGCTTCGCGATACAGATCGTTGCAGTAGCAGGTTGCCAACGCGAGCATGAGAAACTCGCCACCATTGACGGCAGAGCCTCTACCCAAACTCTTTGGCGGCACACTGACGCGTTGGGCCGAGTTGCCGGTCCGAACGATGACCTCATGTCCAGTAGCTGTATTCGTGACAATTGCTGTGATCTGCATGGGTCCTCCGTCGAGTCTTGCCGGCCTTACGCAGAGCAAAGGGCCCGGCTGCTACGGAATAAAACTCGAACTACGCCGCTCCCTGCACGTCCACTTGAGTGACAGATTGGGGGCGCCTGAACAGCAACAGAATCGCACTACCAAAGTGGCGTGACTTGCCAGCGCCGGATTGAACGAATGGATGCAAGCGGCCGCCACACCAGCATACATCCATCAGTCAGCCGAAACGCGCCAGCTCCGCTTCGCTGAAGCCCGCCCGGCGCCGTGCCTCGATATTGAACGGCCCTTTCAGCACCGGCGCCTTGTAGCGCACGGTTAAGGCATCGTAGGTCGCCATCGGCTCCAGCCCCTGCTGCGCGCACAGATGGAAGAACCAGCGGTTGCCGATCTCCACGTGGCCTTCTTCCTCGACTAGAAGGATATCGAGGATGGCGGCGGCCGCCAGGTCGCCGGCCTGGGCCAGCTTGGCGCGCAGCGGCGGGATCGCGTCCAGGCCGCGTGCCTCCAGCGTGCGCGGCACCAGGGCCATGCGCGCCACCACGTCGCCGCTGGTCTTCTCGACCATCTCCCACAGGCTGTTATGGGCCGGGAAGTCGCCATAGGCGTGGCCGAGCGTGGCCAGGTGCCGGGACAGCATGTCGAAGTGCGTGGCCTCTTCCTTCGCCACGCGCAGCCAGTCGGTGTAGTAGGCGTCCGGCAAGCAGGGAAAGCGCCATAGCGCGTCGAGCGCCAGGTTGATGGCGTTGAACTCGATGTGGGCCAGTGCATGGACCAGCATTGCCCGTCCTTCGTTCGTCGCCATCGAGCGGCGGCCAACCTGGAGCGGCGGCACCAGGTCGGGTTTCGACGGACGTCCCGGGATGCCGGCTGGGGCCGCCAGCGCGGCGGCGGCGTCAACCGACCAGTTGCCGTCACGCTGATGCGCGGCGAGGTCCAGCACCATGCGCACCTTGGCCGCCGGATCGCATTCCAGCAGGCAGGCCAGCGCGCGCGTGCGCAGCTCGATAGGGAGCGACTTCATACACTTTGTCTATATGTTTAGAACGAGCCGCGCAGTTTACCGCATCGCAGCCCGGTCCTGCCCCGGCAAGCGACGCCTTATGCGAAAAACACATACGCATGGTCAAAAAGCTTCGTTCACAGGCCCATGCCCCGCCAGTAAGGTAATCCCACTGATGACTTCTCTACAGAAATAACCATGATCAAGAAAAAACTGCTGGTCCTGCTCGCCGCCACCGCCCTGCTGCAACCAGCCTTTGCTGCGGACATCAACCTGCTGAACGTGTCCTACGACCCGACCCGCGAACTGTACCAGGACGTGAACGCGGCCTTTGCCAAGTCGTGGAAAGCGAAGAGCGGCGACAACGTCAAGATCAAGCAGTCGCACGGCGGCTCGGGCAAGCAGGCGCGCTCGGTGATCGACGGCCTGGAAGCGGACGTCGTGACCCTTGCCCTCGGCTACGACATCGACGCCCTGACCGACAAGAACCTGCTGCGCAAGGACTGGCAGACCCGCCTGCCGCACAACGCCTCGCCCTACACCTCGACCATCGTGCTGCTGGTGCGCAAGGGTAATCCAAAAGGCATCAAGGACTGGAACGACCTGGTCAAGCCGGGCGTTGCCGTCATCACCCCGAACCCGAAGACCTCGGGCGGCGCACGCTGGAACCACCTGGCCGCCTGGGGCTATGCCCTGCGCCAGCCGGGCGGCAACGAAGCCAAGGCCAAGGAGTTTTTGACCAGGCTGTATAAAAACGTGCCGGTGCTCGATTCCGGCGCGCGCGGCGCCACCACCACCTTCGTCGAGCGCGGCATCGGCGACGTGCTGATCGCCTGGGAAAACGAAGCCTACCTGGCGGTCAAGGAACTCGGCCCGGACAAGTTCGACATCATCACCCCGTCGGTCAGCATCCTGGCCGAGCCGCCGGTGGCGATCGTCGACAAGTTCGCCGACAAGCACGGCACCCGCAAGGTGGCCGAGGCTTACCTGAACTTCCTGTACACCGATGAAGCGCAGGCCATCATCGCCCAGAACTACTACCGCCCGGCCACGCCGAAAGCGGCCCAGCAGTACGCGAAGAACTTCCCGCAGGTGAAGCTGTTCACCATCGGCGACGTGGCCGGTAACTGGGCGAATGCGCAGAAGACCCACTTCGCGGACGGCGGCGTGTTCGACCAGATCTACCAGCCGAAGTAATCCTTCCACCGTTGGCCCATGGGCGGGAAATCCGGGCGATAATCGAGCGATTGTCGCCTGGAGCATGATTGCATGTACATCCCCGCCCATTTCGCCGAATCCCGCCCCGAGGTCCTGCACGACCTGATCCGCCGGCATCCGCTCGGCATGCTGGTCACGCATGGCGCAGCGGGGCTCGACGCGAATCACCTTCCCTTCGAACTCGATGCCGCAACCGGCAGCCTGGGCACGCTCGGCGGCCACGTGGCGCGCGCCAATCCGGTCTGGGAACAGCTGCGCGACGGCGACGAGGTGATGGTGGTCTTCCGTGCGGGCGACGCCTATATTTCTCCGAACTGGTATCCCTCGAAGCACGAACAGCACCGGCAGGTGCCGACCTGGAACTACATGGTGGCGCATGCGCACGGGCGCGTGCGGATCGTCGACGACGAGCGTTTCGTGCGCGGCATCGTCGGGCGCCTGACCAAGACGCATGAAGCGTCGCAGGCGGTGCCGTGGAAGATGGCGAACAGTCCGCGCGCGTTCATCGATGGGCTGCTGGCAGCGATTGTCGGCATCGAGATCGAGATCACGCGGCTGGAGGGCAAATCAAAGCTCAGCCAGAACAAGGAGGCGCGCGATCTGCGCGGGGCAATCGAGGGACTCGAGGCGGCGGGCCGGAACGATGTCGCGCAGGCGATGCAGGCAGCCGCGCCACGCGAGCCCTGACGCGCGCCTGGGCCGGCGCGCTGAATGCGTTACGCGGCCCCGGGTGTTGCGGTGGCGGGTGCACTGCTATGCGCAGTGTTATGCATACGCGCTAGCGCCGTGGCGACGAGTTCCCGCACATCCGGGACCAGTTCATCCCATCCGAGCTCCTGCAAATGCCGTTCGAGCGGTCCGACTTCTTCGGGTAGCAGCACGACGCCGATCAATGCTGCAACCGCTACCTCTTCCGCATTCAACTGCTTCAGCAGGACATAGTGCTCGGCCAGCGTGTTCAACTTGGGGATGATCTCGGCCGGTGGGCGCGGCAGGCGAACGCGTGGCGCCTCCTTCCTGAGCAGCCTGACCGGAATCGAGACGGAATCCTCGTTGCGCATCAGGCCAACCGCCTCCGCCAGCAATACGGCCACGTCCTCGCACGTGGCCTCATCGACGCCGTCGCCAATCGACACGTCCACGCGGTCGAGATGGTCGGGACGGCTGACATATTCGCAGGCCCTGAAGTAGTGGCCGCGCAAGTAGAAGCTGAGCTGGCGATCCGGATAGTCGGAATAATGAAACGGATGCGGGATCAGCGCGCTGCACGCGGCAAGATCGTGGATGAGGTCACGGCCGATGGGATTCAGGCTGTCCGATTCACGCAGGCTCGCCGGCAAGCGCAATGCATCGAATATTTGTTCCGTACACGGCGCCTTCGTAAAACCCATTTGCATCCCTTCCGGCAGACGAATCAGCGCTTCTCGTTATTCAGCGCCTGCAGCAGCTTGAACGCTTCATGCTGGATGGCCGGCTCCGCCGCAGCGAGTTCCTTGCTCGCCTGGACATACGCCGCGCGCTTGCGCTCTTTCTTTTCTTCCGGCGAAACGGCGCCCGACATCCCCGGCATCACGATCTGCGGGCCGCTGTTGTACTTCTGGTGGATGATCTTCTTGCCATACGGGGTGCCGTAGAAGCGGGTCATCTCGGTGGCAGTATCGAGCGAAATGACGCGCGTCAGCGTTGGCGCCAGGCGCCGATGCACCTCTGCCGGCAGCATCGCGTCGAGCTTCGCGTTCACGGCCTTGCGCTGCGCTTCAGTCGGAAAGCGGGTGCGGGCGGCGACGGCGCGCAACTCATATTCGACGTGCATCACGCCAAGCAGGTCTTGCACGGCCTGGACGTGCGCGGTACTGGCCGCTGCAGCCTTGGGCGCCGGCGCCGCGGTGGCGGAAAATGCAGGTGCGGCG
>Ga0265780_10005189_pt1 | contig 16559 bp, 17 predicted proteins | sample P1T30metagenome_FD_192432 | JGI IMG/M metagenome (GOLD analysis project Ga0265780, IMG submission 192432) | Plant litter microbial communities from East Loma Ridge, Irvine, California - P1 T30 | ecosystem: Environmental > Terrestrial > Plant litter > Unclassified | place: USA: California... | reverse complement strand
GTGACGGCCACGATCCACGACACGATCAGCGCGATCGCATTCACCGAGAACATCGAGAAGGTGTACTCGCCGGCCGCCGACTTGGCCAGGCCGATCGGCAGGAAGCCGGCCGCCGTGATCAGGGTCCCGGTCAGCATCGGGATCGCCGTGGAGGTGTAGGCAAAGGTGGCCGCCTCGAAGCGCGACAGGCCCTCCTCCATCTTCCGGACCATCATCTCGACCGCGATGATGGCGTCGTCCACCAGCAGCCCGAGCGCGATGATCAGCGCCCCCAGCGATACCTTGTGCAGCGAGATGTCGAGCACGCGCATGAACAGGAACGTGATCGCCAGCACCAGCGGAATGGTCAGCGCCACCACCAGGCCAGGGCGCACGTCGATGCGCAGCTTGGGCTTGGTGTGCAGGCCCAGCGCCAGGAAGCTCACGGCCAGCACGATGATCACCGCCTCGATCAGCGTATGAATGAATTCGCTCACCGATTCGGTGACGGCTTGCGGCTGGTTGGAGACGCGTTCCAGCTCGATCCCGACCGGCAGCTGCGAGCGGATGCGCGCCACGGTCGTGTCCAGCGACTCGCCCAGTGCGATGATGTTCCCGCCCTTCTCCATCGACACGCCCAGGCCAATGACTTCCTTGCCATTGAAGCGCATCTTGTCCTGCGGCGGGTCCTGGTATTCGCGTTTCACCACGGCGAAGTCGCCGAGGCGGAAGGTCGTGTTCCCGGCGCGCAGCTGCAGGTCTTCGAGTTCCTTGGCGGTGCGGATCGCACCCGTCACGCGCACCTGCAGGTTGTCGGTCGGCGTGACCAGCACGCCCGAGGCCTCGATCCCGTTCTGGGTCGCGATCTGGTTGACGATCTGCTCGAAGGGCACGCCCAGCTGCGCGAACTTCTTGTTCGAGAACAGGATGTTGACCTTCTCGTTCTGCACCCCGAACTGTTCGACTTTCGCCACCAGCGGCACGCCGAGCAATTGCTGGCGCACGAAGTCGGCGTAGTCCTTCATCTCGGCATAGGTAAACCCATCGCCGGACAGGGCAAAGATCGAACCGTAGGTATCGCCGAATTCGTCGTTGAAGAAGGGACCGATCACGCCCTGCGGCAGCGTGCCCTGGATGTCGCCTATCTTCTTGCGCACCTGGTACCAGGAATCGGGCACGTCCTTCGGTGGCGTCGATTCGCGCAGTTCGAGGATGATGGTGGTTTCGCCCGGCTTGGAGAAGCTGCGGATGCGGTCGATATACGGCGTTTCCTGCAGCTTGCGTTCCAGCTTGTCGGTGACCTGCTCGGCCATCTGCACGGCGGTGGCGCCCGGCCAGATGGCGCGCACGACCATGGCGCGGAAGGTGAACGGCGGGTCCTCGTCCTGGCCCAGCTTCTGGTAGCTGAGGATGCCGCCGATGAGAAGCGCCGCGATCAGGTAGCGCGTGAGGGGAATGTGTTCGAGCGCCCAGCGCGACAGATTAAAACCCTTCATTTCCGGGCTCCGCCGCCCGCGCCGGCCGCGGCGGCTTCCGTATCGCCACGGCGCGCGACGTCAGTGGTGAGGATGCGCACCTTCTGGCCGTTACGCAGCAGGTTCACGCCCGCCGTGACCACGGTCTGCCCCGGCTGGACGCCGGCGCCGAGCAGCACGTCGTTCCCGGCCTGGCCGGCGATCTGCACCGGCACCAGCTTCACCACATCCTTTTCGACGATCCAGACGCTGGTCACGCCTTTCTCGTGGTGCAGCGCGGTGAGCGGCGCGCGCAGGCCGCCGGTTCCGGTGCGCGAGGCAAATTGTACGGCGGCCGTCATCCCCAGGCGCACGTCGGCGCGCGGCGGAATCGCCACCTTGGCGGTATAGGTACGGGTGGCGGCGTCGGCCACCGGCGATACTTCGCGCACGCGGCCCGGGATCGCTTCGCCGGGATTGGCCCACAGGCGCACCGTCACCGAATCGACCTTGCGGATATCGTCGACGCGGTCTTCGGGAATCCCGATCACGACTTCCATTTCGTCGGTACGGGCCACGCGCACCACCGGTGTGCCGGCGTTCACCACCTGGCCGACTTCGGCGTCGATGCCGGTCACCACGCCGTCGATGTCGGAGACCAGGTTGCTGTAGCCGGCCTGGTTCGACTGGCCACGGAAGCCCGCGCGGGCGGCGTCGGCTTCGGCCTGGGCCGCGCGCAGGGCGGCGCGCTTCGAGTCGAGCACCGACTGGCTGACGAAATTCTTTTCGCGCAGTTCCTGGTAGCGCTTGTAGTCGGAGTTGGCCAGGTCGCGGTTGGTCTCGGCGGCGCGCAAACTGGCCTGGGCCTGGCTCGCGGCCAGCTTCAGGTCTTGCGGGTCGAGCTGCATCAGCACGTCGCCCTTTTTCACGGTGGCGCCGATGTCGACCTTGCGCTCGACGATCTTGCCGGCCACGCGGAAGCCCAGGCGCGACTCGATGCGCGGGCGCACCTCGCCCGAGAATTCGGCGCTGGCGCCCGCGTCGCCCTGGGCCAGCACGATGGCGCGCACCGGGCGCACCTCCTCGGTTTTGGGTGCCTCTTTCGAGCAGGCGGACAGGAGCAGTGCAGACAACGTGCACAGGGCGGCCAGCGGCCGGCGCAGTCGGATCGAATCGGACACGTCTTATTCCTTTTGATTGCGGTGTTCGGATACGGGCCACTGACGCGGCCGGGAGAGGCTGGTCTCTGGCAGCCTCGGCGCATTATCCATGCAAATCGAAGCTGGCCAAAGCCCGGCAATTATAATCATGCTCACACTTAGCGTAAATGACCCGCCAGTCACCAGATTTGCATGCCCGTCGACCACTACGAAAACTTCCCTGTCGCCTCGATCCTGATGCCGCGCCGCCTGGTGCCGGCCGTCGAAGCCATCTATGCCTTTGCACGCGGCGCCGACGACGTGGCCGACGAAGGCGATGCGACGCCGGCCGAGCGCCTGGCCGGCCTGGCCGAATACGAAGCGGCGCTCGACGAGATCGCTGCCGGCCGCACGCCTGCGCGTTTGACGTTCGCGCGCCTGGCCGGCGTGGTGCGCCAGTTCGACTTGCCGCTGCAGCCGCTGCGCGATCTGCTGTCGGCCTTCCGCCAGGACGTGGTCACCACGCGCTACGCCGATTATGCCCTGCTGCTCGACTACTGCCGCCGCTCGGCCGACCCGGTCGGACACCTGATGCTGGCCCTGTACGGGGCGGTGGACGAACGCAACCTGCGCGACTCGCATGCGATCTGCTCGGCCCTCCAGCTGATCAACTTCTGGCAGGACGTGGCGATCGACATCGAGAAGGGCCGCATCTACCTGCCCTTGGAGGACCTGGACAGGTACGGCGTGAGCCAACACGACTTACGTACGGGCGCCGACACCCCTGCCTGGCGCGCGCTGATGGCCTTCGAGGTCGAGCGGGCACGCGCCCTGATGCTCAGCGGCGCGCCGCTGGCCAAACGCCTGCCGGGCCGCATCGGTTGGGAACTGCGCCTGATCGTGCAGGGCGGCCTGCGCATCCTGGAGCGGATCGAACAGGCCGACTACGACGTCTTCCGCCGCCGGCCGAAGCTGTCCAAGGCCGAATACGCCTTGATGGCCTGGCGCGCCCTGCGCATGTAAGCGGCTGTACAGGCATGAAAGCAACGATTGCCATCCCCAGCAATGCGCGCTTCGGCTAAGATAGCGGATTCGCATCGCCAAATATTGCATCTTTTACATGTCTCCTGACGAATACTGCCAGCAAAAGACGGTCCAGAGCGGTTCCAGCTTTTATTACAGCTTCCTCTTCCTCGAGCCGGCGCGCCGCCGCGCGATCACCGCGCTGTACGCGTTCTGCCGCGAGGCCGACGACACCGTGGACGACGCCACCGACGGGTCGGTGGCCCGCATCAAGCTGGCCTGGTGGCGCACCGAAGTGTCCAGCATGTACAAGGGCACGCCGACCCACCCGGTGACCCAGGCCCTGCAGCCGCACCTGGCGGTGTATAACCTGCAGGAGCAGCACCTGCAGGCCATCATCGACGGCATGGAGATGGACCTCGACCAGAGCCGCTACCTCGATTACGCGGGCCTGAAGAAATACTGCTGGCATGCCGCCGGCGTGGTCGGCATCCTGTCGGCCAGCATTTTCGGCTACAAGAATCCGCAGACGCTGGAATACGCCGAAAAGCTCGGCCTGGCCTTCCAGCTGACCAACATCATCCGCGACGTTGGCGAAGACGCGCGCAAGGGCCGCATCTACCTGCCGGTGAATGAGCTGCAGCAGTTCGGCGTTACCGCGGCCGATTTGCTGAACGCGCGCCACAGCGAAAAGTTCGAAGCCCTGATGGCCTTCCAGACCGAACGCGCGCAAAAGATGTACGACGAAGCCCTGGCCGCGCTGCCGAAGGAAGACCGCCGCGCCCAGCGCCCCGGCCTGATGATGTCGGCCATCTACCGCACCCTGTTAGAGGAGATCGCGCGCGACAAGTACCACGTGCTGACCCAGCGCATCTCCCTCACGCCGCTGCGTAAGCTGTGGCTGGCGTGGAAAACCTACGTGCGTAACTGATGGCCGCAACGAAGACTGCCCTGCGCGTCGCCGTCGTCGGCGGCGGCTGGGCCGGCTGCGCCGCCGCCGTCGAGCTGGTGCACAAAGGCGCGCAGGTGACGCTGTTCGAAGCGGCGCGCACCCTGGGCGGCCGCGCGCGCGGGGTCGAAGTCCAGGGCAAGATGCTCGACAACGGCCAGCACATCCTGCTCGGCGCCTACAAGGACACCATCAAGCTGATGAAGCGCGTCGGCGTCGACCCGCGCGCGGCCCTGCTGCGCCTGCCGCTGCAGATGCGCTATCCGGCGGGCAGCGGCGGCATGGACTTCGTCGCGCCGCGTCTGCCGGCCCCCTGGCACATGGTCGTCGCCCTGGTGCGCGCCCAAGGCCTGACGCGCGAAGACAAGCTGGCCCTGGCCCGCTTCACCAGCAGCGCGCGCTGGATGCGCTGGGCTCTGAACGACGACGTGCCGGTGAGCGTGCTGCTGGAACGCTTCGACCAGACCGAGCGCCTGATCCGCCTGATGTGGCGTCCGCTATGCCTGGCCGCGCTGAATACGCCGCCGGAACGGGCTTCGGCCAACGTGTTCCTGGCCGTGCTGCGCGACAGCCTGGGCGCCAAGCGCGCCGCCTCGGACATGCTGCTTCCGCGCCTGGAGCTGGGCGCCCTGTTCCCGCAAGCGGCCGCGCGCCATATCGAAGCGGAGGGCGGCGCCGTGCGGCTGGGCGCCAAGGTCGGCGGCCTGGCGCGCGCCGGCAATGGCTGGCAGGTCCAGGTTGGCACCGAGTGGCAGGACTTCGACGCCGTGGTGCTGGCGACGCCGCCCGCGCAAACCGCCGCCCTGCTGGCGCCGGCTGGCGAAACGGCGATTCCCGAGCAGATCGGCGCCTTCGCATACGAACCGATTTCCACCTGCTACCTGCAGTACGACGACAGTCTGCGCCTGCCGCTGCCCTTCTGCGCCCTGCTCGATGCGCCGGACGAACACCATTTCGGCCAGTTCGTGTTCGACCGCGGCCAGCTCGACCAGAACCAGGCCGGCCTGCTGGCGGTGGTGGTCAGCGCCGCCGGCGCCGCAGCAGCCCTCGACCAGGAGGCGCTGGCCGCAGCGGTGGCCGCGCAACTGGCCCAGGCGTTTGCGCTGCCGGGCCTGGCCGCGCCGCTCTGGAGCCGCGTCATCACCGACAAGCGCGCCACCTTCGCCTGCACCCCGGGCCTCGCCCGTCCCGGCAATGCCACGGCCCTGCCCGGCCTGGTGCTGGCCGGCGACTACACCGCCAGCGACTACCCGGCCACGCTCGAGTCGGCCGTGCGCAGCGGCCAGGGCGCGGCGGCGGCCATCCTCGCCTACGCCCGCCTGCCCCGCGAAAACAACAGCCTGTCGCACGCCGCTGGCGGCCCGGCTACCCGTTCCGTACAGTAGCAGCATCGAAAACTGCATCGTGGACAGGAACATGACTTACCAACTCGGAATGCGCACGCTGGGCCTCCTGGCCGTGGTGGCCGCCAGCACGGCGGCCCTGGTCGCACCCGAACTCTTCGGCGGCCAGGCAGGCGCCAACGGGCCGGCGCTGCGCGCCATCCTTCTTCTCGGCCATGCCTGACGGCGGCGCAGCAGCCATGGGCAAGCTGGAATACCTCGACGCGCTCAAGCGGGCCATGCTCGGCCTGCCGCCCGAGCTGCAAGCCAAGACCCTGGCCTGGTACGAGCAGCGCTTCGTCGATGGCGCCGCCGCCGGCCGGCTGGAAACCGACATTGCGCGCGAACTCGACGACCCGAAGAAGGTCGCCCTGACCCTGCGCGCCAACAGCCACATGGCCGCCTTTGCCGAGCAGAAGAACCCGGCCAATCTGCTGCGCCTGTGCGTGTCGGTGGTCGGCCTGCTGATCTTCAATCTGTTCATGGTGATTCCGGCAGCCGTCTTTGGCTCGCTGCTCGCGACCCTGTACGTGGCGGCGCTGGCCTTCTACGTGGGCGGCATCGCGATCACCGCCAGCGGCCTTTCCGGCGCCAACGAACTGGTGCTCGACGGGCCGCTGCACCATGTCGCGTTTGGCGACGGCGGACAGGCCGAGCGCACGCGCACGCGCATCGCGATCAGCGAAACCGGGATCGAGATCTATGACGCCGGCGCCGACGCCGACCAGGAAGCGGCCGATGCGGACGCCGCCGCCGCCGAGCCTTCGCGCGTGGTGCGCGGCGCCGAACGCGTGGCCGGCAGCAGCGTGCGCATCTCGACCGACATGGACGAAGACGCGCGCATGACCCAGACCGTGCTCGGCTTTGCGCTGGTGCTGGGCGGGATCGTGCTGTTCCTGGTGTCGATCGTGGTCACGCGTTATGCCGCCAGCGGCGTCAGGCGCTACCTGCAGATGAACATGTCGCTCCTGCGCGGCAGCTGAGGAGAACCCATGCGCGCCCTGCTACGAGTCGGCTTCGCCCTCCTGGTCCTCGCCTGTGTGCTGATCGGCCTCACCTACACCATGCTGCGCGCCCAGGGCGTGCCGCCCCGTCTCGAAGGCCGCAGCGTGACCAGCGACACGCGCACGCTCGACCGCGGCGTGCGCGCCATCGAACTGAGCGCGCCGGTCGACCTGAGCGTGCATTACGGCCCCCAGCCGGGCCTGGTGGTGCGCGGCGAGCAGCGCCTGCTGCAGAACATCGCCACCACCAGCAGCGACGGCGTGCTGCGCATCGGCACCCAGGGCATCCTGCTGCGCCACCGCCAGCCGCTGGAAGTGGAAGTGACGCTGCCGATGCTGGAGCGCCTGAACGCGGACGGCAGCGGCGACACCCGCGTCAACGGCTTTTCCGGCGAGCGCATCGAACTGTCGCTGAGCGGGTCCGGCAGCGTCCAGTTCAACGGCCGCTACCGCGAGGCCAGGGCCGTGCTGCACGGCAGCGGCGACCTGAGCGTGGACGCCGGCAACAGCGACAGCATCGAAGCTGAATTGATGGGCTCAGGCGCCCTCAGCCTGGCCGGCGCCACGCGCCGCTTCAAGTACGAGGGCAACGGCACCGGCACCCTGGATGCCCAACGCCTGCGCGTGGAACAGGCGCAACTGCGCCAGAGCGGCTCGGGCAATGCCAGCGTCACGGTGCGCGACACCGTGACCGCCGCGGTCAGCGGCAGCGGCGACATCGACGTGCACGGCGAACCGTCGCAGCGCAATGTCAGCCGCAGCGGCAGCGGGACGGTTCACTTCGTCGAGTAGGGTGGGTTCTTGAACCCACCGGCATGCCAACGGCACATGTGGTTGCTTCTTGAACCCACCGGTATGCTGACGGCGCATGTGGTGGGTTCGAGAACCCACCCTACCGCTCAGAACTTCGCCCTTACCCCGAACACGAAGTTCCGTCCCGGCAGCGGGGCGATATCCTTCAGCACCGAGGTCGACACGCGGATGTCGTCGTCCAGCAGGTTCTTCGCCAGCAGGAACCAGGTCAGGTCGGTGCTCGCGAGGTGCTGGGTGTACGAGATATTCGCATTGAGCTGGTTGTAGGCCGGCGTGGCCGTGGTTTCCGAGGCCGCCAGGCGGTCCTGGCCGCGCGCGTGCACCAGCGACAGCCCGCCGCGCCAGTCGCCCTGGCGGTAGCCGACGCTGGCGCCGATGCGGTCGGCCGGCTGCAGCGGCAGGCTGCCGCCGGCATCGAGCTTGCCGCGCGAGGTGTCGGCGAACAGGCGGCCCGACCAGCCGGCGCCGGTCTGGTTGTAGGTCAGCTCTGCCTCGGCGCCGCGGATGTGGGCGTCGGCCTGCTCGAAGACACGGGTACGCAGCTCATCGCCCGGATTGCCTTCCTCGTCGACCAGCTCGTCGTTGATGCGGCCGTAGATGAAGTTGGACACGTTGTTGCGGTAGGCGTTCGCCTTCCAGCGCACCAGGCCCGTGGTCTTGGCCACCGACAGCTCGATGTTGCGCGAGATTTCCTTGTCCAGGTTGGGGTTGCCGATGTCGAAGGTGACGGTCGCGTCGTGCGGGCCGCCCGAATACAGTTCCTCGATGGCCGGCGCGCGCTGCGCGTACGACACGGTCGCGCCGACGCTGTAGCCCGGCGCGAACGGCCATGCGGCGCCGAACGAGCCGGAGCCGAGGTCGAAGCTGCGCTTGAGGTTACCCACCGGGTCGCGCTCGACGTTCTCGTAGCGCAGGCCGGCGCTCAGGCGCAGCGGGCCGGCGTTCGCTTCCTCGACGAGGAAGGCGGCGGCGGTCTTCGAGTGCGTGACCGGCACTGTGTCCGGGCCGCCTTCGGCGCTGAGCGCCGCGAAGTGGGTGTTCTCCGTCTGCACGCCGAAGGTGCCGTGCAGGCCAGCGACCGGCGCGTGCGCCAGTTCGGCGCGCGTTTCCAGCGAGCGGTTGCTGAACAGGACTTCGGGGCCGTCCTCGCCGAGTTCCGCGTGCCGGTAGTCGGTGTAGCCGGCCTTGAAGCGGAAGGACTCGAAGCCGGCCAGCGGCGCTTTCACCAGGCTGTCGAAGTCGTAGCGGTCCTGCTTCTGGTCGATGCGCGAACCTTCCAGGCTCGGAATGCCGTACAGATTGCTCTGGTGCGCAGCCGACAGGCCGGCATAGCCCCAGTCGGCGATCCAGGAGCCGCCGACGCCGAGCTCTTTCGCTTCGGTTTCCGAATTCGGCAGGCGCTTCATGCTGGTCGACGGGTCGTTCAGCACACGGTCACCCGGGATCTTGTAGTCGTTCGTCTCGCGCCAGTTGGCGTCGACGTGCAGCGCCACCCGGCCGCTGGCGCCATCGATGCTGGCCGAACCATTGCGGCTATTGTCGACGGTACCGTAGCGGGTCTCAAGCTGCCCGGTCGGCTTCGGCTCCAGCGCGGTCGGGATGCGCTCGTTGACGATGTTGACCAGGCCGCCGATGGCGCCCGAGCCGTACAGCAGGGCCGCCGGGCCGCGCAGGATTTCGATCTGGCGCGCCACCGCGCCTTCCGACGCCACCGCGTGGTCGTTCGACAGGCCGGAGACGTCGTTGGTGGCCATGCCGTTTTCCAGCATCTTGACGCGCGAGCCTTCGAGGCCGCGGATCACCGGGCGCGAGGCGCCGGCGCCGAAGGCCGAGGCCGAGACGCCGAGTTCCTGCGACAGGGTCTCGCCGATCGAGCTGCCGGTCTTGTCGCGCAGCTCGTCGCCGGCCAGCACCTTGGCCGGCGTGAGGATCTGGTCGTCTGCGGCGGTGCGGAAGGGCGAGGCTGTGACCAGCACCTGGGGCACAGCGTCGTCGTGGGTGTGGGCGGTTTGCGCCAGGGCCGGCGCGTTAAAGGCGATGAGGATGGCGCTGGCGACCAGCGTACGTGGGGTATTCATGATTGTTCGAACCTTTGGCAAAACGGATAACATGCGGCGCCACCAGGGCAGGAAGCCCGGGCGACGAAAATGGAACGGCAGTGTTATCAGGCTTGCGGCGGGCCGCGCGGCTGGACGGTCCAGGTGGCGAGCAGGCGGATGCCCGCGCGGCAGGCGTCGCGCGGGGCATCGAAGGAAAGCGTGAGCGGCAGGAAGTGCGCGACCGGCAGCGGCAAGGCGAAGGCCAGCTGGGCGCTGTCCATGCACAGTGCGCAGGCGTCGTGCGCAGCGCTGCCGGGCAGCTTGCCGGGCTTGGCCTCTGCTTCCCCGCTCGTGGCGGCAGCCGTGCTGAGTGCGCCGCCCCAGTCCGTTGCCACGTGCAGCAGCGACGCCTGCTGCGCAAGCAGCAGCAGGAGCGACAACAGGACGTGGACAATGGAACGGGACATGGAAAAACGCAGTACGGCGAATTCGAACGACAAGCGCGCATTCTAACCGCAATGGCAAGAGCCGCGCTGGCGCCCTGTGTTTTTTTATGGCGGGTTTATTTCGCCTGCAGCCAGCGCAGCACGCCTTCGCCCGCCGCGCGGCCGCTGCCAAAGCAGGCGGTCAGCAGGTAGCCGCCGGTCGGCGCTTCCCAGTCGACCATCTCGCCCGCCACGAAGACACCGGGGACTGCCTTCAGCATGCCCTTGCCGTCCATCGCTTCGAAACGCACGCCGCCGGCGCTGCTGATCGCCTCATCGATGGGGCGCGGCCCCTTCAAGACCAGCGGCAGCGCCTTGATCGCCCGCGCCAGGCGCTCGGGGTCGTGGTAGCCATCCGCATCCAGGCATTCGCGCAGCAGGCCGGCCTTGACGCCCTTGATCCCGAGCCGGCTTTGCAGGTGGCTCGACATCGAACGCGAACCGCGCGGCCGCAGCACCTCGGCGCGCACGCGTTCATGGCCGTGGTCGGGCGCGAGGTCGAGCCAGATCGTGGTTTGTCCGCGCGCGGCGATCTGGTCGCGCAGCGGCGCCGACAGGGCATATACGAGGCTCCCCTCGATGCCGGTGGCCGTGACAACGAACTGGCCCTGGCGGCGTTCGCGCTCTCCTATCCGGTTCTCGTATTCGACGGCCACCGTGATCAGGGGTGCGCCGGCGTGCTTCTCGCTGAAGTGGGCGCTCCAATCGGTGTCGAAGCCGCAGTTGGCCGGGACCAGGGGCGCGACCTCGACGCCGCGCGCCGCCAGCAGCGGCACCCAGGCGCCGTCCGAACCAAGGCGCGCCCAGCTGGCGCCGCCCAGAGCCAGGATGGTGGCGTCGGCCGTGATCGCCGTCTCTCCTTCTGGCGTCGCAAACACCAGCTGTCCGTCGCGCCAGCCGAGCCAGCGGTGGCGCGTGTGCAGGCGCACGCCGGATTCGCGCAGGCGGTGCAGCCAGGCGCGCAGCAGCGGCGCCGCTTTCATCTCGAGCGGGAACACGCGGCCCGAGGTGCCGACGAAGGTATCGATGCCGAGGCCGTGAATCCAGTCGCGCACGTCCTGTGGCGTGAAGCCGCGCAACCATGCATCGACTTCTCCGCTACGTGCGCCATAGCGCGCTACAAACGCTTCGTACGGCTCGGAGTGGGTGATGTTCATGCCGCCCTTCCCCGCCAGCAGGAACTTGCGCCCGCTGGACGCCATCGCATCGTAGACGTCGACCGCCACCCCGCGCGCGGCGAGGACTTCGGCGGCCATCAGGCCGGCCGGGCCGCCGCCGACGATGGCGACGCGGGACAGGGTTGGGGAGGATGCGGACATGCTGGAATGCGCTGAATTGGAGAGGCCGCATTGTAGTCGAGATCGGGCCGGCAAAGGAAAATGTAAAGGGTGCTTGACATCGATTTTTTGTTGATCTAGCATGTAAAGCATCCTTTACACATTACCCACCGACAGGAGCGTCACATGCATGAGAAGCGCGTCGCCAAGGTCTACCACCGTGAACTCTTCGGCGCGATTGCGCTGTACACCCTGCTGCTGGTGGCGGCCATCCATTACGGCCGCCCGATGCCCGACGGCGTGCTGCGCACCGTGGTGCTGGTGAGCCCGATGATCGGCTTCGGCGCGGCCCTGTGGGCGATCGCACGTCAACTGGCGCGGGTCGACGAATTCATCCGCAAGCAGCTGATGGAAAACGTGGCGCTGGGCGCCGCCATCACGGCCGGCCTCACCTTCACCTACGGTTTCCTGGAAACGGCCGGCTTCCCCAGGCTGTCGATGTTCACGGTGTGGTGTGTGCTGTGCGGCTCGGTCGGCGTCGTCGGCTTCGTGCGCAAGCTCATCGGCAAATAAGCTGGCCGGACATGAAAAACCTCATCCGCGAACTGCGCGCCGAACACGGCTGGAGCCAGGCCCACCTGGCCGAATTGCTGGACGTGTCGCGCCAGACCGTGATCGCCATCGAGAACGGCAAGTACGACCCCAGCCTGCCGCTCGCCTTTGCGATTTCAGCCATTTTCAAGCAACCGATCGAAGCTATCTTCACCCCCAACCAGGAGCCAGCATGAAAGCAGCACTGTTGTTCGCATTGATCCTCGGCGCCGCCGCGCCCGCACTTGCCCAGGACGCAGGCCAGCCGCCATTGCAGGCGCAGCCTGCCAACCGCTTCGCCGCCACCATTGCGCCAGCCGAGCGCTTCGAGATCAAGGGCATGCTGGTCGAACGCCACGGCAACGGTCCGCGTCCGCTGATCCTGATTCCCGGCCTGGCCACCGGCGGCTGGGTGTGGCAGGAAACGGTGCGCGAACTGGCGAACGGCCACACGGTCTACGTGGTCACCCTGCCCGGCTTCGACGGCCGCCCGGCGGTCGAAGGCGCGCCTTTTGAGAATGCCAAGGCCGCGCTGGCCGAACTGATTTCCTCGCGCCGCCTGGCCAAGCCGGTACTGGTCGGGCACAGCATCGGCGCGACGCTGTCGATCGCCCTGGCCGAGGACTTGCCGGACGCGCTGGGCGGCGTGGTCGCCCTCGACGGCCTGCCGGTCTTCCCGCGCACCGAGGACATGCCGCCGGCCCAGCGCGCGGCGATGGCCGGGATGGTGCGCCAGCAGATGGCGGCGGCGGCGGGGCCGGCCTTTGCGGCGCAGCAGCGCCAGTACATGCGCACGATCGGCCTGGTCGACATGGGCAAGGCCGACGACGTCGCCCAGCTCACGTCGCGCAGCGATCCGCTGGCCGTGGCGGAGTATGCAGGCGCGGTGATGGCGCTCGACCTGCGCCCCGGCCTGCCGAAGATCCGCGTCCCGATGCTGGTGCTGGCGCCCTCGTACGGCCCCGACGCCGCCACGATGGGGATGTCCGGGGGCGAGAAGGTGGCGTATTATCGGGAACTGATGACCGGCACCAGTAAGCTGGACGTCAAACTCATCGACAACGCGCGCCACTTCGCCATGCTCGACCAGCCCCGTGCCGTGAACGACGCGTTGCGCCAATTCCTGAACAACCTGTAGGAGACACACATGCCAACAACTTCCCACTGGATCGGCCAATTTGCCTTTGCGGCTGGCTCGATGTTTACCCTGCTGCTGGTCGTCGACGTACTGGTGCGCGGCGAAGCCTTTGTCCGCGCCTGGCCCTCGGCCCTGGCCTGGGCGCTCGTCGCCTCGGCGCTCTTCATCGGCCGCCGTTACTACAACATGCGCAAGGGCCTCGATTGCGCCGTGTGCGAACGTCTCGACAAGAAATAAATCCGTTTTCCTCCTCGATACATATCAACGCCGGGCTCCCGGGCACGCCGATACTGGCGTGCTTGCGGGCCTGTTATTCATCCTGCATTTGTTAAGTCAACAATATTCTTCTTGACAAGGAATGTCATAAGAATATTCTTATGCAGACGCAGGTGGACGATGCAGCCCCTCGATGGGAGCACGATTCGCCGGTCGTTCAATCATCTTGGAGGATGAGTATGTCGGAAATGTCACGGCCATCTATGGCTCGCAGGACAGTGCTGGGCGCGATCGCGTCCAGTCCTTTGTGGCTCGGCAGCGCATGGGCCGCTTCGCAGTCGATGAAGATCTCGCATCAATTCCCCGGCGGTAGCATCACGGAAGGCGACTTCCGCGACCGCCTGTGCCGCATGTTTGCCACCGAGGTGGAAAAACGCACGCGCGGCAGCCTGAAGTTCTCGATCTACCCGAATTCGTCGCTGATGCAGCCGAACGCCCAGTTCGGCGCGCTGCGCAAGGGCAGCCTCGACCTGGCCCTGGTGCCGCTGTCGTATGCCGGCGCCGAGTCGCCGGAAGCGAACATCGGCCTGATGCCGGGCCTGGTGACGTCCTACCAGCAGGGCTACGCCTGGAAGAATGCCGACGTCGGCAAGGAGCTGACGCGCATCCTCGACAGCCAGGGCCTGGTGGTGATCAGCTGGATCTGGCAAGCCGGCGGCGTGGCCTCGCGCGGCACTGAACCGATCCTGCGCCCGGAACAGGTGCAGGGACTGAAGGCCCGCGGCGGCTCGCACGAAATGGACCTGATCCTGCGCGACGCCGGCGCCACCATCGTCAACATGCCCTCGAACGAAATCCACGACGCCATGAAGAGCGGCGCGCTGGACGCGGCCTTTACCTCGTCGACCTCGCTGATCACCTTCCGCCTGGCCGACGTGGCGCGCTCGGTGACCACGGCGCGCGGCGGCGGCTACTGGTTCATGTTCGAGCCGCTGATGATGTCGAAGACCGTGTTTGCGCGTTTGAACAAGCAGCAGCAGGCGGCGATCATGACCGTGGGCGCCGACCTGGAGAAGTTTGCGATGCGCATGGCCATGGCCGACGACCAGGCGGTGGCCGGCTACTATTCGCGCACCGGCGCCCGCGTGGCGGACATGGATGCGGAATCGCTGAAGCAGTGGCAGGCGGTTGCCCGCACCACGGCGTGGCGCGAGTTCGGAGAGCGCAACGACAACTGTGCGAAGCTGCTGGCGCTGGCCGAGAAATCGATCGCGGCGCTGTAGTTTCAGGTAGATGCGTAGGGTGGACGGGTCTCCCGTCCACGCGTTTAGCAATCGTATGCAAACCACATCTGTGTAATGCACATGTGATTTGAACGCGTGGACGGCATAGCCGTCCACCCTACTATCCGCCGGTCACCGGGGGAAAGAACGCCACTTCCCCACCTTCTGTCAGCGCCGTCTCCGGCGCGCACATCACGTGGTTAAAGGCCATGCGCAGTGCACGGCCATGCGCCAGGGTTTCGGCCCAAACACCGCCGCGTGCGATCAGGAAGTCGCGCACCGCACCGACGGTGCGTACGTCATCGGGTAGTTCGACGCGCTCCTGCGCCAGGCCCAGGGCTTCGCGCACCGACGCAAAGAATTTGAGTTCGATCTGCATGGTGTCCTAGTGCTGGAGTTCGGCAAACGGGATGAAGCGCACGATGTCGCCTTCGTTGATGACGCGTCCCGGCGGGTTGTCGACCAGGCCGTCGCCCCACACGGTGGACGTCAGCACGCCCGAGCCCTGGTTGGTGAACAGCTCCAGCCCGCCGCCGGCATTCACGCGCACGCGCAGGAATTCGTTGCGGCGGTCGGCTTTCGGCAAATTGAAGTCAGCGCGCATCTGGTAGGCGCGTGGCTCGACCGGACCGCTCACGCCCTGCAGGCGCAGCAGGAAGGGCCGCACGAACAGCAGGAAGGTGATGAAGCTCGACACCGGATTGCCCGGCAGGCCGATAAAGTAAGCAGCCCCAGTGGGGCTGCTTACGCTGCTGCCGCCATCTTTTCGCACATCGCCGAAGGCCAGCGGCTTGCCCGGCTTGACGGCGATCTGCCACATGTTCAGCTGCCCTTCGGCTTCCACCGCCGGCTTGATGTGATCTTCTTCGCCCACCGACACGCCGCCCGAGGTGATGATCAGGTCGTGCTCGCGCGCCGCTTCGCGCAAGGTAGCGCGGGTGGCGTCCAGCGAATCCGGCACGATGCCGAAGTCGGTGATCTCGCAGCCGAAGTTTTCCAGCAGCCCGCGCAGGGTGAAGCGGTTCGAGTTATAGATGGCCCCCGTCGCCAGCTGGCCGCCCGGCGCTTCGCCCGGCATGGTCAGTTCGTCGCCGGTAAAGAACACGGCCACGCGCACGCGGCGGCGCACCGGCAGCTGGGCCAGGCCAACCGAGGCAGCCAGTCCCAGTTCCTGGCTGCGAAGGCGCGTGCCGGCAGCGAGGATGGTCGAGCCGGCGACGATGTCCTCACCGGTGCGGCGGATCCATTCGCCGGCTTTAGGCGTGTGGCGGATGACCACGTTCTCGCCCTGGGCTTCGCACTGCTCCTGCATCACCACGCAGTCGGCCCCTTGCGGGATCATGGCGCCGGTGAAGATGCGCGCGGCGGTGCCGGGTTCGAGCGGTTCGCCCACCTGGCCGGCGGGGATGCGCTGGGCCACGCGCAGGATGGCGCCGCCATTCACGCAATCCAGTGCGCGCACGGCGTAGCCGTCCATTTGCGTGTTGTCGGCGGAAGGCACATCGATGGTCGAGGCCTGGTCCTGGGCCAGCACGCGGCCGTTGGCGGCGAGCGTGGCGACCTGTTCGGTTTCAAGCACGGGGTGCACGGCGGCGAGCAGCGTGTCGAGCGCTTCGCGCACGGTCAGCATCGCCCGCGCCGGTGCGGGTTTGTCGTTCAATGGGGTCATGGTTACAGTCCGGTGTGCGCGGCGATGAAGGTCTTCATTTCGTCGACGTTCGGGCGCATCAGCACGAATTTTTGCGGCAGCAGTTCGAGGTCTTCGAAGCCGGCGGGACGCTCGGCAT
>Ga0265780_10005188_pt1 | contig 16560 bp, 22 predicted proteins | sample P1T30metagenome_FD_192432 | JGI IMG/M metagenome (GOLD analysis project Ga0265780, IMG submission 192432) | Plant litter microbial communities from East Loma Ridge, Irvine, California - P1 T30 | ecosystem: Environmental > Terrestrial > Plant litter > Unclassified | place: USA: California... | reverse complement strand
CGTGGAGCGTGGCGATGTGCTGATCGATCAACTCCTCAAGGCATGTCTAACGGGGCCACCATCCTTCTCGTCGATTAGGTTTCCAACAAAGATATCGGCATCCTGTCCAGGTGATCGCTCCAGACTGAATTTCTGAACCTTCATTTCTACCTCCCTATTCCCGACTGGAGGTAGTGTGGTGGCCGAGATCAGCAGGGCTGACAGTAGAGGAGACGAAGATCACCAAGAGCTCCACCTTACCGACACTCGAACAGCCATTACACGGAGATCAGAGCAGCGCTTCGGGAGCAACCATGCTGATACAGGTCAGAGACAACAACGTGGATCAGGCGCTGCGCGTTCTGAAGAAGAAGCTACAGCAGGAAGTCGTGCTGCGGGAGATGCGACGTCGCGACACTACGAGAAGCCATCCGAAAAACGTGCGCGAGAGAAGGCAGAAGGGATTCGTCGTGCCCGAAAGCTCGCGCAGAAGAAGCTGAACCGGGAGCTCGGCATAGTCCCTGCGAAGTCGAAGCCGGCCCGAGGGCAGTAAGCGCTCCCGCGCCAATGCACCCCTATTGTACTCGTCGAGTTAGCTGCCGCATATGACTGTCTGCGCGAAGAAGCTTCCATGGCGGACCAGCACTTATTTCGCCAACAGACGTCTCGATGCGAACACTGCATCCATCGCTTCCACGACCGCCTGCTCTACCGACTTCTCGAAGATTACTTCCGGTCTGGTCGCCAGAGCCAGAAATGTCGCTTCGATAAGGGCTTCTTTCTCCGGTCCCGCCAGATGGTATCTAAGCGCGTATCGCCCAAGCAGGGATTGAAGCACGAGCTTGTCGTTGTCCGAAAGACTACGCACGGACCTATTCATTCAAACCTCCCAGGCTACGTCCTCCCGACATCGCCCTTCCACTCAAGACCTGCAATCTAAAATAAACGTCGATCGCCACAAGCCCGATGCGGGACGACCGGCAATCGACGACTTAGCCTTTCGACCGCCGCACGGGCTCCAGTTGCTGTGCGGACTGGCACACCGTCTAATGCCTCCTAGCAGCGATTGAGTACGATTTTCCATGCCGGCGAGCTAGCGATTGCTCCAACGCTCTCTAGTCGCTCCCGTCGTGAACGACTTGGCTAGCAGACGCGGAACATATCGAATTCCGATGGGTTTCTCCTGCGGCCACGAGGCGGCAACCATGACAGACCTAGACGAAATCATAATTATGATCGCCAGGGAATGTCAGTCGTCTCGTTCGGCATTCCCGCCACCAAGTGACGGGTGAGCCAAAGCGGCCGCCGGAATTCCCGGCGGCTTTCTTTCCCCTATCGAGAACGGAACAGAACCATGGCCGACACCAAAAATCTCGCAGACCTTTTTCATGACACGCTCAAAGACGTGTACTTCGCCGAAAAGAAGATCGTCGATACCCTACCGTTGATGAACGAAGCTGCCAAGAATGGAAGCCTCAAAGATGCTTTCACCCAGCACCTCGCCGAAACTAAGGTTCACATCGAGCGGCTGGAACAGGTGTTCAAGATCATTGGCAAGGATCCTGAGCCGAAGACATGCGCCGCTATCCTCGGCATCACCGACGAAGGCGACGAGATCATGAAGGAATATGCGGGTTCCCCCGCGCTGGACGCAGGGCTCCTGGCTGCGGCGCAGGCTGTAGAGCATTACGAAATGTCGCGCTATGGGACAATGCGGACTTGGGCGCTGGAGCTCGGCTTAAGTGATGCGGCCAGCCTTCTTCAGGCGACGCTGGACGAAGAGCAGGCGACCGACTTGACTCTGACTTCGATCGCGACATCTGTCGTCAATCAGAACGCCGAAGGCTGATACGAACTCTAAGAGGAAGAGGGGCAGCAGCACAGTGCAGCCCCGCTTCCTCACGGACCAGTAAAGACGCACCAAGCCGCGAGACCACTCATGCCGGACTTCGGGAAAGCCATAATAAGGTACCGAGGTTCCGGGGGAAGACTGCCTCTCGGCTCGCTGGGATAATGACGGCGAGCCAGTTTCGCCCACACTCTCGCAACGTCCAGCGAACTCCCACGAAGGTTCCTGCAGATTTGTCCATCCCGACGCGTCGGCGGGTGGTTTTCGCGGCACTTCAACGTGTAGGTTTCACCTGGCGATCGGACACCTCCTGGTACGCACGGGGACTCCGATCATCTACACGTCTGCGATCGGCGCCGAACAACTGGACGACCCGCTCGAGATCGTAAGGTTTCGGAATGAACTCGACATGGTCGGCAAGGTCCGCTGCTTCCGGTCGTACTCTCGCAGGCGTCACGACCGTGCGAATTGTTGGCCATCGGCTGCACACCAGACGGGACAGCGCCAACGCATCGAGCCTGCCGGGCATGTTGACGTCGGTGAACACGATGTCGATATCGCTTTGGGACGAGAGAAGCGACAGCGCATCGTCCCCTGTGAGGGCCTCTATCGGCTCGAACCCGCATTCTCCGAAATAGTCGGCGAAGGTCATTAGTATCAAGGGTTCGTCGTCGACGACAAGGACAACGGTCTTACCGGTCACGGTCTCGGTCATCTAACATTCAGACTGGCGCCGCCGGGACCGCTATCACCGACATCTTCCAGCCGCAGGCAGCGGTTTCTAGCTAAATGGTTCTCGAAGCATGAGCTGCAGCTTCGCGGAATTTCAATGCCAGTCTGCTTGGATTTTTTTCGTTGCCGAGTTTCGTTGCGGAACGAAATCCGCTCGGTACTGTTCTCCCGCCACAACGAGAGCGGGGGATGGCGTCGCAAGTTTCACAACGTCGTATCGCATCTCCTGACGTTCGATATGGCGGGCGTCGAAGACGACGACCTATTCAGCAACATCAACGGCAGACCTGAATCCCAACCGGAAAAGATCGTCGTGCGCCAGGAGAGACCAGATTGCATACGACGAAGCTTTCGGAGGCGGAGATCGCCATGGCAGCGTGCCTCCTGACCGCCATGGGCAACAGGAAGCGTATGCTCATCCTCGATATCGTCAGCAAAAACGAGACGTCGGTTGGCAAGCTGGCGGTCATGTTAGGCATGGGACAGTCCGCGCTGTCACAGCAGTTGACGATACTGAAGAACGCGGAGCTGGTTCAGACCCGACGCGATGGGCACACCATCTACTACAGAACCGATTCCGAACAGGTCAGGATGATCCTTGCGACGCTCTACGAGCTATTCGATCTCGCAGTGCCCTCGCCTCGCGACGGAGAGATAGCGAACGAGATCCTCGTCACGGGATAAGCGGGGAAGGAAGAGAACCGGGAATATCAGCATGAATATCATCGGGGACGACTTCTACGCCCTCTAACGGTTGCCCGTCGTGCGAACCATAGACGGCTGGCACTAATGCCTCCGACGGCCAGCGAGCACGGCGACATGGACCAGGACAGCTGTCGAAAGCAGGATCGAAGAAACCAGCGCCGCGACCGATAGCAGTCCCCGGTTTGTGATCTCTACCTCCGCCCTTAGGCCGCTATGCCTGGTTACCATTAACGAGACTTCGGCTCTCTGGACATCATGGATCGGCGAGACACACGGGGCCTGATGATTCTTGCTGAGAATTTACAACGAGCGATATTGTCCCAACGGCAAGGCCGTATGGATAACAGGTCATAATCGCAGCCGAGCTGTGTCGTTGCCATTCTACAGGTTACGTCGGAATACTTGGAAAGGAGGCGCTACGACCCGATATCCTGCACCGTAGCCATTGGCGCTTTGAACGTCGCCGTGAAGCCCGTAGGAAGATAAGACTTCTCGACGTCCCCTGTCCCAGCGATCCCCATCCTGATCAGCCTCGATCCAAATCCCCGCCGGATCGGTACGGATATTTCAGGTCCGCCGCTTTCGGTCCAAACCATCGAGAGGATGGGACCGCCGCCGGAATCATCGACCGACCATTTCACCGACACCTTGCCAGTTTCATTCGAGAGCGAACCGTACTTTATGGCGTTGGTGGCGAGTTCGTGCAGTAGAAGCGACAGCGACAATCCGGCTTTGGGGCCGAGCGTGACTTTGGGTCCTTCCAGCTCCCGGCGGTTCTCGTCTGCGTGCAGCGTCAGCACGCTCAGCATGACTTCGGCGATCTCGGCGGACGACCAGTTCTCGCGCAGCAGTACGTCGTGCGCCTTACTAAGCGCCTGCAGACGCCCGGTGAAGGCATCGACCGCGTCGCGCTCGCTGACGTCTTTCAACGTCTGACCAGCTATCGCAAGCACCATCGCCAGCGTATTCTTCATTCGGTGGCTGAGTTCGGCGTTGAGCAGTTTGCGCTCTTCGTCCGCCCGCGCCATTTTCTGTGTTTGAGCAAGTCTGCTTTCGCTCAGTCGGCGCTGTGTATCTGCTTCATCGGACTTTTCACGCAGTGCCTTACGGAGTTCCAGCTGGACCATCACCTGTCGTGCGAGAAGCCTGAGAGTGTCCTGTTGCAACTCGTCGAGAACCATTGGCTCGTATCCAAGCACGCACACAGTCCCGATCGCGAGGTCGTCGTCCGTTTTCAGAAGCGCGCCCGCGTAGAACCGCAGATGCGGTTCGCCCGTCACCAGCGGATTGCACTCGAAACGCGTGTCCTTGGTTGCGTCGGGAACCATAAGGAAATCGTTCTCTAGGATTGCCTTGGCGCAGAACGAGCTGTCGAACAGCGACGACCTTACACCCAGGCCCACTTCGGCTTTGAAAAACTGCAGCCGATCCCCGATCAGATTGACGACGGCGATCGGCGTGCCGCAGATGCGTGCCGCGATCTTGGCGATGTCATCGAAATCCTTCTCCGGTTCCGTGTCCAGGACGTCATAGGCGTACAACGCCGTGAGCCTGCGCTCTTCGAGGAAGTCGGCTGCAAGATTTTCCAACTACATTCCTTTGGCCTGACAAACTCAGGTCGACAACTTCACTTACTCTCACCCACACTGCAAAGCGACGAATATCGGCGGCACTTCAGGTGACTGCTGTCCCGATCACGGTTAGGACCTCACGCTCCGAGTAGGGCTTTCCGACGAAACCGATCGGCTGCCACTCCATCGCCATCTGCCGAGTTCGTTCGTCCAGGTTACCGCTGACGAACAGGGACGGGATGTTCCACAGCTTCCTGAGGGCTGCGGCTGTTTCGACGCCGTTCGAGCCCCGCGCGAGATTGATATCCATGATGGCGACATCGATCCCGCCTCCCACGCCCTCGGCTATGGCCAGCGCCTCGGGCATGTCGGATGCCTGCCCGACAACGGTATAGCCTGCGTCGAGCAGCATGTCCTCGAGATCGAGCGCCAGTATCATTTCGTCTTCGACGATCATAACCCGCAATGCCGTCATCGTTCGGTCCTTGCGAAGGCAAGTCTGAAGCGATAGCCGTCCTGAGCATTGGCTTCGTCGACCATGCCGCCAAGCTGCGCGGCCATGGTGGCGATGAGTCTACCCCTCAGTCCTCCGTCGGCTGGCGGTAAAAGCGTTTCTGGCCCTGCAACAGTTAGTTCGACCTGGCCGTCGGCTACCGTCTTCAGAGAAACGACAATCGGCTTTTCCTCGTCCTGCACTCTCAGCGCCCCGGCTAGCAGCTCGTTGACGACTACCGAGATCGGGATCGCCCGTTCGGTCGGTAACTCTAGCGCATCGGCATCGACGATTACGGTGCGTGAGGCGTCGCCGACGAGATCGAGACAAAGTTTCGTCAAGTGGTCAGCCATATCCACGCTTAGGGAGTTGCTGCTTCTGTATAGCCGCTCATGGACAGAGATGATGGCCCTGACGCGGGAGATCGCCTGGTCAAACGCTTCCTTGGTAGCGGGTTCTTGCAGCTTTCGAGCCTGAAGTCGCAATGTGCTGACGACAAGCTGGAGGCTGTTCTTGACCCGATGGTTCACCTCTGCGAGTAGGAGGTCCTTCTGCTCGACGAGGTCGGCCTGAGCGGCGAGCGCCTTGCTCAGTTCCGCCTCCCTCAAACGCTCGGCCGTGACGTCCATCAACACGCCGATCATGCGGACCTTCCCCGTAGAGGTCCGCAACACTTCTCCTTTTGAAGAGACGTATCGAACTTCCCCGGTGGGAAGTAGGATACGGTAGTCGAACCTCATAGTGGTCGTGTCTGGACAGGCCATTACTTCGGTGACGACCTGCTTCGCGGACGGCAGATCGTCGGGATGCATCCTGGCGAAGAAGGGGGCTGCGACAGGGCCGCCCTCGCCTGGCTCGAAACCGAAGAGCGTATCCACGGACTGGCTGCGCCGCCAAAGATCGGTTTCCGGTTCGTATTCCCAGCTCGCGAGATCGGCGGCATGAAGCGCGACCCTCAGGCGAGCGTCAGCCTCCTTAGCCTGCAGGACGCTCTCCGTGACGTCCATCGGGTTCTGAATGATGTACTCGATCTTGCCGTCGTCGCCGACTACCGGGGTGTGAACCGGGGTCCAGAACTTTTGTGCGAAGCCGCCGTCGGCCTGCGGAATGTCGTATTGGATGACCGCCATCTCGTGCGGCTCGCCCGTTCTAAGGACGTGGCGCAGGGAAACTTCGAGAGGTCCCTGCTCGACCATTCCTTGGCCGTCCGGGTTCTCTGGAAAAGCCACAAGAATGCTCTGACCCACGATATCCTGGAGTGTGCGGTCGGTTAGTGCCAGATACGCGTCACTGGCTCCGACGACCGTGAGATCGGTATCGAGCACAAGATAGGGCTGTGGCATTCCCCTAAGGATCGCCGCGAAGTTCGTGGTAGGCGTGGACATTTAAATCGGCACCGCAATTCTCTCCATCACGACAGACCCTTGAATGATGAAGCCCTAAACTATCATATCGCGTCGCGCTACTCGGAACGAGACCCTATCGTGGCAGGCCATGCTCCCTCAACACATCGTGGACCAGGTCTGCCGTAAACGGCTTGCTGATGAACCTGGCATTGCCTGGCAGGTCGTTAGGACCCGGTACCACCGCACCGGAAGCGATCACGACCCGGATATGCGGCCATCGCTGCGCGACAATACGGGCAAGGCCGAACCCGTCTAACTCTCCGGGCATTTGCACATCTGTGAACAGGAGCTGGAGCGACGAGTGCTGGTCCAGGAATGCGTAGGCCTGGTCCGCCGTGGACGCCTCGACGATCGAGTAGCCTTTCTCCGATATCATGTCGGCGGTATCCATGGGAATGAGCGGTTCGTCGTCGACGACGAGTGCGATCGGTTGAGAGAGCTTTTCGAATTCGGATGTTTCCATTCGCTCCCAAGTTGCGAGGAGGGGAATGGTTCCTCCCGAAAAATCCACGCTAATCAAGACCCTGCTCAGTTGCCCGATGGCACCAGCAGCGTGAACCGCGTCTCCTCGGGAGAGGACCTTACCGTCAGCGTCCCGCCATGTGCCACCGCAATCTGGGACGCGATGTACAGGCCCAGCCCCAGCTCATCCCTCGACGTGTGTTCCCTTGCCCTCGTGAACGGCTGGAACAGCCTTTCCATCGCCTCCTGCGGAATAGGCTCCCCGGCGTTCCCGACCGATAATTCGAAGGCTTCTTCCGTTGTCGATGCCCTCACGGTGACCAGACAGTCTAGCGACCGGTGAGTGAGCGCGTTGCCCAGGAGATTGGAGAACAGCTATGCGCGCCTTGGATGGTCGACCCATACGGTATGAGCGATGTCGAACTCGGCGTCTATCCGACGATCGGTCCAGACGCTCCGCATCTCTTCGACCACCTGCTCCAGTGTCGGCTGGAGAGGGGCATCTGTCAGCCGAAGAGTTATGCCTCCGCCGAGACGTCCGCGCGCGAAGTCCATGACGTAGTTCACGAGGTTCGACATCCTGTCGACGCTCTTCAGCATCAGGGCGACCACGGACCGGGCCCTGTCGTCGAGCGGCGCCTTTGCGAGCATGCGAGTGCCGGCCGTCATCGAAGCCAGCGGGTTGCGCAGGTCGTGAGCGAGCACGGCGATGAACTGCTCCCTGATGCTGGCTACTTCCTTTTCCTGACGCAAGTTTTCTTCGGTCTCGATCAGCAGCTGTCTGGCATCCAGGTGACTGGCGATCAGCTCCGCGAACAGTCGAAACATCGTCATGGTCTTCTTGTTGTCGACCAGAGCTGACTTCGGGTCGATCGCGCACAGGGTGTCGAAGAGCGTGCCGTCCTTCTGGATGATCGGAACAGAGATATAGCTTTGGAACCCGTATTGGAGCGGCTTGTGGTGGCCGCAATACGGGCTGCTTGCGACGTCGTCGATCGCGACGGCTTCGTGCGAGGCGAGTATCTCATGGCAGATCGTGGTTTCGACGACGAGTTCACCGCCTTCCTCGAGACCGAAGTCGATCGAGTCGAGGACTTTGCACGCCACCCATCGGTCTTCGGTCACCCGAGCGACTGCGACGAACGCCGTTGCGCGTTCAGGTTCGAGCCAGATTGCCGGACTGGTGCTGAAGGCGAAGTTCGGCGAGGGCGGCATCGAAGACATTCTCTTCTCCTTGATGACGCCTGAAGTGAGATGGCCGTGAGACAGTTGGATCCGCTGGCTCTACGTAGTGAGGCTCGGCGGTCGCATGGGAATTGAAGGCTCAACGCAGAGCCTCTGCCGCGATCGAAGCAAGGACCATCGCGACATTTTTAAAACTACTGCGCAAGAGGCTAAATTGCTAGCAGCTACCGACATCAGTAACAGCCAGTTATTCGAGCCCAATGACAATAAGAATAAGCGGCGCTGTAGCCAGCACCAGAGCGACCGCACACGCGACCGCCATCTTAACTCTGTAGGCTTTCCGAACTTTCGAACAGTCCCATTCATATGCCATCGGCGAGCCCCTAAAATTGTTGCCGTGTTTGACCAACTAAGAGTAGGCAAGTCGAGACGTTGGGGAATAATAGCTTGATTCTGAGGATGATCCGTACGGTGCCGGACCATTGCTTGCGACATCGATGCCGCCGGATGCCCGATGAGTCTGATGGGGAGCCAACCATCGCGGCGGCGCGGTCGGCTCTCCCAGACTAACCCCCGTCCTCAGAAGGCAGTTGGGCCTAGTAAGCATTCGCGTTCCGTTGGCGCAATTGCTGAAAGTCACTCATAAAAAGTGAGGCCCGGCGCGTATCGACGGGAATGGAATACCCAACACCGAGCCTTTAACGTGGTAAGTAAATTCTGGGAAACACCACGATCGTTAGAATGTACTGATCGCTGGCGATGTTTGCTATCGGCTAGATCTGGCCCTAGCGCAGAGGTCTAGCGCACACCCGAGAGTGCAGTCCGCGACGCTAGACCTCCAGCTACCAGCCCGAATGATATCCGATGGCGAGCGTAGATAGACCGAAGCGCACGCGAAGCCAACTGGCTTTTTCGCTCACCAGTAGGCGAGGAAGTATATTGCTACGACACCCATAGCGATGAACGCGAACGTGGCTGTTGCAATCGTGGAAATATGAGATATTGGCGCCTCCTACGGATACAAAAGCCATAGGTCTGTCACTGGTTCCCACGCTACGCCAAACAGCGTTACCAATAGATCAAAAAGGCCCAGCCATATTTCAAACGGGCCATGCTTGGCTGCTCGCTACCCGAGAAGGGCTCCGACGCTGACTACGCAAAAAAGCCGACGACGCGATCAGCGCGGCCGTTAGTGTGTCGTGAGCTTGGCGCTGGATTGCGTTATCACGGACCTTCGAATCGTTGCCGGGTCTTTAGCCCGCCAGCAGTGCACGGCGATGGGGTTGCCTAGAGGCTCTGGAGGCGAACGCGACGGCGACGGTATAGAGGAGTGTCTAATACTTCTTCTTCAGACCCGCGAGCGTTTCTCATAAACCGAGAAAAATACTGAGACGCCCTACAATCGAATGCACGTTGGTCGGCAGCACGGCCACAGAGTCTGGTTCCGGGTGTAGGTCATGCTCTTTCACGCAACCTTGCTAAACAGGTATCAGTCCAGCCAATGGCAGCTACTGGTCTGTCGGGAACAGCCAGAGCTAGGAATCTTTGATCATCTGGGCAGCGCGCAATCCACTTGCGGAAATTCAGTTGATAAGTGAGGCTCGGCGCTAACTGTAGGGAATTGGAGACCCAACGCCGAGCCTCTGCCGCGATAGCTATCAAGCCTACGTGACAACCCAACGCTACTTGCGGAAAGATTGGTTCGCTAGCTGGTGGGTTTTGTATCGATGTGAGGACATCTGAACAGGGCTTAGACTGCAAAATGCCCGTCCGGTTACATCGGGCGGCTAGAGCTCAAGGTAGCTCCAGCGACGGGCCGATATTTCGAGCAAAGGTCCCATCAGACAGCACCCAAGTTACTGTCACACCCGTACCCCGAGGGGCACGCGTATGTGACCAGCAACGGATTGAGAAATCAAGGACCATTGGACGCTTCCGCCTGTCGCGCCAATAACCACCTTCCCCATAAACAGGGCAGCAGGCGAGGCTCGACGCAGATTCAACGTGGTCCGCCGCGTCGAGCCTCAGCCGCGGGAGGGGGTCCTTTAGGGAAGGCAACCGCGGCGTCGAATCGTGTACCGATGGGGATGAAAAGCGCAACGGCCAGATTTCGCACTGCTGAACGTAAGCGACCTGGCGCACAGCGCGCGACCCCATCCACAACTTTACTCGCATCCCTTGGAAAGACTCTCATCGTGCAGCGGAGTCGACCGTCGGCTTCGGCTCTTGCTTTGGGCAAGAATGATCCTACCTTTCGCCTCGGATGCTCACCAAGGCCATGGATGTACTGGCACGGTAGAGCAGCGATGAGGTCGGTGGCTTTTGCCCCGGCCTTTTCTGTTATGAGCTTGTTCGGTCGACAGACGCTGCCCCGACACATGGAGGCAGCTTGACAATGAAAATGAGAAGTTTTGGAGGAGCGGTTGCCATCGGTTTGGCGTGCCTGACGCTTGCGGGCTGCGTCAGCGAGACTGGCGGCTACTCGACGTACGAAACTGTCTACGATCGCGGTGACCGATCGGACTACTATTGGCGTCGAGATCGCGTCCGATACCACGGCCATTATGGCCGCCCGGACCACTGGGATGGCCGGCCAGGCCGCCCCAGTCGCCCCGGCCACTGGTCCGGTAGGCTAGATCGTCCGGGCGGTTGGGATGGCAGACCAGATCGTCCAGACAGACCCGGTCGTCCTGATCGTCCAAACAGGGCCGACCGTCCAGACAGACCGGAAAGACCGACGCGGCCGAATCGCGACAACTCTGGAAACTGGGGTGGTGACAGGCCCGACCGCGGTCACAACGTGATCATTCCACGTCAGTAGTCATCTGGATTGCCTTCGGCGGCTCTTGGCTGCCGAGGGCTCCGCGGCCGTTGCTGACCGTCCTGAGCGGAAATTGCATTTGGCGCGGCGCCTATCTGCCCTTCGCCAGATACTAAAAAAATCCCGTCATCGCTGACGGGATCTACTAACAACGTGTCATTCAAAACTTAGCGGCAGACGCGACGTGGTCCCGAGCTGGGCTGATACGTGTTGTCAGAGGCGCGGTACGAACGGTAACGCGCGGCGCAGCTGCTGCTGCCGTTGCGGTTCTGCGAAGCGATCGCGCCGCCGATGATGGCGCCTGCAGCGAGGCCACCGATGATGGCGCCCGCATTGTTGCGGCGGCGGTTATCATAACGACGATCGTAGCGGCGGTTGCTGTAACGGTCGCGGCGATCGTACCTGTCTCTGCGATCATAACGATCCCGACGATCGTAGCGATTGCTGTAGCGTCGCTCGCCGCGGGGAACATAGCGGCGGTCGTCGTCTCTGTATTGAACCTGCTGAACGTCGGTCGCCGGTGTAGAGGCGGCAATCGGCGCCTTTGACATTGCCTGAGCCGGGACATATCCCGTGAACGCCGTCATTATCGAGATGGCTATAATTGCGAGCTTTTTCATTCACATCCTCCATTGTTGTAAAACGGAGATAGGGCGAGATTCAGGGAGAGGTAGGGTTTAAGGCGAGCTAGCTGCTTTGTGTACCAAACCGTTTACGATTGGACCGTTGAGCCGCCGCTTGACCGCTGGTGAAAGGACAACAGCAGTGGTTAAACTTTAAAGGGAACAACGGAATTTATCCCTTCGACACCGCCTCACGCGGAAACCGAATTTGGTCATCATCAGACTTCCTGGAGACAGTGTTTGGCGAAGTACGCTAATCGCCTCTCTTTCTCGCGACCAACCAGAAGCTCCTGGTAGTGATTTCGAAGACTCTCTGCCGTGATCGATCCCACAATCCACTCTTCGACAGCGTTTAGGTACGTGGGATCGTCCTCGAATTGCAATCCAAGTGCGTGGGCTCTGTTTCGGACCGCTTCGAATATCTCACGGCGTCTCTCAGTCGTCATATGAACCTTCAATGTTTCGCTGACGATAGCAACACTCGTCGAAAATGACAGTAACTCACGATTGTACGGGATCGTACCATGGGCGCTGAAGGGGAACGTCTCTGGCTAGAGATGCTTAAGTCTCAGCGGTCGTAAGGTCCGCCGCCTAAAGCGACCGCAGAGCAGGCGACATTCCCGATCGGAGTGTCGCCTGTTTGCTCCTCAGGACAGGAAGCCAGGCGCGTACTGAACTGAGAAGGTGAACCCTAGTACCGCTATAAGTCCCCGCGAGGCGTCAGACACCGTTATAGTGATGCTCTCCGCTGGTGGAAACTTACGAGCTACAAAAATCGCTAACGCGTTATAACCATCGTTCACTGCCGTGTGGGCATTCGCGACGTCAATCTCGACCTCTGCCTCGACACCGTCCTGAATATGCAGAATGAACTTTGGCATGCCATCTCCAGAAATTTAAGATTTCAAGGATGGTCATGAAAACGATCGCTACGCCACAGAATTCCGTACTTTCACGCCTCATAACCATTGGCGGCCGGTTTTCGGAAGAAGATGACGGTGAGTGAATTAATCAATGTCATTGTAGGGCATGCTCCAAACTAGATGAAGCGCTACGAGCAACTGACATTCACCCCATGGGCGGCCTACCGGCTCAACGGCACTGGCTGGTCCTTCTGGTTCAAGCGTAAGGACGTCGTTAACATCTTCCACTAGGACCATCACCTGCGTTGAGCGCTCACTCTCGAGTAAATTCCGGCCGCCATCCCCTCGCCGCTCCATGGCTGAGAAACGACGATGCCGTCCTTAGTTCCTCGTGTAGAAAGGACGCATCAGCAATAACTTCTCGTAAGGCTGCTACGGCGTCGCCGTTGTGGGCAGCAAGGATAACTTCTACCAGATCGGTCTCAATCTTATCAGACGCGTGGGCTTGGGTAGTGTGTATCATCTTCAAACCTGACGGAAGTTCATTTTGTTCGCGCTATGTTCTTCGCCTCTAATGAACGGAGTCAACACTATCGAAGAGGGAATTCACATCAGAGGCGGAGCTGAATTGCTCTCGTCACGCCATCAGCCATTAGCTATAGGGGAACCTAATGTGCTACTTCGCGGCTCGGGTACGCCAATGCGAGTGCGACCTGTCTCACCAAAATGATCAAGCCGTTAGGTGTCCTTGCGCTGGTTCGCTCAGCCAGATTCTCGCTGCATGTGGGCTGCCTTGGTATCCAGCTCCAACAACATGCGGTAGGCTGCGATTTGTCGGAGTGTCCAAAGCATGGAACCGGCCATCGACATCCGAGTTCATCGCATTGGACGGCTGCGCTACCGGCGACATCGAGCGCTAGGCCAAAGCCTTCCGGCTCATTGCGCGGCGTACTCCATACTTTATTGTAAATATAAGTGGCAGCCGATCCGCACTTTCACGAGAACTCGCTTACGCAGCGAGGCTTGGCGGTGTACCAGAAGCAGCTTTCCTAAGAAACACTCTCTGCATCGGGGATGGGATCAAGCTGATATCCCAAAGCTCGAGCACGGCGCTGTAGGTTTGCCAGAACCCGGCCGCGATGTCGCTCGTCATATGCCTCTGCACCAGGATCACGATAAGCCATGCCGAAGCGAAGGGCGTTGAAGAAGAGCACAGCGATCTTGCGTGCAGTCGCCGTCACGGCTTTCTGCTTGCCGATACGCCCTGCCAAACGTCGGTAAAAGGCACCCAGCGCTGTGTCACTTCGGCCAATCGTGGTGGCTGCCAACCGCAGCAATGCCGCCGCCCGGCTCGATGATCGGCGCGTTCTCGACGAGAGAAGTCTGCCGCCAGATATCTTGTTGCCGGGAGCCAGGCAGAGCCACGATGTAAAGTGTTTCGCGGTTGGCCATGCCCGCAAATCTGTGCCGCACTCGCCAATCAACTTCAGGGCAAGTGATGAACCGAGACCATGGATTTGCGTCAAGTCTGTTCCCACGAGGCCGTATAATGCGGCCCGGACATCAAAGGATGGCGTGTTCGGCTGCTTCGTCTTCGTTCTGATCTTAGGCAACGGCGATTGTGGCTTCTCGACATTATGCGCCATTGTGGCGATCGCCTGCTCAAGCTTGCGATCGCATTCGAGCATCTTTTGCTGATAAAAGTCGTACAGGTCCAACGACTGGGAAAGCGCAAAGATGTGTTCATCCCGATCATTCCCAACCAGGGATGCCCGTATCGTTTCGACCGAGGAGTGACACCGGATGTCGCGCAAGGTTGCCAGCACCTCCGGGTCTCGCTCGCCAGCAACGATTGCCCGTATGATCCTCATGCCTGTCACGCCAGTGATATCTGACACGACATGGTGGAGCTGAAGATTCATCTCCATCAACGCCTTTTGCATATGCTGGGTATGAGCGGCCGCGTATTCGACCAACCGTTCTCGTTGCCGCAAATATGCACGCAGGGTGGCAATTTGCGCATTCGGCCGATAGCTTCCTCGAAGCAGGCCATAGGAGTGCAGTTGGCGCAGCCATGCTGCATCGCTTACGTCGGTCTTGCGGCCCGGGACATTCTTGGCGTAGCGAGCATTCACCAGAATGACCTCGAAGCCGTGCTGCTCCAAAATCTCGTAAGCCGGTATCCAGTAGACACCCGTCGACTCCATGGCGACGCTGGTGACCCCGCAGGATTTGAACCAGTGAGCGAGATCGTGCAGATCGTGGGTAAAAGTCCCGAAGGCGCGGATTGGCACGTCATCAGCGTCAGGGTTGACGGCGGCCATATGCATAGTCGCGCCAATATCGATGGCGGCGGCTCTCGGGTTCATGCGCTTTAGATCCTGCGCGTTGGATGGTACTGTCTTGGGCATGACGTCTCCTCCTCTGAATCAAGGAGGGGCTGGGCCGTGCAAGTTCGTCATTTTCCTAACCGGGATCACCACCGAACTGGCGTCACCACTCTCAAGTACGCAAAGCCCATGTGCCACGTTTTTTAACGGGGTAAACGCCTCCAAAAAGCGGTCGGCAACTCCCCTCCGGCGGTCAGCGTAGCACAACCTGTTTTTACCGCACACAGGCGGACCAAGGCCCGTGACCGTTTTTTAAAAGCTCACACAACACAGCAAACCGTCGGTCAGCTTTGGCTAACACGCTTGCGTCCGCAATCGGTAGTTCGATTACGCCATGGAGCGAACGAGCGAGACTTCGAGCCGCCTTCCGAATTTCCGGAGAAGCCAAAGTTCCGGCCCCCCCGATCTCCATAGCGATTGCATACATTTGCCTATGGCTTTTTGCTTCGAAAGCCGCTGCGAGCCATAATCTCAAATGATCGTTGGTCATAAGCGACTGTACGCCCCAATCCGAGATTGGTTGCAAGATATGTGGTACGTAGTCAACCTAACGTTAACCCATGCGTCGAACGCTCATCGACGAGACGCGACTGCTATCATGGCAGTCAAGGCAATCATAAGCGCTGCCCGGGTCTGAAAAACCGAATGCGTGAATGTCATCATTCAGCCGAACTGCAGCTCGCCGAGACACAAGCTTTGATCGTTCGAAACAATTTCGGTTTGGCGGCTTTCGGGCAATAGTGGATCAGTGGATTCGTGCATCTCGCAAAGGCGACGGTTGATATCCTCGGCCGCGCTTTTGCCTCACCATGTCCAGGAAGTGCTGTAACGCCTGAGACTGTTCAGCGAACAGGTCGATCCTGAGGCGACCACGGCCCCCTACCCTCCCCCAGCCACGTTCTACCGCGTAGTCTCCGAACAAGGTGGGCTCGATCGACACTCTGTAGAAGCGGCACATGTTGCGACTGTTATCGACGCGGACGAGGTGAACCTGAAACTGTTGGGTGCTCATAGCAGTCAGACTGAGAGATAACCCAATCCAGGTCCAACGACAGTTTTGAATCGGTAAGACGTGATCGATTCACAACGTGAATGTCGGGATCTGGAACCCGCCAGCGCAAAAGCCTCCGGCGCTCATGTCGGAATCGAAGCTGGCGAGAATGGAAGGTCCGGGACCCCTGCAAATTTTCCCTGGGATTTCGAAATTCCTGGGCGAGCTTTCCAAGCTTTCTTTCTTACTCAAGCTCTACTCTAATACATCATCGAACCCTATTCCCGGAAGAGCCTTACTGCCCCGCGACAAGACGGGTTGGCGGACGACGCTGCTGTGGGGTACTTGGCTGCGTCGTCGTCGGGGTTCGAAACTGTTGGCTGGAGACAACTTTATTCCGCCCGGATGACTTTGCAGCATAGAGGGCATGATCAGCCAGACCGAAGGCGCGGTGGAGACCCTGAGGTTCTTCGAGAACGGCTGCAAGGCC
>Ga0265780_10005187_pt1 | contig 16560 bp, 17 predicted proteins | sample P1T30metagenome_FD_192432 | JGI IMG/M metagenome (GOLD analysis project Ga0265780, IMG submission 192432) | Plant litter microbial communities from East Loma Ridge, Irvine, California - P1 T30 | ecosystem: Environmental > Terrestrial > Plant litter > Unclassified | place: USA: California... | reverse complement strand
CCGACGATCCAGTGGGTGGACAGGAAAGCCTCGATCGGGTGGCCGGTAAACAAAACGGTGTTGGCCCAGATGAGGTTCGCCCCGGCTGCGCTTGCGGCCAGCAGGCCTTCCTGCGTGTCGGGGAAGACCCAGTCGAAGGCAGCGGCCGGATCAGGATTGGCCTGCGGTGTGACGACGTCGAAACCGGCCTGGCGCAGGCAGAAGGCGATGTCGGCGCCGCTGTCGGAATAGCCGCCGGGTTTCGGGTCCTTGCGCAGGCCGTCGATGACGGGCGGCGGCAAGGCCTGGTAAATCAATGCGATACGTCGGGGGCTGTCCCTGTCGATGACTTCAATGCGCATGCTTCCCTTCCTGCTTCGTCTGATGCGAAGATGGTAGGCTTTACTCCTTCGGCCTGGCAACGCAGTTGAAACACGCGCAGGACCAGCGGATGCTCGCCCGCCGCATCGAAGACAGCCAGGCGGCGCTTGCCGAAGCGCTTGTCGGCCAGGGCCAATGCCCGAATCACCGGGTTGGCGTGCCCGAGCATGTCCTCGACTGCCATGCTGAGGCTGGCTAACAAGTCCTTGTTGATTTTCTCAAGCAGCATGTGGCCGCTCGCTTCCATGATCGGCCAGGCCTGGCCGTATGCCTCTGCCCAGCTTGCGCCACGCTCGTTTGCCGCGCGCGCTGTCTTTGCCAACATGGACAAATAGGTCATGGAACCTGCGCTGAAGATCCGTTCCTTGTCAAAGCTTATCCAGAACTCGCCTTCCTGGTCGTGGGAATGGCGGTAACGGGTCTGGTTCAGGTCGAGCCTGTTACCCAGGCCGGGGGCGAGGCGTTCCCCGAGCTGCTTTCTCAATTGTGACCATTGCATCTGGGGCATCCTTTCCTCGCGTATGCCGCGACACGATCGACCGTTTCCTGAATATCCAGGTCCTCTTCAAACCTGGATGACGCAAGTATAGATGTTCAGACGACCTGACAGTCCGCTTAGTCCGCCCTGCCTGCGAACAGTCTCCCGAAATGCCGCGCCGCATCCTGCGGATCAGCGGCGCCATACACGCTGGTGATCGCCGCCACCATGTCCGCCCCGCGCGCCACCAGCGGCGCCGCATTCTCCGGCGTCATGCCGCCGATGACGACGATCGGCAATACCAGTTCCGCGCGCGCCTGGCTCAAGAGCGCGGGTTCGGTGACGAACGTGTACTTCTTCACCGGCGACGGATAGAAGCCGCCGAACGCCGCATAATTGGCGCCGGCGGCCTGCGCCGCGTGCGCCAGCGCCAGCTCGCCGTAGCAGGAGGCGCCGACGATCTTGCCTGCGCCGAGGAGGCGCCGCGCGTGGTCGACCGCGATGTCGGCGCCGCCCACGTGTACGCCGTCGGCATCGAGATGCATGCACAGGTCGATGTGGTCGTTGATGACCAGCGGCGTGCCATGGCGGCGGCACAGCGCCAGCAGCGCCGCCGCCTGTTCGATCCGCAGCACGGCGTCGGCTTCCTTGTGCCGGTACTGCACCAGCGCCGCACCGCCGCGCAGGGCTGCTTCGGTGGCGGCCAGCAGGCGCTCGGTGTCGTTCCAGTTGGGGGTGACGAGATACAGGCCTCGCATGGGGCTCTCCTTTAGACGATGGGTAGAAGAAAACGGCGCGGGATGCGTTGGCCCGGCGCGATGGCGAACGCGCGCGCGAGCGCGTCGTGGCAATAGGCCTGGGCCGCGCCGAGCGCCGCCGCCATGGTTTCGCCGTGCGCCAGGCGGCCGGCCAGGCTGGCCGCCAGCGTGCAGCCGCTGCCGTGGAAGGCGCCGGACAGGCGCGCCCAGCGCCAGCGCCGCACCAGCTGGCCGTGGGTGTACCAGCGGTTCTCGACCACGCTCCCTTCGCCGTGGCCGCCGGTAAGCAGCACGTGCGCACAAGGGAAGTCGCCGATGACGCAGGGGAAGCCTGCGATAGCGCAGGCTTCCGGCTCGTTCGGCAGCACGATGGTCGCCAGCGGCAGCAGCTCGCCCACGATGCCGACCGGATCGTCCTCGGCCAGCGCATCGCCGTGGCCGCTGGCCAGCACCGGGTCGAGCACGATCGGCAGTTGCGGATCGCGCTCTCGCAACGCGCGCAGCAGGCCGGCGATGGCGCGCGCATTCGCACGGCTGCCAGGAATGCCGATCTTCACCGCGCGAATCGTGGCCGTGTCGACCAGGGCCTGCGCCTGGGCCAGCACGAAGGCAGCGTCGATTGCCTGCACGGCGTGCACACGCTCGTTGTCCTGCACGGTGAGCGCGGTGGCCACCGGCAGCGCGTGCGCGCCTTGCGCGGCAATCGCCAGCACGTCGGCCGCCAGGCCGGCGCCGCCGCTGGGATCGAGCCCGGCGAAGACCAGCACCGCCGGCACGGTCCCAAGGCTCACGTGAAGCGCCCTTCGCGCGGCGAGGATGGCGCGGCGGCGAAGCGCTTCGGCATGCGCCCGGCCAGATACGCTTCGCGCCCGGCCTGCACCGCCAGCTTCATCGCGCGCGCCATGCGCACCGGCTCGCGCGCCGCCGCAATCGCCGTGTTCATCAGCACGCCGTCGCAGCCGAGTTCCATGGCGATGGCCGCATCCGAGGCCGTGCCGACGCCGGCGTCGACCAGCACCGGCACGGTCGCCTGCTCGATGATCAGCGACAGGTTCCAGGGATTGACGATACCCATGCCGGAGCCGATCAGCGAGGCCAGCGGCATCACCGCCACGCAGCCGATCTCCTGTAACAGCTTCGCCTGCACCGGATCGTCGCTGCAATAGACCATCACGTCGAAGCCGTCGCGCACCAGGGTCTCGGCCGCCTTCAAGGTCTCCGGCATGTGCGGGAACAGGGTCTGTTCGTCGCCCAGTACTTCGAGCTTCACCAGCTTGTGGCCGTCCAGCAGTTCGCGCGCCATCTGCAGCGTGTAGACGGCGTCCTGGGCGCTGTAGCAGCCGGCCGTATTCGGCAGGATGGTGAACTCCTTTGGCGGCAGCACATCGAGCAGGCTGGGCGCGTTCGGGTCCTGCCCGATGTTCACGCGGCGGATCGCCACGGTCACGATCTCGGCTTCGGCCGCCAGCGTGGCGTCGCGCGTTTCGTTGAGGTCGCGGTACTTGCCGCTGCCGACCAGCAGGCGCGAGCGGTACTGCTTGCCCGCGATGGTGAGGAAGTCGTTCATTGCTTGTCCTTTCAGCCGCCACCGATGGCGCGCACGATGTCTACCCGGTCCTGCTGCACGAGCAGGCGTTCCTTCCACTGCTGGCGCGGCACCACTTGCCGGTTCACAGCCAGCGCCACGGCCTGCTTGCCGACGCCGAGCGCCAGCACCAGGTCGGCCAGCGTCTGGCCCGAGGGCAGGCGGTAGGCTTCGCCATTGAGTTCGATGTCGAGCATGCTCATACCTCGCGGTACAGCTTCGCGCCGCCGCGCACGAACTCGATCGCCTTTTCCTGCATGCCCTGGGCCAGCGCCCTGTCTTCGTTGACTCCATTGTTGGCCGCGTATTCGCGCACCTCCTGCGTGATCTTCATCGAGCAGAAGTGCGGGCCGCACATCGAGCAGAAGTGGGCGACCTTGGCCGAATCCTTCGGCAGGGTCTCGTCGTGGAAGGAACGCGCTTTATCGGGATCGAGGCCGAGATTGAACTGGTCTTCCCAGCGGAACTCGAAGCGCGCCTTCGACAGCGCGTTGTCGCGGATCTGGGCGCCAGGGTGGCCCTTGGCCAGGTCGGCGGCGTGGGCGGCGATCTTGTAGGTGATGATCCCGTCCTTGACGTCGTTCTTGTCGGGCAGGCCCAGGTGCTCCTTGGGCGTGACGTAGCACAGCATGGCCGTGCCGTACCAGCCGATGTGGGCGGCGCCGATGCCGGAGGTGATGTGGTCGTAGCCGGGTGCGATGTCGGTGGTCAGCGGACCGAGGGTGTAGAACGGCGCTTCGTCGCATTGCTCCAGCTGCAGACGCATGTTCTCTCGGATCAGGTGCAGCGGCACGTGGCCCGGCCCCTCGATCATCACCTGCACGTCGTGCTTCCAGGCGACTTGCGTGAGTTCGCCCAGGGTCTTCAGTTCGGCCAGCTGGGCTTCGTCGTTGGCGTCGTAGATCGAGCCGGGGCGCAGGCCGTCGCCGAGGCTGAAGGCGACGTCGTACTGCTTCATGATGGCGCAGATGTCCTCGAAGTGGGTGTAGAGAAAGGACTCCTTGTGATGCGCCAGGCACCACTTGGCCATGATCGAGCCGCCGCGCGACACGATCCCGGTCAGGCGCTTCGCCGTCATCGGCACATAGGCGAGGCGCACGCCGGCGTGGATGGTGAAATAGTCGACGCCCTGCTCGGCCTGTTCGACCAGGGTGTCGCGGTAGATCTCCCAGGTCAGGTCTTCGGCCTTGCCGTTCACCTTTTCCAGCGCCTGGTACAGGGGCACGGTGCCGACCGGGACCGGGCTGTTGCGGATGATCCATTCGCGCGTTTCGTGGATGTGCTTGCCGGTCGAGAGGTCCATCACGTTGTCGGCGCCCCAGCGGATCGCCCAGGTCATCTTTTCCACTTCTTCGCCGATCGACGAGGTCACGGCCGAGTTGCCGATGTTGGCGTTGATCTTCACCAGGAAGTTACGGCCGATGATCATCGGTTCGCTTTCCGGGTGGTTGATGTTGCAGGGGATGATGGCGCGGCCGCGTGCCACTTCCTCGCGCACGAATTCGGGCGTGATCTCATGCGGGATGGCGGCGCCGAAGGACTGGCCGGGGTGCTGGCGGCCCAGCAGTTCGGCCGTGCGCTCCCCCATCGGACCGCTGGCCTCCAGCGCGGCCAGGTACTCCTTGCGGCACAGGTTTTCGCGCAGGGCGATGAATTCCATTTCGGGGGTGACGATGCCTTGCCTGGCGTAGTGCATCTGCGTGACGTTGGCGCCCTCTTTCGCGCGGCGCGGCTTGCGGGTGAGTTCGAAGCGCAGGGCGTCGAGCTCCTTGTCGGCCAGGCGTTGCTGGCCGTAGCTGGAGCTTGGGCCGGGAAGTTCTTCGGTGTCGGCGCGTTCCGCGATCCAGCTGCGGCGCAGTGCGGGCAGGCCGCGGCGGATATCGATTTGCGCAGCCGGGTCGGTGTAGGGGCCGGAGGTGTCGTAGATATACACCGGCGGATTCGGTTCGCCGCCGAAGCTGGCGGGCGTATCGGCCTGGCTGACCGCGCGCATCGGTACGCGGATGTCGGGGCGGCTGCCTTCGATGAAGACCTTGGTCGAATTCGGGAAGGGGGCGATGGCGGCGCTGTCTACCTGGGCAGTAGCGGCGTCGAATTGCAGGCGGGCGTTCATGTGGCTCCTTTGCGTGAGGAGCCAGCAAAGGAGGCCGAAGATGGGCGCGTGCAGGCGCACGACCGGGTATCTCGGAAGCTTCCCTTCGCTGGCATTATCCAGATCAGGTTCAGAGGGTATTTCTCACCCGCGCGCCATCGACGCGCAGGACCCCTAGCGGTTGCTGCCTTGTGGCAGCGGGCGGATTATAGCTTGCGTGGTGGGATTGGCAAATAAATATTGAGCGGGTTATTTGGCGAGGGTATTTGGGCGATCGTGGCGCTGTTGCGTGTGTTGTTCGTGGTGTGTTGAATCCGCGTGGGCACGAGTGCCCACCCTACGAGAGACGTTCGCGGCTTAAAAGCCCGCGATGCCACCGACATGTCCCGTAGGGTGGGCTCTTGAGCCCACGCGGATCGTATAAACCGATACATCACACGCAACAGCGCCACGAACCGCCGCGTTCCCGCCCCCGAAAATCCCCCGACGCCACGACCGCACGCACGCCCTCCTCCTCTATAATGACCCTTTTCGCCAAACACACCGCCACACATCATGGAATTAGCCAAGTCTTTCGAGCCCGCCGACATCGAGCAATACTGGCGCGCCGAGTGGGAACAGCGCGGGTACTTCGCCGCCACCCTCGACGCCGACAAGCCATCGTTCAGCATCCAGCTGCCGCCGCCGAACGTGACGGGCACGCTGCACATGGGCCATGCGTTCAACCAGACCGTGATGGATGGCCTGACGCGCTACTACCGCATGCGCGGCTTTAATACCGCCTGGATCCCGGGCACCGACCACGCCGGCATCGCCACGCAGATCGTGGTCGAGCGCCAGCTCGACGCCCAGAAGATCTCGCGCCACGACCTCGGCCGCGACGAATTCATCAAGAAGGTCTGGGAGTGGAAGGAAAAGTCGGGCAACACCATTACCGGCCAGATGCGCCGCCTGGGCGCCTCGCCGGACTGGCAGCGCGAATACTTCACGATGGACGAGACCCGCTCGAAGACCGTGTCGGAAGTGTTCGTGCGCCTGTACGAGCAAGGCCTGATCTACCGCGGCAAGCGCCTGGTCAACTGGGACCCGGTGCTCGGCACCGCCGTCTCCGACCTGGAAGTGGATTCGGTCGAGGAAGACGGTTCGATGTGGTACATCCAGTACCCGCTGGCCGACGGCTCGGGCACGCTGACGGTGGCGACCACCCGTCCTGAAACCATGCTCGGCGACGTCGCCGTGGCGGTCGACCCGACCGACGAGCGCTACCTGCACCTGCACGGCAAGATGCTCAAATTGCCGCTGACGGACCGCGAAATCCCGATCATCGCCGACAGCTACGTCGACAAGGAATTCGGCACCGGCTGCGTGAAGATCACGCCGGCGCACGACTTCAACGACTACGCCGTCGGCCAGCGCGCGGGCCTGGCGCCGATCACGATCATGACGCTCGACGCCAAGATCAACGAGAACGCCCCGGCCCAATACCAGGGCCTGGACCGCTTCAAGGCGCGCAAGCAGATCGTCGCCGACCTCGAAGCGCTCGGCCTGCTGGAACAAGTCAAGCCGCACAAGCTGATGGTGCCGCGCGGCGACCGTACCGGTGTGGTCATCGAGCCGATGCTGACCGACCAGTGGTTCGTCGCCATGACCAAGCCGGCCCCGGAAGGCACCTTCAATCCGGGCAAGTCGATCACCGAAGTGGCGCTGGAAAAGGTCGCGAATGGCGAGATCAAGTTCGTCCCTGAGAACTGGTCCACGACCTACAACCAGTGGCTGGGCAACATCCAGGACTGGTGCATCTCGCGCCAGCTGTGGTGGGGCCACCGCATTCCGGCCTGGTTCGACGAGGCGGGCAACATCGTCGTTGCGCGCGACGAGGAAGAAGCCAAGGCGAAAGCCGCTGCACAAGGCATCACAGGCGAGCTGCGCCGTGACGAAGACGTGCTCGACACCTGGTTCTCGTCTGCGCTCGTCCCCTTCTCGACCATGGGCTGGCCGGAAGAAACGCCGGACATGAAGATGTTCCTGCCGTCGTCGGTGCTGGTCACCGGCTTCGACATCATCTTCTTCTGGGTGGCGCGCATGGTCATGATGACCGCGCACTTCACCGGCAAGGTGCCGTTCGAGACCGTCTACGTGCACGGCCTGGTGCGCGATTCGCAGGGCCAGAAAATGTCCAAGTCGAAGGGCAATACCCTTGACCCGATCGACCTGATCGACGGCATCGACGTCGAGGCGCTGGTGGCCAAGCGCACCGCCGGCCTGATGGACCCGCGCGCCGCGGAGAAGATTGCCAAGGCCACGCGCAAGGAATTCCCGACCGGGATTCCATCGTTCGGCACCGACGCCGTGCGATTCACCATGGCCAGCTACGCGTCCCTGGGCCGCAACATCAACTTCGACCTCGGCCGCGCCGAAGGCTACCGCAACTTCTGCAACAAGCTGTGGAATGCGACGCGCTTCGTGATGATGAACACCGAGGGCAAGGACTGTGGCCAGCCGGATGAAGCCGATTTGTCGCAGGCCGACAAGTGGATCATCTCGCTGATGAACCGCGCCGAACTGGAAGTGGCGAAGGGCTTCGAGGACTACCGCTTCGACAACATCGCCTCCGCCATCTACAAGTTCGTCTGGGACGAGTATTGCGACTGGTACCTGGAAGTGGCCAAGGTCACGGTCCAGCAAGGCACGGAAGCGCAGCAGCGCGCCACCCGCCACACGCTGTTGCGCGTGCTGGAAGTGATCCTGCGCCTGGCGCATCCGGTCATTCCGTTCGTGACCGAAGCGCTGTGGCAGGCGATTGCGCCGCTGGCCGGCAAAACGGGGGACAGCATCATGCTGCAGCCCTACCCGATCGCCAACGAAGCCCTGATCAGCGAATCGGCCGAAGCCTGGATGGCCCAGCTGAAAGACCTGACGAATGCGACGCGTAACCTGCGCGGCGAAATGAAGCTGTCGCCGTCGGTGCGCGTGCCGCTGATCGTCGAGCCGGGCAACGACGCCGACCGCGCCAACATGGCCGGCTTTGCGCCCTTTATCCAGTCGCTCGGCAAGCTGGCCGAAGTGCAGATCGTCGACGCCCTGCCGGAATCGCCGGCGGCCGTGTCGATTGTCGGCACCACCAAGCTGATGCTGAAGGTCGAGATCGACGTTGCCGCCGAGCGCGAGCGCCTGTCCAAGGAGATCGCGCGCTTAAAGGGCGAAATCGCCAAGGCTGGCGGCAAGCTGTCGAGCGAAAGCTTCGTTGCCCGCGCACCGGCAGCCGTGGTGGCGCAGGAGCAGGAACGCCTGGCGAACTTCTCGGCAACGCTCGCCAAGATGGAAGAACAGCTGGCCAAGCTGCAGGCAGCTTGAACGCCTGAATGAGGGAGCGGTATGGCGTGTGAAGCGCCATACCGCTTTTTTTTCGTCCCTACTTTCTGCGTGCGCGCCGCGCGGCCGCCAGTGCAGCCAGGCCCAGTCCCAACATCCCCGCATGCGCCGGCTCCGGCACCGGCGGCACCCGCGTCACGACATTGTCGATGTTTGCCCAGTCTTCACCGTAGATATCGTCCGGATCGGGCGTGGTCATATACCAGTTGACGTAGTTCACGTTCTGGAAGCTGGCCGGCAGCTCGACAAAGGTCAGCGGCACTTCGCCCACGATGTTGTAGGTGGCGCCGGTGTCGGCAATGAAGGTGGATGTGCCGCCCAGGTATTCGAAGCCGAGCAGGTCGAAGTTCAGGCCGTCCTCGCGCCGGATCTGGTAGGGCGAGGAACCGAACTGGCTATGCAGCCACAGACTGCCGCTGCCGGGATGCAAATGGCCGCCGCCAATGCCGGTTTCGAGCGAGGTGAAGCTGTAGCCGGATTCGGTGTACGAATCGATGTAGATGCCGTCGATCTCGTCGAAGTCGATGACGACGATGGCGGCCGAGGCGGCGCCGGCGCCGAACATGAAGGCAGCTGCCAGGGCCAGCCGTCTCAGAAAGTTGGATATGTTCATGGGATGTCCTCAATGTTGGGTTGAGAAGACGCAACAATTCATGTTTCAGCTTCCAGCATATGGATGAGCGGTGCACGTATATTGATGTGTTTCAAAGTGCGCGCTGAACCTCTGAAACATCCGGCAACGCTTTTGCTGCCATCTCCCGCGCACAGTTTGCTACACTGCCCGCAAGCAAACCAATAACGGAGACACACCTATGCGTACCCTGATCAAAGCCGGCCTGCTGGCCGCCATGCTGTGCACTTCGGCCGCCTGGGCCCAAACCGCCTCGCCGGTCGGCCTGTGGAAGACCATCGACGACGAAACCGGCAAGCCGAAAGCCCTGGTGCGCATCACCGAGGAAAACGGCGCCCTGCAAGGCAAGATCGAAAAGCTGTTCCTGGAAGCGAACGTCGACCAGAACCCGAAATGCGTGGCCTGCGAAGACTCGCGCAAGAACCAGCCGATCGTCGGCATGACCATCGTCTCGGGCCTGAAAAAAGACGGCAACGAATACACCGGCGGCGAAATCCTCGACCCGAAAAAGGGCAAGGTCTACAAGAGCAAGGCCACGCTGCGCGAAGGCGGCAAACAGCTGGAAGTGCGCGGCTATATCGGCGCACCGATGTTCGGCCGCTCCCAGGTTTGGCAGCGCGAACAGTAAGCTGGTATTGTTTTCATTCGAAGCGGCCTGCGGGCCGCTTTTTTTATGAACGGAACATGATGACCCTCACCCAAAGCTACCTCTTCCTCGCCCTCGCCATCGTGGTCGAGGTGATCGGCACCACGGCCCTGAAAGCCACCGATAACTTTACCCGGCTGTGGCCGAGCATGCTGACCATCGTGTGCTACGCCGCCTCGTTCTACCTGCTGACGTTCAGCCTGAAAGTGCTGCCGACCGGGATTGCGTATGCGATCTGGTCGGGCGTCGGCATCGTGCTGATTTCGATTGTCAGCTGGGTGGTCTACAAGCAAAGCCTGGACTTGCCGGCGCTGATCGGTCTGGGGTTGATCATTGCGGGTGTGCTGGTGATTAACCTGTTTTCGAAGAGCGTGGGGCACTGATCGCCTGTCCAGGCAGAACCAGCCACAAGCTCGCTGCCCAGAAAACCAGCGCCAGCCCGCTCACGCCGGCGCCGAGCAGGCACACTCCCTGCCAGCCAGCGGCTGCGTAGACGGCCGTTGTCGCCAACGCGCCCAAGCCACTGCCGGCCGCATAAAACAGCATGTAGGCCGCGACCAGGCGGCTATGCCCATCCGCATGCGACCGGAAGATCATGCTCTGGTTCGTCACGTGGATCGCCTGCCCGCCCAGATCGAGCAGCACGATGCCGATGACGAGCGCCCAGAGCGACATGTCCAGCATGAACAAGGGTATCCACGCAGCCAGCAGCAGCACCAGTGCGCCGAACGTGGTTGCTTGTTCGAAGCCCTGGTCGGCCCAGCGTCCGGCGCGTGCGGCGGCCAGCGCACCGGCGGCGCCCACCAGGCCGAAAGCGCCAATTGCCGTGTGCGAGAAGGAATACGGTTCTGCGCTGAGCGGCAAGACGATGGCGCTCCAGAAGATGTTGAAAGCGGCGAACATCAGGAGTGCCAGCATGCCGCGGACCTGCAGGACACGGTCTTGCCGAAGCAGCAGGAAGGTCGAGCCGATCAGGCGGAGGTAATGCATGCGATGCGGCGCAGGCCCAAGGCGCGGCAGCCTCGAACCCAGCAACAGCGCTAGTACCAGCATGGCCCCCGCCGCACACAGATACACGCTGCGCCAGCCGCCGATATCGCTGATGCCGCCGGCGAGCATGCGCGCCAGCAGCAAGCCGAGAAAGACACCGCCCTGGGCGGCGCCCACCACCCTCCCCCGTTCATTCTCCGATGCGGCACTGGCGGCATAGGCGATGAGGCCCTGGGTCATGGCGGTGCCGAGCGCTCCGGTCAGCAGCATGGCCAGCAACAGCATCGCAGACGACCATGCCAGTCCCACGAAGGCCAGCACGGCCGACAGCATCAGGGCCTGCGCCAGCATCAGCCGCCGCCGGTCGAGCAGGTCGCCGAGCGGAACGAGCAGCACCAGCGCCAGCGCACATCCCACTTGCGTGGCGCCGACCACTGTACCGATCGCGGCATGCGGGATGGAGAAATCGCTGGCCAGGGCGTCGAGGAGCGGCTGCGCGTAATACACGTTGGCGACACTGAGTCCGCTCGCGCAGGCAAACAGCAGGACGGCGCCACGCGACAGCGTCGGCGGCAGGCTCACCTGGACAGCGGATGTGACGGCGTCGGCTTGCATAAGGCTCCTCCTCAAACTGGTTTCAAATTAAAACCAGTTGGAGCGTAGCCAGATTGGTTTTAAAATGCAACCAATTTTTGTGAGAACCCGTATTCGAAGATGAACAGCTGCAAGAACATGGAAGGGCAGCCCTGCCCGGTTGCGCGCTCGGTCGATGTTGTCGGCGACCGCTGGAGCCTGCTTGTCGTGCGCGATGCATTCGACGGCGTGCGCCGGTTCACCGACTTCCAGCGCAGCCTGGGAGTGGCGCGCAACATCCTGTCCGACCGCCTGCGCCGGCTGGTGGATGCGGGCATCTTGGCAACCCGGCCCGCCTCGGACAGCAGCGCCTATCAGGAATACGTGTTGACCGAACAGGGCAAGTCCCTGTTCCCGGTTGTCGTGGCGCTGCGCCAGTGGGGCGAATGGCATTTGTACGCGGACGGCGAGCGCCATTCCGAACTGGTGGACAAGCGGACCGGAAAGCCCCTGCGCGCCATGGCGCCCATGGCCGCCGATGGTCATGTGGTATCGCCAGACGACACCGAGATAAGGAAGCGACCGTTGCCAGGGGAGCACTGAATTATTCCGGCGTGCTGGAGTCAGTCACGAAACGTGCGTCCGGCGAGGCGTCAACCACACGTCGCTGCGCAGGACGCGGAAGGCGCAGCCGACCCGGCCATCGAATGGCGTCAGCTGTCTGCCTGGCCGCGGAACCGCGACCTGAACAGCGCGAGCACTGTTTCGATGCGATAAGGCTTGGCGACGCAAGGATAGTGCTGGCTGTGCGTTTCCGCCAGCACAGGCGAGATGAAGCCTGTGGTCAGCACGATATGCACCTTCGGATACAGGTGCCGGACCGTTTCCGCCAGCTGCAAGCCGTTCATCCCCGGCATCATCACATCGGAAAAAACGGCATCGATTTCGGGGTCGGTTCCGAGGATCGCGAGCGCCTCCTGCGCCGAATGGGCGATCCTGGCATCGAGCCCATGTCCGCAAAACAGTGCTCCTGCCAGGTCGGCCAGGTCGGGTTCGTCGTCGACCACCAGGACCTTGCGTGGCGTGGAAGCGGATGACGGCACCGTGCCGCCGTCGGGCAGTGCGGACGATCCAGGGGGCGGAAAGCGGGGACCGGCAGCGCACTGCCGGTAATCTATGGACGTGTGCATGGCGGCTTTCATTGTTGGGAGGCAGATATGCCAGCATCGCCAAATCCCTTGGGCAGGCGCGGCATTGTCACGGTAAAGGTGGTGCCCTCGGCCTCGGTGGAGACGAGGGAAATCGTGCCGCCATGCGCCTGGACGATCTGGCGCGAGATGTAGAGGCCGATGCCCAGGCTGGTTCGCTCGATGTAGTTGCTGCTGGAAACAGCCGGATCGCCGTCAGCGGCATGCGCATCGGCGGCGATGCGCACCATCGGATCGAACACGGCCGCCAGCTTCTCGGGCGCGACAGGTGTGCCGTGATTGTTAACGTCGATAATCACATCGGCCCCGCTGGCGCGCATGTTCACCCTTACCGGCGTCTCCAGGCTGCCATACTGGATGGCATTGCCGATCAGGTTGGACAAGACCTGGGCAATCCGGCCTTCGTCAAAGATCGCATCCAACTGCGGCGCCGTCGTCAGCTCGATCAACTGCTCAGGATGCGAAGTGCGCAACTCGTTGACTACTTCTTCGCAGACAGCGACCAGGCTGCCCTGCCTGACCCGGATTGGAATACCCGGCCCCAGGTGGGTACGCGTGAAGTCGAGCAGGTCATTGATCAGCTTACTCATGCGCCTGGCACTGTTGAACATGCGTGTCGCCACCAGAACGTATTTTGGTGGAATGTCGAGCGCTTGCATCAGGAAGCTCGATCCGGTCACCACCGTGCCGAGGGGGTTGCGCAGATCGTGGCCGAGGATGGCCAGGAACATGTTCTGCGTCTGCTTGACCATGAGCTCGTAGCGCGCAACCGACTCGGCCAGGGCCTGATCGATGGCTTCGTTGAAACGCGTGACGTCTTCCATGTGGGTCGATGGGGCTTCGCCGGCAAGGGCGGCCACCCACAGGGTCAGCACGCTCGAACGCAGGGCGCGGTATTCGGAGACCAGCTGGACAACGGTATAGCCGGACAACAGGCGCGCCTCGGCATGGGTTTCGGCGGCCGTGTCGTCCACCCCGCGCTTGCCGAGGCCACGCGACTTCGCGCAGCGCTCCTGCTCGGACTGCGGCACAGCCAGGTCGGTGCTGATCGCATGCAGCATCTGGCGTGCATGGTCGCGCAGTTCGGTGTCGTCCATGGTCAGTGCAGGTGGTTCGATGGTGCGCGCAAAATCTTCCCAGGCCTGGAGAATCGGCTCCATGTTGTTATGGATAAAGTCGCTTAATCGGTGCGCTGGCATGTTGAAACCTTTATATGACCCAATTCGCTGAGATTCAACGAAAATGGGTTACCCGATCATAACAGTCATTTCCGGAAACGCTAGAAATGAGAATAAATGCACGCGGGAGAAAATAAATACGAAATAATTAGGCGAATCCCGGAAATCCCTGTATCTTCCATCTCGCACTACATCAAGTCGTTGTTATTGTTGGCCTTTCTTTCCTGTCTCGCCGTTTGGCGGTCCCGTCTGATTCCCTCCGTTACACCCTCTCTTGGTCGAATGTGCAATTCGGGCGCTTGCCCATGCAAATTTAAAAAGGATGCAATCATGACTACCCAAACCGGCACCGTAAAATGGTTCAACGATTCAAAAGGCTTCGGCTTCATTACCCCTGACGCAGGCGGCGGCGATTTGTTCGCGCATTTCCAGGATATTCAATCGCAGGGTTTCAAGAGCCTGGCTGAAAACCAGCGCGTATCGTTTGTGCGCTCGACTGGTCCAAAAGGCGAAAAAGCCGGGAATATCTGCGCGATCTGATCACGCAGCGAAGAATGGCGCGCACCATGCAGATAGCATGGGCGGCCGATGCAATACCGAAGAGCCCGCCAATTGGCGGGCTTTTTGCATGAATGAAGGTTCGGATGACGGCGCAGCCCGGTTAGCCGCTGGAGCGAGGCCTGATGCGCCGGTCTGCCCGGCGATGCCGCTCGGGCGAACACAGCAGCCGCATCGCCACGTGGCGCGGCACGCCGGCCAGCTGCATGAAGACGAAGGCCGGATAGGCGCCGTCGCTATGCAGGATACGCAAAGCCTCCTCGACCCGGGCCGCAATGCACGTGTTGGCCCGTGGATCTGCTCGTTTGCATTCTGACATGCGAGCCCCCACATCGTTTCCACGAGCCGATCATCCTAGCAAACCTGGCGGCAAACGGGGCCGCTCCCTACCTATCATTCCTGTTGGGGCCGCTACAAGGTCAGCGCCTGGGCGAGCGTACGATCGCCAGGATCACCAGCGCAAACAGGGCGCTGAGCACGGCGCTGGCTTCGCGCCCCATGCCGGCCGCGATGCCGACGGCGGAGGTCAGCCAGACGCTGGCGGCGGTGGTCAGGCCGCGTATATCGTTCTTGTCGCGCTGCTTGAGGATGGCGCCGGCGCCAAGGAAGCCGATGCCGGCGGTAACGCCCTGCAGCACGCGCGACACATCTTCGATCTTCATTCCCGCCTGCAGCGGAATCAGCACAAACAGGGCCGAGCCGAGCGACACCAGCATGTGGGTGCGCAGGCCGGCCGAGGCGCCGGCGGATTCGCGTTCATAGCCGAGCAAGCCGCCCAGCACGACCGCCACCGTCAGGCGCAGCACGATGCGGGTAATGTCGTCCACGTCGCCCAGATCGGAAAACTCTGCTTGTATCGTCAGCCAGACTTGCTCGTACCACGCCATGCCTTCCCTCCCCCGCTATCGAAGGGAAATCATGCCAGCCCAGCCGGATGCATGGCGCATGGCTGCGCACCAAGCAAACGGTTTAGGTATTCAGAGCCAGCCCGCATCGCGCGCCAGCCGGTAGGCCTCGACCCGGTTGCCGGCACCGAGCTTGCTGATCGCCTCCGACAGGTAGTTGCGCACGGTGCCTTCGGACAGATGGATCTGACGCGCGATGTCGGCGCTGCTGGCGCCCTCGCCCGCCAGGCGCAGCACCTGCCGTTCGCGCTCGGTGAGCGGGTCCTGGGCGCCGCTCCAGCTTTCCAGCGCCAGCTCGGGCGCGATCGCGCGGCCGCCCGCATGCACGGTGCGGATCGCCGCGGCCAGTGCGTTGGCCGGCGCGTCTTTCAAGAGAAAACCGCGCACGCCGGCGGAGAGCGCGCGCCGCAGGTAGCCGCTGCGCCCAAAAGTGGTGACGATCATCACGCGGCAAGCGACGTTGCGCGCAGCCAGCTGGGTCGCCAGTTCGAGCCCCGTCATGCGCGGCATCTCGATATCGGTCAGCACGATGTCGGGCGCGTGCTGCTCGCACAAGGCCAACGCCTCGACACCGTCGGCGGCGGTGGCCACTACCTCGATGTCCGGCTCCAGTCCGAGCAGCGCAGCCAGGGCGCCGCGCACCATGGCCTGGTCTTCGGCGATCAGGATGCGGATCATGCAGCTTCTCCGGCCGGCACGCGCAACTCCAGCGCCAGGCCACTCGTTGCAGCGACCGCCAGCGCCAGCCTGCCGCCGATGGCTGCGGCCCGCTCCTGCATGCCGCTCAGGCCATTCCCCTGGCGCAGGTCGCGCAGGTCGTGCACGTTGCGCAGGCGGGCGCCGTCGTCCCTCACGCGCAGCACGGCGCTGCCCTGCTCCAGCACCAGCGACAGGGTGCAGCGGCGCGCGCCGGCATGGCGTACGACGTTGGTCACGGCTTCGCGCAGGGCCAGCGCCAGCACGTGTTCGGCGGCCGGCGCCAGTTTCACACGCTCGACTTGTTCGTCGAGCTCGACGTCGGCAGCGGCCAGGCTGGCGCGTGCGCTTGCCAATGCATGGACCAGACCACTTTCGCGGTAGCCGCTGACGGCGCTGCGCACTTCGCCGAGCGCCTGGCGCGCGGTCGCTTCGATGTCGGCGATCTCGCGCTTGCACGCCTCCGGGTTGCGGTCGGCCAGCTTGCCGGCCAGTTCCGCCTTCAGCGCGATCAGCGACAGCGAGTGGCC
>Ga0265780_10005186_pt1 | contig 16564 bp, 38 predicted proteins | sample P1T30metagenome_FD_192432 | JGI IMG/M metagenome (GOLD analysis project Ga0265780, IMG submission 192432) | Plant litter microbial communities from East Loma Ridge, Irvine, California - P1 T30 | ecosystem: Environmental > Terrestrial > Plant litter > Unclassified | place: USA: California... | reverse complement strand
ACCAGATTTCCGGTCGCCATCTCGTAGTCAAGACGCGCGAACGGCTCTTGATCGATGCCATGCTGCATCTCGCGGGACACAAAGCCCTGCGGCTCAGGCTGCCCGGTCAGGCGCTCTACTGCCAGCTCCAGGCAGTAATCGCGGCGCTTGGCGGACCATTCGCCCTTTGCCGTCTTGGCGAGCATGTCGGCCGCGCGGCTGCCGGTTGCCTTGCCAGCCCGGTCGTCCAGCCAGCCTTGCGACCCTTGCGGGTGCGGGGAGAGGATGTAGCGGCTCATTCGGCCTCCCATGCTGTTTCTGATACTGCCTCGACTGGCTGCGGTTGCTCGATGGCCTCGGGCTTCAGCAGCTCAGCACGTCGCGCAACGATGGCGTCCTTGAAGACCCCATAAAGATCCATGTCGTTCGCCTTCTTGATCTCGGCCACGCCTTGCTTCCACAGGCCCGTAAGCGCTTCCTCGTCCGGCGCGCTGTACACAAGTTCCAGCATCTGATCTCGACGCTCCTGCGTAATGACCACAGGCGCAGGCCCCATGTCCTTAGCGGGGGCAGGTTGCTGCGGCTGGCTGTCCTGGGCTTCCTCAACGGACATCATGCCGCCGATAGCACCGGGGAAAACTGCTCGCACGCCTTCAGCGATGCACCGTGCGCGCAGCATGGCCTTCGGGTAGTTCTTCCAGTTGTCTTTGCCGGTGAGTCCGATCTTCTTGGCCTGCTCGAAAGTCCATTCGACCGTAAGCGAGCCACCTTGCGGATGCGAGAACACGCCGCAGGCACGCAAGGGGCTGATTTCTTCCCATGACACCTTGCCGCCAGCAGACTGGAAGCGCGCCAGGATTGAGTGCGTTTTGCGCGCCGGGCGACCCTGCACAACGTCGAAGTCCTGAATGGCGGTCATCGGATGCAGCCCTTCCGCCTGCGCCAACAGCATCAGGCTCATGGCCTGCGATTCGTCCTTAGCTCCGAACAGCCGCGACTTGACGATGTATCCGGCCATCGATTCCATTTCCTGGAACGGGATTAGTGCGCTCATAACGTGTTTCCTTCGTGAATTGATCTCTTAGCTTTCAAGTACGCCTGATGAGCTTCTTGCTCAGTGTCGAAATAGCCTAAGTGCTTATGCCTTCCGTTCTCATCCGCTAGGCACGCTCTCCATTTCTTCTTGGACATCTTCCAGCTAACCCCCAGAAATTGGCTGGTAGATCCTAGACGTTTATGAGCCTTGACCTGGTTCTGCATGTTGCCGCGATGAGATATGACCCGTAGGTTTTTGTATGCGTTGTTCTTCGGGTTGTTATCTATGTGGTCTACGTCCATCTCTGCCGGTACCAAAGCCCCAGTCACGTAAAAGATCGCAAGCCGGTGGGCCGCATAGTGTGTGTTCATCATTCGAACCGTCTCATACTTTGACCCTGAGATGCGCCCCGCCCTATCGCCAGGATTCATGCGCCTCCGCTTCACCTTCCATCGAAACTCACCCGTTTCTTGGCAATAGGAAAACGTATCCGTAAGCTCCTTGTGAGAGAGTTTTAGCCACTTCTCAGAACCCCTCATCTTCTTTCCTCAACCCGTAATTGCAAAAAACGCGACCACGAACAGCGCAGCTACTGCGCAAGCGGTGATGTACTGGATGGCTTTGATAGCCCGCTGCGATTCGTTACGCTGGGCCGTGCCGAGCAGGTTCGTTGCGTTGGGCCCGAATGCCTGCGTGATCGTCCGCGCCGTGCGGCCCGTCCAGTTGCTGCTGGAGCGCATCTCGTTGCGGTTCATGTCTCTCCCCCTAAGCGGTGTAGCCGAAATCAGGTCCAAGAACCTGCATGGACTCGCTGCCGTCATATTCTTCGATTACAAAGCGGTCGCCTTGATTGACCCATTCGACAACTGCCTTATGCAGGCCACCCGTATAGATCCCAGGGTATGCATCATCAGCTAAGGTTGCGGCTTTTTTGATATTCCCTTCCAGAATGGCCTGAGCAATATCAGGGTTAAAAACTGCTTCTGGGAACTCTTGATTCCAAGTGCTCCAACCAGCGCCATACCCCGGCGATACGATTACCGCTACCATGCCATCACGTACTAACTTATTGCTCATTTCTTTCTCCTATCCTTAATTTCACGATCAAGCCACGCGCCGATGAAAGTCAGCGCCACGGCGAATACGAACAACACGCCTACCATCGTCGCCAGCTGCGGCGCTATCTCCATCTCTTGCATCTATCTATTCCTCGCTCGGTTCGCAATCTGGCGCGCACCACTTATCTAGGATGCGCTGCTGCTCTGGGGTAGGTTGCTCCGGCCCGTACGCGTCGTCTTCGGTCATGCAGTCCCAGCGCTGCTGCGCGGCGTCGAAGGCGGGGCCGAGGGCGCTCATGACTGTTCGCCATTGGCTTTGGCAATGGCAGCGCGCGTTTCATCGAGAAGCCGTCGCTTATCTGCAGCATGCCGGTCGGGGTGAAACTCGGAATCGAGCGCCACCCACTGCTTTGCCAAAGATAAAAGATCGTTCGAGGCAGCAAAAAGACTGGCATTCGCGATCGCCTCTTTAGGCGAATCCTTCCAACTTTTTACAAACGCCAGAATCAGGCCGTCCGCCGCTGTTACTTCAAAAAACGGAGCGTCGAACGAATACCAGTTAGGCGATTCACAATTTGCAGTAAATGGGCCTTTTGTATGCGCTCCCATCTCAGTGCTCCCTAAATACGACCGTGACGGCCTCGTTATTCTTGACGGCCTTGGCATTCAGGGCTGCGGTGTCGCGCACCAGCGTATGCACAATTGACCGCGCATGGATCGCCACGGCTAGATCGCCGTATCCCAGCGCCACAGCGGCGAACATGCGGACGATGGCTTCTTCCAGCTCGCCAGTCGCGCCGACCACATCTTCGGACAGCTTCATCGCAGCGGAAAGATGCTCACCAGTGCGCTCACCCTCCGGCGACTGCTGATAAGCCGTGCCCTTATTGCGCAGCGCCGCCCAGATAGGCAAAGACTGCTCGGCCTGAATCTTCAAGTGATCTTCCATCTTCGCGTTCATGTCTTGCTCCCTTCGTTAAGGTACTGATTGAATGGTGGTGGTGCTGATCTCCACCTTGACCCAGCTCAAGATACGTCTGCTCAGTCGCGCGCCCGGGATAACTACCGCGCTCACATCAGCCTGTGCTTAACCATTCAATCAATGCCCTAAGGCACGCGGCTCTGTCGGCTCCGGGGCTCTCCGCTAACTACCCCATCACAGCGTCAGCACGATTACAGCTCGTACCAGCATTCCTCTTTACGCATGGGCTTGCGTTACTGCTTCCTTGCTATCGGCCCTACTAGCTGCCTTCCGGCTAGGCGTTCTGTTCGATGACTGAATCTTACGCTCAATAAATCATGATGCGCAAGTTATTTCTTTGGACCTTGCGCATCGCCTTGCAGCCATTCAGGTTGCACACCAAGCGCGACGGCCAGATCAGCTAGGCAAGTAGGCTTCTTGAGGATGCCTAGTTCGATGTTAGCTATGAGGGACTGGCCTTTGCCGATCTTCTGGGCCAGTTCTTTCTGTGTCATTTCCGCAGCAATCCGCGTCGCTTTGAGGCGGCTTGCCAGTGTTGCTTTCTTTCGCATTGGTCCCGCTCCTGTGGAATTTCAATCATGATAAATCATTTGACGGATCAAAGCCAGTCTGGAACAATCGGTCCATCGATAGCGCAACAGGAGGGAAGAAATGAGCGAGAAGAAGGTGTTCATCCTTTCCAATACGAGGGCAAGGTGTAACGCAGCACGGGCCTGCGCCGAGGCCCCGGATGGATACAGGGTGGAGATAAGAGAGCGAACGCGCTCAATCGATCAGAACGACTTGATGTGGTCCTGCCTCACAGACCTGTCCAAGCAAGTGCCCTGGACGGTCAACGGCAAGAAAGAGACGCTGACTCCGGAAGAATGGAAGGCACTGGCAACCTCAGCACTAGATCAGGAGCAGCGAATGGCATCCGGCCTAAAAGGCGGGTTTGTGATGCTCGGTAAGTCAACCAGCAAGATGGGAGTGAGGAAGATGGCGGATTTGATAACTTTTTTGCATGTCATCGGGGGCGAGCAAGGCGTTCGCTGGTCCCCGACTAGCCTGGGGAGAGACGCATGAGGCCGCACCCATTCCGCACCGGCGAGATTCGCAAGCACAAGCCAAAGCCTAAGCCGGGCCGCGATCCGAAGATGCTAGAGGCGTGCCGTGGTCAGGATTGCTGGCTGGCTATTCCTGGAGTGTGCCGGGGCGATGTGGCTACAGTGGTTCCGGCTCACAGAAACGAGGGCAAGGGGATGGGCTGGAAGGTGGCAGACGAATTTACAGTCCCGGCGTGCTACCACTGCCATACTGAATTTGATCAGGGCAGATTGTTTACCAGAGATGAAAAGCGCGGGTTGTGGGAAGCAGCATTCGAGCGCTGGCAGCCCTATCGAGATAGCAAGAGCACTTCAACCAAAAACGAGAGCAAACAATGAGCAACGAAATCACCGAACTGCCCGCACCAGATACCGCACTGACGATCTATTCGCAGCCGATCGGCCTTGACCCTTGGCTGGAGAAGATCCGTGCCGAAGTGTCGGGCCATGTGCCGGACGTGAAGACGAAGAAGGGGCGAGACCACATCGCGAGCCTGGCATTCAAAGTCCGCAAGTCCAAGTCGGCGCTCGACGGCCTGGGCAAGAAGCTGGTCGACGACTTGAAAGACGTGCCGAAGCGCATCGACTCCGAGCGCAAGCGTGTGCGCGAGACGCTCGATGCCCTGGCCGAGCAAGTGCGCAAGCCGCTGACCGACTGGGAGGCTGCCGAAGAGGCGCGCATCGAAGCGCACAAGGATCGCATCCTGTGTATGCAGGAATACACGCAGGAAGCGAGCACCTACCAAGTCGATTTCTTGCGTGACCGCATCCAGTACCTGACTGCCATGACGGTTGACCAGTCGTGGGAGGAGTTCGAAGCTGAGGCTCACCGCGTCAAGGCGTCCACGCTGGAAGCTTTGAATTCTGCGCTCACCAAGGCGCTGGCATACGAAGCAGAGCAAGCCGAATTGGCACGACTGCGCGCCGAATCGGCAGCCCGTGAGCAGCAAGAGCGCGAAGAACGCATTGCTCGCGAAGCTGCCGACCGTGCGCGCCGCGAAGAAGAAGCCAAGGCCCAGGCAGAGCGCGAAGCTGTGATTCGGCGCGAGCAGGAAGCCAAGGCAGCATCAGAGCGCCGCGAGCTTGAGTTGCGCCTGCAGGCCGAACAAGCCCAGGCCGCAGCAGCTAAGGCCGAATCGGATCGCATGGCAGCAGCGCAGGAAGCCGAGCGCCAGAAGGCCGAGGCGATCAAGCGCGAAGCCAAGGCCAAGGAAGACGCCGAGAAAGCAGCAGCACAGGCACTAATCGATGCCAAGGACCGCGAGGATGCAGCGGCCCAGCGCGAACGCGATCGGATAGCAGCAGAGAAAGCCGCCGCCGATGCTGAAACCAAGCGCCGCGAGGCCGACAAAAAACACCGTGCCGCGATCAACCGCGCTGCGATGGAAGCATTCGTTGCTGGCGGCATGACTGAAGACGCAGCAAAGATGGCTGTGACGCTGATCGCTAAGGGCGTCATTTCTAACGTGAAGATTTCCTACTAAGGCACCGTGATGGCTACCGCAAAAAATAAGAACGTTGTTTTCTCAGGGCTTGTGAAGAACGTCGGCCGTCGATTGCCCGCAAAGACAGGCTGCACCCGCAACTACACCCGCAAGGTGAAAGTGGTAATGCAAGGCGGTCCGCTGCATGGCTATGCGCTGTACCTGGCCGACACAAGTTGCACCCTTCCCATGACGATGCGTGGCCATACCGGCCGCTACGTTGGTTCGCAGTGGGTGGCAGCATGAAGACTCGCACTACTTACGACGCCGCCTATTTCCGCAAGGCGCTGGCGCTTGTGCTGCCCGCAGTGTCGGCGCGCAGCACTCTGCCTATCCTGAGCATGGTCCGCGTGCGCTCTGACTTCATTCAGGGCAGCAATGGGGACTTGCAGATCAAGGTTCCGCTCGGCAGCGACGGAGAGCAACTCGATATCTGCATTCCGGCTGACCGCCTCAAAGCAGCGGCTGAAGTGGCGACGGGCAGCCTGTATATCTCGCTGGAAGGCCCGAAATGCATCATCCAGGCCGGTCGGCACAAGTTCAGCGTGCCTTGCTTGCCGGGCGAGCAATTCCCAGAGATGGCGCTGAAGGATGCAGAAGGCGAATTCCAGTCAACGACTGCAATCCACATGGCTATCGAGCGCGTCGCTGTCTTCGCGGCTGTCAACGATATCCGCTACTACCTGAGGGGCGTATGCATAGAGTCGACTGCTAAAGACGCGTTCGCCACGGCAACGAACGGATGGTACGCGGGCAACATGGCATTGCCCGTGGGGCTGGGCTCGTTCGCGATGATTGTTCCGGTAGCTGTGGCTATGTCGATGGGCAAGGTTGCTCCAGGCCGCTGGCAATTCACGTCGCAGCTTGTCCAGATCGACAACGAAGACATGCAAATGATCTTCAAGCGCGTAGAGGGAGCGTTCCCCGACTGGCGTCGCATCTTCCCGGCTGACGCTGCGACGATTGCTGTCAACCGCGCCGAGCTGGATCAGGTCGTTCACCTGTCTCGGCTGACTGTGGCGAACAAGATCCAGGGTATGCGTCTCACCTCAGCCGAGGGAATGCTTCGCCTCAACCTGCCGGGCACTGACACCACTATCGACTCCGAAGCTGTGGTAACGGGCGGAAGCGGCGAGCAGATCAACACGGCTGTTAACGGCAAGCTGCTAGCGACGATTATCAAGGCTATCCCGGATGAAAATCTGGTCATCGGCTTCCAGCCTGGCAATCCCAAGTCCGCGCTGAAGATCGTTTCCAGTGACGGCCTCACAACAATCTTGATGCCCATGAGGCTGTAAGGCATAATCAAAACGCGGCGTGTTGCCGCACCGGCTTGGCCGCCGACTAGAGCAAGACCACACATGAGATCTGGCGGGTGCTCCCCGTTCGGCCAACCCCTTCGGGGGAGATCTCAGGTGTGGTCTTTTGCGTTTTGGAGACCGTATGAATGAAATGATGATGGTGGGCGGTGTGAGTATGAGCAGCAGAGAGATAGCCGATTACACCGGCAGCTCTCATGACAACGTTCTGAAAACAATCCGCCGGCTTATCTCCGAGGGTGTCATTTTTGGAAACGAGACCCCTTATCGGCATCCGCAGAACGGCCAACTTTATTTGCAGTTCTTGCTTTCTTTCCGCGACACCATGGTCGTTGTTTCTGGATACAACGCCGATATCCGCGCCAGGGTGATTGATCGATGGCAGGAGCTTGAGGCACAGCGAATGCCTGCCTCGCCTGTCGTTCCCACTACGCTTTCCGGTGCTTTGCGCCTTGCCGCTGACCAAGCCGAACAGATCGAGAAGCAGCAAGCTGCACTTGCCATCGCCGCGCCGAAGGTCGAATTCGTTGATCGATACGTCGATTCGACTGGCAACAAGGGATTCCGTGAGGTGGCCAAGCTGCTGGGTGCCAATGAGGCGCGCTTCCGTGAATTCCTCCTGACCAAGGGCGTGATGTATCGATTGGCCGGATCGCTGACGCCGATGGCGCAACATCTCGACGCTGGCCGGTTCGTCGTCAAGGCTGGAGCGAATGAAGAGTCTGGGCACGCCTTCACTCAGGCCAAGTTCACCGCCAAGGGCATCGCCTGGATCGCTGGGCAGTGGATGGAATGGAAGCTTGAGCAGGGAGAGGGCTCTTGAGCACATCCAAGCTTCTGATCGACGAAGATCCAATCCTTATCTTGCCATCGCTTGCGGTCCTGATCGGCCTGAACGAATCCGTGTTCGTTCAGCAGTTGCACTACTGGACGCGCATTGCAGAGAAGACGAATAGCGGGAAGGTCGTAGATGGTCGCCGCTGGGTCTACAAGACGCTGGCTGAGTGGCGTGCCGAGAATTTCCCGTTCTGGTCTGAGCGGACCATTCAGACCATCGTTAGCAACCTGCGACGCATCGGTGTAATCGACGCCGAGCCGCTTGCAAATGACTCGCGCGACCGGACGAATTTCTACGCGATCAACTACGCATGGCTTCGTGCCCATGACGCAGAATCTGCGTCCTCTGATGACGAAGAAGTTGCGTCATGCAGCGCGCAGAAGTTGCGTCCTCCTAATAAGACAGAGACTACAACAGAGACTACAACAGAGATAAAGCCATCTGTGCGCACCTCGACTAAGCAGAAGCCTGCGAAAACCTTGATCCCAGAAGACTTCGAAATTTCTGATTCAGTAAGAGAATGGGCTAAATCGAAGGGACACGCGCAGCTTGATAAACACCTGGAGCATTTCAAACTGGCAGCAAAAGCCAAGAGCTACGTGTATGCCGACTGGGATGCTGCTTTCATGAATGCCATCCGGGGTGATTGGGCCAAGGTTGCGGCACCCACCATCACTGGTGGAAATTTACGGCCGTCATTCGCAAAACAGCGCCAAGACGCCGAGATTGCAGCCTTCGTGAACGACTCGCCCGCTGCTGACCCGAACGTGATTGAAATGGAGGTGGTCCATGCTCGAATCCGATAAGTTGCCGTTTGCCCAGATGCTGGCGACTACCTGGAGCCTGTACGGCAAGGAATCGCCCAGCAAGGATGCTATGCGCGTCTGGTTCGGCCAACTGGCGAACTTCGATCTTCATACCGTGCAATTCGCCTTTGATCGCTACGTGGCTACTGAGCCGAAGTTTCCGCCGACGCCTGGCGCGATTCGGATCATCCTGGGCGCGAACCTGGATCACCGGCCGACCGCTGACGAAGCATGGGCGATTGCTCTGCCTGCTGAAGATGAGTCAGAAACCGTCGTATGGACGAAAGAGACGGCTGAGGCATACGCATCGTGCCAGAGCGTCTTAGAGGCCCGCGACAAGGTAGGAGCTAGGATGGCATTCAAAGGTGCTTATGAGCGCCTTGTGGCTTCCTCTCGTGCGCTCGGGCAGCCTGTTGAGTGGGTTGTGTCGCTGGGCCACGACCAAAGCAAGCGCTCGGCTTCGCTTGAGCGCGCTGTGGTGGCTGGTCTGCTGCCTGCCCCGCGCGCCGCCGCATTGCTTCCGCCTCCTGAGCCAGTTGCCGGAGTGACCGAAGACGCAAAGGCCATCGAGAATCTGGCGAAGATCAAAGCGATGATGGCTGCTACGTTCCGCAGTGCAGAACAGATGCAGCGCGACCACGAAGAACTTGTCGAGCAGCAGCGCGCAGATGTCGAGCAACGCAAAGACGAACTGGCAGCGCAAGCCGCCGAGTACGCCCAGCGCACGGGGGCAGCATGACCAGGCAGCAGGCGCAGCGAGAGCTAGACCGATTCAACGCCTCCCCGATGGCAAAGAACAAGCATCGAGGCTGGATCGGACGAATGCTGACCCGGATAGCTTCGGGTGAAGTGCCGCCATCGGAGAGCGTCGAGATGCTTTGCAGGGCGCTAGAGATCAAGAAAGTGAAGGCTTAACCCGCGCAATTCCGCGCACCGCAGTACCTATGCACTACAACCGTCCAAAGGACAAAAAATGCACAAAATCATCGTGAAAGTGGCCGACTTCGTTTTCGTGGCTGTTGCTGTCATCGTCATCATAGGCGCGGCTACGGCTGGCAATGTTCTGTACGGCGTGCTGGCGTTCGTCGGCTCGTGCGTGGCGCTGTCTATGTGGTCGCTGTTCCGCTGCATGCTCAATGAGCTTTGCAAGATCAACCAGCGCGCAGATCGCCAGCCTGGTCCGGTCAACTTCTGAAAATAGGGCTTGCATATCCCGTGCGTACGTGGGTAATATAGACCCACACCAAAAGGACGCAGGGATATGCAGAAAGACGCATTCAAGTTCAGGATCAGCGCGGAATTACTCAAGCGAACGCGTGACTACGCGGATCAGTCAGGGCGTTCCGTGGCAAGTGTGATTTGCGAGGCACTGTATCAATTTTTGAAAGGGAAAGAGAAATGAAGCACGTACACGCAGAAACAATCATCGAGCTTGCTAAAGACTTGACAGGGCTAGTACAGCATCGAGTTAAGGGCATGGGGGCAATTCGTTGGGAAGCGTTCCCGGATGGCGCAAGTCAAATGGAATTGCTTGTTCAGCTGGGGGGCGACTTCGAGACTCGCATCAAGCCGCAGCCCAAGGCGATCAGCTGGACAAACATGTACAAAAGCGGCCAAGCTGGCCGGAGCTATACCAACGCAGCGGCGGCAGCTCAAGAGTCTGGGCCGCGCGTTGACTTGATAGCCATTGTCGAAGTCCGCGACGACGGCACCGCCCATCTGCACAAGGTGGAAGCATGAGCAAGATTCCGAACAAGGGCCGCAGTACGCATGTGGAGCGCGTGAAGGAAATCATCCTTGCCGCGATCACGGATGAGCCGCTGGGCGAGATGGCGATTTCCTACAAGACGGGACTTTCGACGCGCAGCATTCGCGAATACGTCCGCGAGATGTACGCCGATAAACGGCTGCACGTTGGCGACTGGTCGGATATGACCGGATCGAAGCGCCATCGGATGTACTTGGCGGGCGAGGGCGAAGACAAGCCGTATCCGCCGAAGCTGGCCCAGCAAACCAAGCGTGATCGGGTAAAGAAGTCCGGCCCGCCAGCCAGCGACAAAGAGATCGAGTCCGAACCCGATTGGGTGCCGTTGCGGAAGTGCAGGATACCGGTTCGGATTCAGCGCGATTGGCTGGTGTCGGCGTTCTTCGGGGAATATCAGCCGACCAGCAACAGTAACAGCAGCGCAGAAGGCTGGCCGCAGATCACTCTGCGCGTGATCGGGGAATATCAAGGGGCGCGGGCATGAGCGCAAGCCAAGTTGTCGACTGGATGTTTCTTATAGCTTTGGGCGCTTTTATGGTTGGCTGCGCAGCCGTGTTTTTTGTTTTCTGCGCCAAGGCGATCAAGAATATTTGGAGCGAACAATGAGCCGGAAGCTGCGTGTGACGGTGAGCTACGCATTCATGATGATCTGGCCCTTCGTGGTCGGCTACGCATACGCCGACTTGCTGGCTACAGAATGGGTTGCTGTATCTCTCCGGCAGTTCGTTGGCTTCATGGCGGTTGCTGCCGCGCCGGTGATCATCATGTCACTTTGGTCAATCTGGGGAAACACGCCGGAGGAAAAGCGATGAGCGATATCGACCTGGACGCATTGCAGGAGGCGTGGGCAGTGCTGGACGCTGCGGTCGATGACGCCCCAGGGCGCAGCAATGACGCGTTGATCACATTCAGCCGCGCCATCGACTACCTCACTGTACTCAAGGCCTCGATCGCCGCCTCATCCGTCGCCCTGGTGCAGCGCGCAGAGACGGCGGAGCGGGAGCGGGACGAGTTGAAGGCATGGAGGAAGAGCCTGCAAGCTGTGGCGCCTGATGCCGGCCTTCTGATCGAGAAGCTGGAATCCAGCCTCGCGGAGATCAAGCAACGCGCTGATGAGCTGGCAGCGAATCGAAGCGAGATCGAGGCATACCTTCCCAAAATCGCCGCGATGGAACTGAACGCCAAGCGCTACGCCGCCATCAAGAAAATGCTCCCCGATCTGTTGGCGGTCGCTGCTCAGGGCGGCGTGAACACGGACGAAGCCCCGGACATCTTCGCGAACCACATCGACTCGTCGAAGCTCGACGCGGGCGTGGATGCCTGGATCGCCCAGCAGGCGGACGTTGAAACGCGGGGTGCCCAATGAGCGATATTGACCTGAAGGCGCTTCGCCCCGACGCCGTTGAACTGCACCGCCAGGCCGTCGATTTCGCGAGCGGAAATCGTGGTCTGGCTGATCTGGACCTGCTCGCCATCGCTGGTGGCGCTGCACTGCTCTTGCCGCTGATCGACCGAGCCGCAGCCGCCGAGCGCCGTGCCGAAGAGGCAGAGAAGGAGCGGGATGCGCTGCAAATCAAGTACACCCGAGCTGCGGCGATGGCCCCGATTCACGGACACCGAAAGGCGGCGCTCGACGAGTGGTTCCAAAAGACAGAATTCGTCCAGGATCGGATTTCGGTCGGCCTGCTGCCGGTCAAGTACCTGGGATGGCATCGAGCGGATGTGCTGCGTGATCTGGTGGCAGATATGGATGCGCTGCGCAAGGATGCGGAGCGTTATCGCTGGATGCGCACCCCGCCGAACAACTTGCGCGATGAGCTTTTCTCTGCGGGCTCCCTGCGCTGGTTGCGTCGGGACACCTACCTGGACACTGCAATCGACGCCGCAATGGCGCAGGAGGGCGGCAAGTGAGCGCGCAACTGGAAGTAGCCGAATGGCAAAGCGTGGTGATCGAGGCAGTAGAGGAAGCCTGCCGCGAGAAGATCGACGGCTTCGGGCCTGGATCGCGCCGATACTTGCTGTCGACGGCCGAGGAAAACGAGCAATCATGCTCATTCAGCGGCGCAAGCACGGCGAGAATTGCTGAGATCCTTGGCGAGCCGCTGGAGCGCACACGTAGCCGTCTTCGCCTGCTGTGGCGCAATGGCCTGTTGATGCGCCACTACGGCGACACGGACGGCGTAGCGGCTAAGTGGTGGGTGCCTGGGCTGCTGGGGAAGCTGAAGCGGGAGGAAGGATGAGCGAAACGATCACTCTGCCGTGGCCACCTTCGGTCAACACGTACTGGCGCACGCCTCGCAGCGGAAAGCTGGCAGGGATGACCATGCTGTCAGTCAAGGCGCGGGAATACCGTAAGGCAGCAGTTGAGGCCATCGGTCAAAGACTGCCGATCACTTCGCGAACTGCTGTGTCAATCCTGCTATGCGCTCCGACAAGGCGATCATACGACCTGGATAATCATGTGAAGGCGATTTTGGATGCGCTGACCCATGCGCACTTTTGGCTAGACGACTCACAGGTGGATCGACTGACGGTCGTTCGTGGGTTCCCAGGTAAGCCGGGATCAGCTCTTGTGAAGATTGAGGAGATGAGCGATGCAAAGTGACAAGCTGCCGAAGATGCCTGTGACGGCGTTCAGCCGTCGCGATGTAGTGCAGGACGGGGTAGAAGTAAATCCGATGTTCACTTACCGGCAGATGCAGGAATACGCATTGGCAGCTCGAATGATGGCGCTGGGCGAAGTGTTTTTAGAAGCGCACAGGCGATTCCTTGCCAACTACAAGCAAGGCGACCCTTACCAGCAAGGTTGCTGTCACGAGATGATGTTCTTTGAGTTGTGGCTGAAAGACCTAATGGAGCAAGACGCATGAGCAATCGAATCCCCCTGCCGCCGCCAGCTTTGACGCAGCACCCATCCGGCAATGTGTATTTCAGCCCGCAGCAGATGCAAGAGCATGCGGAGAAGGTGCGCGCGCAAGCGTTGGAAGACGCCGCGCAGTGCGCAGATGGCCAGCACAACTACATCGTCGGCGCTGATATCCGCCAGCTGAGGGATCGGGCATGACGCCAGCAGAGCTTAACCATCTGCGTCGGTTGATCGGCTGGGTGCGATGCGAGATCGGGCAGTCGCCGGACGAGATGATCGCCACGATGAACGAAGTGGCTCGCTTGCTTGGCAACCTTCCGCTTGAGGAAGCCGAGCGCGCAAGGCTGGTCGAGGCGCACGCCAATAGCGTGAATGTGCCCAAGTACGTGCGTTCCGCAGTCAAAGCGCTTGAGAAGATCGTTTCGGAGGCAGATAAGCCGCAATCTAGCGGAATGGCTATGGTTGAGGTTCCGCAAGGCTTTACTGCTTACCAAGGCAAGCTGTATGGCCCGTCAATCGAAGTGAGCAATAAAGGACCGCAATTTTGATCCCGATGAAAACCGCCCCCCAGCACCCGCAACTGGAAGTCCGCACCCGTAACCCTGTCGCCAGAGATGCGCCGCGTTCGTGACCTGGCGCTGGCCGAGCAGAAGCCGCAGCACTCGATGTCAAGCCAAGTGGGATATGTGAATCATTTGGGAGCGAAAGGATGATCTTGAATTTCGGCTTCTATGGCTTTGGAGTTCGTCGCGGCACCCTCCTTGGCCGGGGGAAGGTGCCGATCAGGATCATCGACTGCGGCCTATTCACCATTGCCACGATGGGGTGGTCGCATGCTGAGCAGCTTAATCAGATGCTCGAGCAGAGCGTCTCCGCTGAGCAGCTCATTATTGATCAAGCCCCAGCGGTCAGGCTCTACAAGAAGCGCGTAGAGGCGAAAGCGCGGAAGCAGGCGCAACAGGATTTCCGGAGTCGGTCAGACTACTGGAAAGAAGCGTATGAAAAGGAAGCAGTCAAGGCAAACGAGCGACAGCAACGCATCTACAAGATGCAAGCGACGATAGAGACACTGACAGAAATGAAGAAAGGAGCCGAGCAATGAAAAAGAAATACATCGCGCACGCCAACATGCCGCCGCGCTTCCCGCTGATAATTGGCGCCGTTGGCTGGCTGCTTCTTGATCGATTCGACGCACCTGGCTGGGCGCATGGCGTGTTTTGGTCCATGTTCGCTATGCTGGTGATATTCAGCATCATCCGAATGCTGGGCGAGCAGGCTGTTGATATCAACAAAGAATAAAATGTCACAGCTACTGACAGGAAATACGAGGCACCGAGTCAACTGGCGCAACAAAGTCATCATGGAGGTGGAGTTTTGGCAGTGGTACATGCCCGCTCCCATCCGGCTCAGCCTATTCGACCCTAAGTTAGGCCGCTTCGTGCGCAGATGGCGTGATGCGACAGGCGAAGACGCCCGAGCTATCGACAATGGCCAGATCACTACGGAACAACCGCCCGGGTGGAGCTATCCGCCTCCGCCTAAGCCCAAGAGCGTCGCCCAGAAACCCAAGGAGCTAGAGCAATGGACCAAAGCAAGCTAGAAGAAATCGCCCGCCTGCTGGGTGGGATCAGCGATAGACCTGATGGAATCGCTCGGAATAACGAGCGGCTTTGCAGGATGGCAGCTCGGTGGGATGGCGATGGCGTAATGCCTGGCGAACAAGGCGCGGCGAATAGTCCGACTGCCGATCAGCGCAGCTTCGCCAAGTACGGCAGTCATAGCGCACTGGAGGATGGAAAATGAGCGTAGCTGACCGTTTGGAAGGCTTGTGTTTGGAGCAGTTGATAGAGCTTCGCCGCCAAGCTGCAGAGAAGATCGCAGCCATAGAGGAAAGCGGCAAGATTGAGATGTGGGTTGTGTCTACGGACTGGATGAACCTGCACTGGGATACGTCCTATGAGCGCGCGTGCTTGTTTCTATCGCGCGAGGTGCTGAAGGGCGCCAGCAATCCTTCGCGATATGAGTACGAGTTGAAGCCACACAAGATATTTTCTGCCCAGCTTTCCGAGTATTCTGAAGGCTACGAAAAAGAGTGGGATAGGCTGCAAAAGATCCTCGATTCGCAAAAGGCCCCGCAATGAAAGCATCCGAGTTCGTCGCGCAGACCCAGGCGCTTATCGCAGAGCATGGGGATTTACCTATCTTGGGTTTGTTCCCGCAACCCGATGGGCCAGTGAGCGTTTGGAAGAAGCCGGTTGTATTCCCCTCGGTCTTCCTGGCCGGGGAGCAATCGCCTCAATATATCGCCATCTTGGCGGAGTGACTTCCCCGCGCGCCTATAGGCGAATACACTAGAGATATGATCAAAGAAGCGCCAAAGCCCCGCAAGATAATCGATTGGGAGTCTGTCGAGACACAGTACCGGATCGGCATTCGCTCGCTTAAAGATATCGGGCTGGAGTTTGGCGTCTCAGACGCCGCAATCATCAAGAGGGCAAGGCGCGATAGCTGGGTCCGGGACCTCAAGGCGAAGATCCAGGCTAAGGCCGAGGCCAAGGTTAGCGCCAGCTTGGTTAGCGATAGGGTTAGCCCACTAACCGCCGCTAACGAGCGCCAGATAATTGAGGCAGGTTCTGATGCGATTGTCCGCGTCTCTTTGGCGCAGCGTAAGCGGATCACTCGGCACTCTGAAGCGCTAGAGAAGTTGCAAGAAGAGCTTGAGGCTTCTACCGATGATCTGGCCGTTCGTGTCGATATCAGCAAGAAAATGAGCGATATCCTCAAGACGCTTACGGCTCTAGAGCGTGAGGCTTACTCGATTGGCCCTGCGCCGGCCGCTCCTCCTCCGGCGCCGCCTGCCTTCGACTACAACCAGTTGACCCCTGCCACCCTGCGCGAGTTGCGTAAGGCCGCTGCTGATGCGACTGCCGAACCATCTTGATCTGATAGCCATTGAGCGGGCGCTATGTTCAGCCAGCTTCAGTGATTTTGTGCAGCTTGCATGGCCGCAGATCATCCCTGACCGCCTCAAGTGGGGTTGGCACATGGATGCGGTGGCCGATCACTTGATGGCCGTCGCTGGCGGCCAGATCAATCGCTTGCTCGTCAATGTCCCGCCTGGCACATCCAAGTCTACCATGATCGGCGTGATGTACCCGGCTTGGCTGTGGGGGCCTGGTGGCCAGCCGCATCATCGGTACATCGGTGCGGCGCATGAGCAGGGGCTGGCCGTGCGTGACAGCCGCCTGATGCGCGAGTTGGTTACGTCTCCTTGGTATCAGGAGCGGTGGCCCACGCACCTCAAGGGCGACCAAAACGAGAAACTGTATTTCGAGAATGAGGGGCG
>Ga0265780_10005184_pt1 | contig 16564 bp, 14 predicted proteins | sample P1T30metagenome_FD_192432 | JGI IMG/M metagenome (GOLD analysis project Ga0265780, IMG submission 192432) | Plant litter microbial communities from East Loma Ridge, Irvine, California - P1 T30 | ecosystem: Environmental > Terrestrial > Plant litter > Unclassified | place: USA: California... | reverse complement strand
GGCACCTCGAACGAGACGTGGTCGACGGCCCGCACCTGCTCGCCACGGCGACCACGGAGGCGGAACTCCTTGACCAGGTCGGTGACGGTCAGGATCGGGTCGACCCGCGCCTCCTTCGCGTCCGTCGTGTCGTCGAGGACGGCCTCGCCGCGACGGAGGGCGGTGGCCGAGGCCAGCGTCGGCGCGGCCGCGACGAGGCGCTTCGTGTACTCGTGCTGCGGGCGACGCAGGATCTGCTCGGGCGTGCCCTGCTCGACGACGCGACCCTCGAGCATCACGACGATGCGGTCGGTGCGGTCGGCGGCGAGCCCCAGGTCGTGGGTGATGAAGAGCAGGGACGTGCCGCGGCTCTCGACCAGCGTCTGCAGGTGGTTCAGGATCTGCCGCTGCACCGTCACGTCGAGCGCGCTGGTCGGCTCGTCGGCGATCAGCAGCTGCGGCTCGCGGGCCAGGGCGATCGCGATGAGCACGCGCTGGCGCATGCCGCCCGAGAACTCGTGGGGGAACTGCCCCGCCCGGCGCTCGGCCTCGGGGATGCCCGCCTCGGTCATCAACGCGACGACGCGACGCTGCACCTCGTCGTGGCCGCGGAGCCCGTGGGTGCGCAGGGCGTCGGCGATCTGGGCACCGACCTTCATCGACGGATTCAGGTTGGTGGACGGGTCCTGCGGCACGAGGCCGATGCGCGCGCCGCGCACCTGGCGCATGGGCGCCTCGGTGGCCTGCGCGAGGTCGAGGGTGCTGCCGTCGGGGCCCGCGAGCTCGATCGTGCCGCCCGTGATGTGGCCGGCCCCGGGCAGCAGGCGCAGGATGGCCGCGACCACCGTCGACTTGCCCGAGCCGGACTGGCCGACGATCGCCACCCGCTCGCCCGGCAGGACGTCGAGGTCGACGCCGTGCACGGCGGGGGTGTCGCCGAACGAGACGCGCAGGTCGCGCACGCTCAGCAAGGGGGAGGTCGGGTTCTCAGCGTCCTGCGGCATAGGCCTGGGCTCCTCGGGGGTTGGCGGCGGCGGAGAGCACGCCGGTCTCGGGGTCTCGCGAGACGCTCGACAGCCGGCCCAGGGACCAGCCGCCGGCGCGGGTGACGACGTGGCCGCGGGCGACCAGGGCGTCGATGACGTCGTCGCCCAGACGGTCCTCGACGACGACTCCCCCGGGCTCCCAGGTGCGGGGCCAGAAGCTGCCGGGGAACGACGTGGTGTGCAGCGCGGGGGCGTCGATCGCCTGCTGCGGGGTGTAGCCGCCGACGATCGTGCGCAGCAGGTAGAGCAGCTGCCACTGGTCCTGCTGGTCGCCGCCGGGCGAGCCGAGCGCGACGACGGGCTCGCCGTCCTTCAGCACGAGCGTGGGCGTCAGCGTCGTGCGCGGGCGGGTGCCGGGCTCGAGGGTCGACGCCGTGCCCTCGTCCAGCCACGACATCTGCAGCCGGCTGCCGAGGCAGAAGCCGAGCTCGGGGATCGTCGGCGACGACTGCAGCCAGCCGCCCGACGGGGTCGCCGAGACGATGTTGCCCCAGCGGTCGACGACGTCGAGATGGCAGGTGTCGCCGCGCGTCTCGCCGGTCGGCTCGGTGAACGGCTCGGCCAGACGGTCGGCAGGAGGCGCGGTGCCGGTCGCCGGGGCGTCCTCGGCCGGTGCGACGGGCGCGGCGGGTGCGGCGCCGGGTGCCGGTGCCCGCCCGGGGGCGGCGACCGTGGGCTCACCGACGCCGGCGGGTGCCTCGCTGAGCGCGGGCGGCAGGTACTCGGTGCGCATCGTGGGCAGGGCGAACGGCTCGCGACCGGGGACGTCACCGGGTCGCAGTTCGTGCGACGCCCGGTCGCCGATCAGCGCGCGACGCTCGTCGGCGTAGTCCGCGGACAAGAGGGTCGCGAGGGGCACGTCACCGGGGCCGTACCAGGCCTCGCGATCGGCCATCGCGAGCTTCTGCGCCTCGACGACGGTGTGGGCGCCGTCCGCGGTCGACGGGTCGAGCAGCGCGTCGTCGAGCGGTTCGAGCAGCGCCAGCACCTGCAGCAGCGCGGGACCCTGGCCCCAGGCGCCGGTCTTGGCGATCGTGTGGCCGCGGAACTCGATCGTGGTCGCCGGCTCGGTCGTGGCGCGGAACGCGGCGAGGTCCGCGGCCGTGACGACGCCCGCGTGGTCGGTGCCCGACGAGTGACGGTGCGGAGTGCGGACGAACTCGTCGATCGCCTGCGCGACGTGTCCGCTGCCCCACTCGACCCGCGCCTCCTCGATCTTCGCCTCGCGGGACGCGTCGGGGCCGAGGGCCTCACCGGCCGCGACCAGCTCGTCGAGGACGGCCGCGTAGGCCGGGTTCGTCAGCAGGTCGCCCTCGCGTGGCACCTCACCACCGGGCATCCACTGCGCCGCCGAGGTGGGCCAGTGCTCGGTGAAGAGGTCGGCGACGGTCTCGATCGTGGACGCCACGCGCGCCACGATCGGGTGGCCGTCGCGGGCGTAGCCGATCGCGTAGGCGAGGACGTCGGCGAGCGACCAGGTGCCGTGCTCGGCCAGCAGCTTCAGCCAGGCGTCGACCGCACCGGGGACGGCGGCCGCGAGGGCTCCCGACCCGGGGACGAGCTCGAGGCCCTCGGCCAGGTAGTGCTCGCGGGTGGCCCCGGCCGGGGCGGGGCCCTGGCCGACGAGCACGGTCGGGTCGTCGGGGGCCTCGGCCGTCGCGTAGATCGCCGTGAGGTCGCCGCCGGGACCGTTGAGGTGCGGCTCCACGACGTGCAGGACGAAGGCGCCCGCGACGGCCGCGTCGAAGGCGTTGCCGCCGCGCTCGAGGACCGACTGGGCCGAGGCCGTCGCCAGCCAGTGCGTCGACGACGTCATGCCGAAGGTGCCGCGCAGGTCGGGGCGGGTGACGAACTCGTCGGGGGTGGTGTAGGTCACGAGGGGGTCACTTCCGGTCGCTGGCGGTGGGGTCGAGGGCGTCGCGCAGGGCGTCGCCGAACAGGTTGAAGCCCAGGCAGATCACGGCGATCGCCAGTCCCGGCACGACGGCCGCGAACGGCGCCTTGGCCAGGTACTGCTGCGCGTCGCTGAGCATGATGCCCAGACTGGCCGTCGGCGGCTGGATGCCCAGCCCGAGGAACGACAGCAGGGCCTCGCCGATCACGGCGACCGGCATGATGACCGTCGCCTGCACGATGATCGCCGAGACGCAGTTGGGCAGGACGTGCTGGAAGATCACCCGCAGTCCCGTGGCGTCCATCGTCGTCGCGGCGAGGACGAAGTCGGTCGACTTGACGCGCAGCGTCTCACCGCGCACCACGCGGATCATCGTCGGCACCTGGGCGATGCCGAGGGCGACCACGGCGTTCGTCAGGCTCGGACCGCTGATCGCGGCCAGCGCCACGGCGATGATCAGGAACGGGAACGCCAGCATGACGTCGGTGAGGCGCGAGATGACGCCGTCGAGCCAGCGCCAGTAGCCGGCGAGCAACCCGAGGGGCGTGCCGACCACGACGGCCAGCATCACCGACAACACGCCCACCTGCAGCGAGACGCGGATGCCGTACACGGTGCGCGACAGGATGTCGCGGCCGAGGTCGTCGGTGCCGAGCACGTAGCCCACGGTGCCGGGCACCTGGAACGGCAGTTCGAAGTTCACCCGCGTCGGGTCGTACGGGGCGATGAGCGGCGCGGCGAGGCCGGCGACGAGGACGACGAGCAGCATGACGCCGCCGGTGACGCCCAGCTTGTTGCGGACGAGCCCGCGCCAGACGCGTCCCCGCGCCGAGCCGAGCCCCGCCCCTGCGGCGGTGGGTGTCTCGATGACGGTCACGATGCGCCTCCTACCCTGATGCGCGGGTTGATGACGGAGTACAGGACGTCCACCGCCAGGTTGATCACGATGTAGCCGACCGTGATGATCAGCACGACGGCCTGGATCACCGGGTAGTCGCGGGTGAAGACCGAGTCGAGCGTGAGCTTGCCGAAGCCCGGCAGCGCGAAGATGCGCTCGGTGACCACGGCGCCCGAGATCAGGCCGCCGAGTTGCAGGCCGACGATCGTGACGACCACGATCATCGAGTTGCGCAGGCCGTAGCGCATCAGCACCCGACCACGACCGAGGCCCTTGGCCCGCGCGGTGCGCACGTAGTCGGTCTTCATCGTCTCGATCATCGAGGCGCGGGTCTGCCGCATGATGACCGCGGCGAGGCTCGTGCCGAGGATCAGCGCGGGCAGGGTCAGGTGGTAGAACGCGCTCGCCGGGTTCTCGGCCACCGGCACGTAGCCCGACGCCGGGAACAGGCCGAGACCGGCCGCGAGCCAGAGGATCGCGAGGATGCCGAGCCAGAAGTTCGGCACCGAGAGCCCCACCAGGGCGGCGGCGTTGGCCATCCACTCGGGCCAGCGGCCCCGGTACCGCTCGGCGACGACGCCCAGGGCGACGCCCACGACGACGGCGACGACGATCGCGTAGAGGGCGAGCCAGAGCGTGACCGGCAGGGTGGCACCGATCAGCTCGGTGACCGGGGTGCCGGTGCGGGTGGACTCGCCGAAGTCGCCGCGGACGAAGTTGCCGACGAACCGGCCGTACTGCACGAGCAGCGAGTCGTCGAGGCCGAGGTCGGCCCGGATGGCGGCGACGCGCTCGGGCGTCGCCTCTTCTCCGGCCAGGGCCAGGGCCGGGTCGCCCGGCAGCTGGCGCACGCCCCAGAAGACGACGATCGAGGCGATCACGAGCGTGACGGCCGACTGCCAGAGCCGGGTGATCAGGTAACGGGTCATCGGGTCACTCCCCCTCGACGAAGGCGGCGTTGCTGAGGCGCACGACGCCGTCGGCGTAGGTGGACACCCCGGCGACCTCGTTCGTCAGCGCGGTCAGGCTGCGGGTGCGGTACAGGTAGATGAGCGGTTCGTCCTCTTGCACCTGCGTCACGGCCTCGCCGTAGAGCGCGGCACGCTCGTCGACGTCGATGGACGCGGCGGCGTCGGCGAGCAGCTCGTCGACCCGGGGGTTGCTGTAGCCCGAGTAGTTGTTGCCGCCGCCGGTGCGCAGGAAGTTCACCATGTTGCCGTTCGGGTCGACGCGACCGGACCAGCCGAGCTGCAGCGCGTCGAAGTCGCCCCGCGACTGCACGTCGAGCAGGGTCGAGTACTCGACCGGGGTGATCGACAGGCGGAACCCGCCGTCCGCCACCTGGGCCTGCAACGCCTGGGCGAGCCGCAACGTGTCGGCGTTGTTGCTGGCCTGGATCTCGATGTCGTAGGGCGTGGACACGCCCGCCTCGTCGAGGAGGCGCTTCGCCCCCTCGGGGTCGTAGCCCGGGCAGGCGTCGCTGGCGTCCGTGGCGAACGGACTCGTCGGTGGGATCGGCGAGCAGGCGGTGTCGTTCCACCCGCCGAACACGCTCTGGACGAGCGCGTCGCGGTCGATCGACATGGCCAGCGCCTGACGGACGCGCACGTCGCTCGCCAGAGGGGTGTCGATCTGCACGGGGTCGGTTCCGACGCCGTCCTGGTTGCCGATGTTCACCGTGATGCCCTGGTAGCCGAACGAGCCGACCTGCAGCACCGTCAGGCCGTCGTCGGCCATGAGGGAGTCGACGTCCATCGTCGACATCGAGTCGGCGACCTGCACGTCACCCGCGCGGACGTTCGCCGCACGGATGCTCGCGTCGGTGATGATGCGGTAGGTGATCGTGTCGAGGTGCACGTCCTCGGCGTCGTAGTAGAGCGGGTCGCGCTCGACCGAGATCGAGGTCTGCGGCACGCGGTCGACGAACTTGAACGGGCCGACGCAGACCGGGGCGTCACCGAAGTCGTCGCCCTCGGCCTCGAGCGCCGTCGGCGACATGATCATGCCGGCCCGGTCCGCGAGGGCCGCGGTGAGCGGGGCGAAGGGGCGCTCGTAGGTCAGGCGCACCGTGTCGTCGTCGAGGGCTTCGACCCCGGTGACGGGGCCGAGCTCGCTGGCCCGCGACGAGTCGGGCTTGTCGAGGTGGCGGCGCAGCGTGGTGACCACGGCCTCGGCGTCGAGTGGGGTCCCGTCGGCGAACACGGCGTCGGTGCGCACGGGGATGTCGACCGTCAGCCCGCCGTCCGACAGCGTCGGCAGCTCGGTCGCCAGCAACGGCACGAGGTCACCCTCGGCGTCGATGTCGTACAGCTTCTGGCACACCGTCTCCATGACGTAGCGCGTGTAGAGCGACGACGACGTGGTGGGATCGAGGGCGTCCGGCTCGGCCGACAGCGCCATGACCAGGTCGCCCCCCTCGACGATCGTCTTGTCGCCGATGGGGGCGGTGGTGACGTCGGTCTTGTCGGGCGGGTTCGTGCCGGCGGGCTGCTGCGGGACGCAGGCCGTCAGCGCGAGCGTCGCGGCCGCGGCGAGGGCCGGGAGCGCGAGGGCTCGGCGCAGGCGGCGACGGCCGGCCGGAGCGCTCGCGGCGCGGGCCGTGCTCGCGCTCGCGGCGCGGGTCGGGCGGGGTGGGCGGGCCATCGGGCCTCCGATGCTCGGGTGGTATCGGTCTGTGCGGCGTGGATTGCATACAATCCTGCCGCACGCCCCAGTTTTGTATACGAATTGTTTCGCGCGGGTAAAACGTCACGCGGGCTCGCCACCCGCCGGGCGCCGGGCGCCGTCGCGGCTCGAGACGCACCGCCTAGTGAACGTCGCACCGCCTGTTTGTGCGGTGCGACGTTCAGTAGGCGGTGCGAAGCGGAAGGCCGACGCGCAGGAGCTCGGCGCGGAGCTTCACCTGGTGCTCGAGTTCGTCCCAGACCGTCCGGCCGAAGCCCCGGACCTCCGGCCGATCACGGATGCGGTCCTCACGGATCTTCTCGTCGACCACGACCCGAGACGGGGTCCGTCCCTTGAGCCACCGTGCCTGCGTGTACTTCGACAGGCCGTCGAACTCGAGCACGATGCCGAACTCGGGCCACCAGAAGTCGACGACGTCGCGGCCTCCGGCCCAGGGGAACGCCTGCTGCAGCACGGGCGGCGGGGCCCCGAGCTGACGGAGGAGCACTCGGCACCAGGACTCGCCCGCCGACTCGGCTCCGGCGTCGGCGAAGGACAGCGCTCGCCGGGCACCGACTCGCCCGCGAGCCGTCGGCCGGGCATCGAGAACGGCCGTCAACTCGTCACGGGTGGACGATCGCGAGTGCAGGACACCGTCGAGAGCGGCGACACCGTCGCGGAAGGACGACGTCAGGGCGAGATCGACTGCGGTGCGCGCCGGGGACGTGACCCGCAGGGAACGGACGACCCGCGCCTCCTCGGGTGTGAGCGGTGCTGCGTGGCGGACGACCCCGGTCGACGTCTGGGTCGACCTCCGAGCCGGGTCGGTGACGTGCACCCGCTCGGGCCACTCGCCGATGACGGGGACGTCGTGCACGGCTGCCGCCGACCGGTGCGAGACGACGACACGTGCGTCGAGGCGATCGACGACGGCCAGCGCACGGAGAACGTGACGCCGTCGAGGAGTCGACGCCTGCCAGAGGTCGGCTGCGACGTACGTGCCGGTCGCCAGACGCAGGAGTTCTCCCCGCGCTGCGCGTCGACGCAGCGCGGCGGCTTCACGCGTCTGGTGGCCGACGGAGTCGATGTGGAGCAGGGGAGGGAGGGGAAGTTCGTCCACCCCGACACTGTGCCCGAGATCGCCCGCATGCCTCGAAAGTTGTCCACAGGGCCGCTGTCGCACCACGAACTGAACGTCGCACCGCCCAATTCGGCGGTGCGACGTTCAGCAGGCGGTGCGGTGCGGGGCGGCTACTCGAGGTTGGCGTGGCGGGGCCAGAGCTCGTCGGCATCGGCACCCGAGCGCTTCCACAGCGCGTGGAAGACGGCGTCGCCGAGCAGCACGACGGTCTGCTCGAACAGCCCGCCGGCGTACTGCGACGAGGCGGCTCCCGAGCGGTCCTGCTTGTCGGCGGCGGGGACCACGAGCACGGCCTCGGCCAGGTCGGCCAGCGGCGAGTCGGCGGCGGTGGTGATCGCGGCCACCCGGGCCCCGGCGTCGACGGCCGTGCGGGCCGCGGCGACGATGCCGGACGTCGTGCCCGAACCGCTCGCGGTGAGCAGGACGTCTCCGTCGGCGATCGCGGGAGTCGTCACCTCGCCGACGACGTGCACCTCGAGACCGAGGTGCATCAGCCGCATCGCGGTCATGCGCAGGGCGAGACCCGAGCGACCCGCGCCGTGGACGAAGACGCGCTCGGCGTCGTCGACGAGGTCGGCGAAGGCGTCGAGCTGCCCGGACGTGTCGGACGAGTCGTCGCTCCCGGCGTCGGCGTCGAGCACCGCCGAGACGGCGGCGTCGACCTCGTCCGCCACGAGCTCGAGGGCGGTGGCGACGGAACCGTGGTCGTCGTCGGGGGACGTGCTGTCTGCGGGAGTCACGCGTACCAGCCTGCTCGCCCCGCGCCTCCTGCGTCCAGGTTCGGGTGGACGCCCCGGAACGACGGGGCTGCGACCAGAAGAGGGGCCACCGCGGACCCGCACTGGGGGCAGCCCGGTGCCCGCCCGCTGCCTAGCCTGGGACGGGGGGACGACACACCGAGAGACACCCGAGGAGCACCACGTGACCAGGACGGTCGAGACACCCGCGCACCCGACGCGCAGCTACGAGCGGCTGAGGCCTGCCATGCGCCTGTTCTACCTGTGGACGCTCTCGCGCTCGCGCCACGTGCCCTCTCCGCGGGGCCGGCCGACCTACCGGGCGGACTCCCCCGACCCCGACACCGTGCTGCTGATCGGCACGGGTCCGACCCACGGCTTCGGCGTGACGAGCCACGAGCAGGCGCTCACCGGTCAGATCGCCAAGGAGACCTCCAAGAGCACCGGTCGCGCCTGCTCGGTCGACTACATCGGCGACGAGATGATGAACGCCGGTTCGGCCCGCTCGTGGATCGGCGACCACGACCTCAGCCTGTACGACACGGTCGTCGTGATGCTCGGCCTCAACGACGCCGTCATGCTCACCCCGCTCGACGGCTGGCAACGCGACGTGACGACGCTCGTCACCGACCTGACGCGACGCGTCCACCCGACCGCCCGCATCGTCCTGGTCGGCGTGCAGCCCGTGCGCTCGGTCACGCGGTTCGACAACCCGTTCGGATCGGTCGCCGACCGGCACGCCGCCCGGATGAACGACATCACCGAGCGGATCGCCGCGCAGCACCCGTCGGCCTCGTACTTCCGGCTGCCCCCGGGAGAGCTGCAGCCCGGTCGACCGCACGGCTGCGAGACGATGTACCGGCAGTGGGGCGCCGTGGTCGCCGACCGGGTGGCCCCGACCCTCGATGTCGTGCGCCGCGGCGAGACCGTCGAGCACATCGGCCGCACGTCCGTCGCGCCCGTCGTGCCCGAGCGGGTCGCCGCCCAGCTCGAGGTGGCCCGGCTGGCGGCCTCGGTGGCCGCACCGGCCCCGGTCGATCCGGTCGTCGCGCAGCTCGAGGCCGCACGGGCGGCCGTCGCCCGACTCGAGGCCGAGCAGGCCGTCGCGGCACGCGCGGCAGCCGCGGCCGCAGCCGTAGCCGGAACGCCGGCGACGCCGGCCGCGGCGCCGACGCCGGCGCCCGTGATGGCCCTCGGAACCGTGCCCGCGCCGCCGACCGACACCGCGCCTCCTGCCCGTCCGCGTCGGGCCCTGCCCGAGCCGACCTTCGAGTGGTCGGGAGCCGAGAAGCTGGTCGAGCTCGCGAGCAGCGGCGGCTCGGACACCCTGCAGGACCTCGCCCGCCGAGCCGAGAAGGAGTTCGGCGTCGACGTCGCGGTCGTCTCGCTGCTCGACGGCAAGAAGCTCTACTACGCGGTCAACACCGAGCTGCTGCCGGTCTCGATCCCGCGCGAGCTGACGTTCTGCGACGTGACCGTCGCGGCCGACGCGCCCGTGATCGTCGAGGACGCCCGCAAGGACGACCGGTTCAAGGACAACCCCTACCTCGACCTCAACCACGGGTACTTCTACGCCGGGCACCCGATCCACTCGTCGTCCGGCGAGGCGATCGGCACCTTCTGCCTGCACAACACGCGGCCCCGCAAGGCGAAGAGCGTGTCGTCCGAGAAGCTGGCCGAGTTCGCCCGGCTCGCCGAGCTCGAGCTGCAGAGCTACGAGACGGCCGAGGGCGGTCACGACCTGCCGACGATGTACGAGACCCGGGAGGCGGCGGTCGCGGCGGCCGTGTCGGGTCGCGCCCCGCAGGCGGCCGCCCTGGCCCAGGGGGTGGCCGACGCCGCGGGCGCGGTACCCGTCGCCGCGGTACCCGTGGCCGCGGTACCCGTCGCCGCGGCGGCTGCTGCCGCACCGGCCACCCCGGCCCCCACGCGCGTCGGGCGCCACGCCGCCCCCTGACCGCGACCCGTGGGCGAGGACGCACCACGTCCGCGTCGTCGAACCACCCGAGTGCGTGGTTCGACGGCGCGACGGTGGTGCGACCGTCACGCCGTCAGGGTCGCCGCGGCCCCTTCCGCTGCTTCAGCCACAGCACGAGCACGAAGCTGAAGATCACGAGCACCATCCACGAGCCGATCTTGCTCGGGTGCACGAGGCTCCAGCCGTCGGCCTGCGAGGCGTAGGTCCAGGCGCCGAGCAGGGTCGCGGCGTTCTCGGCGACCCAGATGAACAGCCCGATCAGGGCGAACGACACGAGCAACGGCATGCGGCGGTCGACGTCCCGCACGCGGAACGTCACCGACCGCCGGGCGATCAGCAGCGCGGCGACGCCGAGCAGCGCCCAGCGCAGGTCGGTGATCCAGTGGTTCGTGAAGAAGTTGACGTAGAAGCCGACCGCGACGGCCATGGTCGCCACCATCGGCACGGGGTCGACGCGGAGGTCGAGCCGGCGCCACGCCTGGCAGATGTAGCTCGCGACCGCCGCGTACATGAAGCCGCTGTAGAGCGGCACGTCTCCCAGGCGCAGCACGCCGGGCTCCGGGTACGACCACGATCCGATCGCCACCTTGAACACCTCGAGCCCGAGGCCCAGGACGTGGAAGACGCAGATGACGAGCAGTTCGTCCCGGGTCTCGAGCCGCGTCACGACGAGCGCGACCTGCACGAGCAGGCACCAGATCAGCAGGGCGTCGTAGCGCGGGATGCCCACGTCCACCACGCGGGTCACGGCGAGCCCCGCGAAGATCGCGACGGCGAACGCGCACGAGAGGGCCTGGGCGCGGCCGAAGGCCAGCAGGTCGAGCAGGGACTCGCGCGCGCGGGCGGCGCGACCCAGGCGGCGACGCGGGACGATCTCGGCGGCGGACACCGCGCCTCCTCGGTTCGTCGTCGGTGCGGGCCGGGTGGCCGCACCGTCGCCCCGACGGGTGCGACCTCGTCCACGCTACGAACCCCGAGGAGGCGCGGCGTCCGCCCCGAGGACCACCCGCCTCCCCCGCGGGTCGCGTCCCCGGACACGCGAGAGCCCCCTCGCCGGGGGCGAGGGGGCTCTCGTGGGGTGCTCGTCGGCGTCCCGCGCTGCGGGCCGCTGGTACGCACCGTCGACGGGCCGGGCGTCAGCCCGTCCGAAGTCGTGCACCGGGCCGGGGCCCGGGACGGTCAGATCTGGTCGTCGTCCACCAGGCCCGCCACGAAGGGGTAGCGGTCGGCCACGTACTCGTGGAGGTCGGGGTGGACGAGGGTGTCGAGCGAGGGAAGCGAGGAGGTCATGGTCGGGCCGTTCAGTCGAGGTCGTCGGTGTCGTCGAGTGCCGTGTCGAAGTAGGACACGTGGTCGCCGACCTGATCGGCGAGGATGCGCTGTGCGAACGTCATCGTGCCCGCCTCAGGCCGACATCGCGTGGGCCGGGGCGGCCACGAGGAAGTCGGCGTACGTGGGCTCGTCGACCCGGGGGACGGCCGAGACGGCTGCCGAGATCGGGGCGGCGAGGGCGACGGCCGCGACACGCGCCCGACGGCGACGGGGGTAGGTCTCGATGCGGACGGCCGGTACGCGGGGGTCGCGGCGGTAGAGACCGGCGTCGACGCGACCGGTGGTCGGGCGGGTCGTCGCGGGGCGGGCCGAAGCGACCGTTCCGCGGACGAGGGAGACGAGTTGCTCGTGGCCGAGGCCCTGGAGCGAGGCGCTGCTGGTGTTCATGTTCTTCTCATTTCTGGCGACCCTGCGTCACCTGAGGAACCTGCTGGAACTGCGGGCACCGCCCGTGAAGTCGGTGCCCGTACCGCCGTGAACCGGTACGTCCATCACTGTGACAGGTGGATTGCTAGATGAACTAGCCAGATCGGGAAGAGTGCGCATTGCGGACATGGCTCGGTCGACTCCTGATTTATCTGCGTTCGTCTTCGTTTTTCTGCTTTTGTCTTGTTTTATCTGTGGAACCGACGTACAGTCGGCCCACACGGCAGGGAACACCGCCGAACGGACACCAGCACCACCGGCACCGGCACCACGGGCACCAGCAGCACCGCGAGACGACGAGGAGGTCGCATGTACGCCACCGAACGGCACGAATCGATCGCCGAAGCCCTGCGCTCGGCGGGTCGGGTGTCGGTCAGCGATCTCGCCCTGCGCCTCGACGTCACGGCCGAGACGGTCCGTCGCGACCTCGACGCCCTCGAGCAGGCCGGTCTGCTGCAGCGCGTGCACGGCGGTGCCGTCGTCGCCGGCCGCTCCAGCGTCAGCGAACTCAGCCTGAGCGAGCGCGAGACCCGGCACAGCCCCGAGAAGACCTCGGTGGCCCAGGCCGCCGCGCACCTCGTGCCGCCGACCTTCACGGGGTCGATCGCCCTCGACGCCGGTACCACCACCGCCGCCGTCGCCGCCGAGCTCGCCCGCTGGGCCCCGGCGACGCCCGGTACCGTCCTCACCGTCATCACCAACGCCGTCCCGATCGCGGCGCTGCTGCAGCACAGCCCCCACGTCGACCTGCACCTGCTCGGCGGACGCGTCCGCGGCCTGACCAGCGCCGCCGTCGGCACGAGCACGGTCGAGCAGATCCAGGCCCTGCGACCCGACATCGTCTTCGTCGGCGCGAACGGCCTCAGCGCCGGCTTCGGCCTGTCGACCCCCGACGAGTTCGAGGGCGCCGTCAAGTCGGCCTACGTCCGCGCCGGACGTCGCGTCGTCGCCGTGGTCGACCAGACCAAACACGGCGAGGAGGCGCTGGTGCGGTTCGCGCGCCTGGCCGAGATCGACACCGTGGTCACCGACGCGCCCCCCGCGCCCGACCTGGGCGAGGCCCTCGAGCTCGCCGACGTCGAGGTGATCGTCGCATGAGCGCCCCGACCCCCACGCCCCGCCCCGTCGTGGCCCCGATCGACACCGCCCCGCAGCCAGGAGGCACCCGCATGATCCTCACCGTCACCGCGAACCCCTCGCTCGACCGCACGATCGAGCTGCCGGGCACCCTGCAGCGCGGGGCGGTCCAGCGCTCGGTCAGCACGACCGACGAGCCCGGCGGCAAGGGCGTCAACGTGTCCCGGGCCCTGGCGGCGTCGGGTGCCGAGACCGTGGCCCTGCTGCCCGGCGCCCTCGACGACCCGGTCCTCGTCGCCCTGCGCGAGCGAGGCGTGCCCACCGTCAACCTGCCGATCGGCCAGCGCCTCCGGGCCAACGTCACCCTGACCGAACCCGACGGCACGACCACCAAGATCAACGAGCTCGGCCCCGACCTCGGCTCCCACGTGGACGAACTCACGGCCCTCGTCGTCGAACACGCGGCCCTCGCCTCGTGGCTGGTGCTCGCCGGCTCGCTGCCGCCCGGCCTGCCGACGACCTGGCTGGCCGACGTCGTCCGGGCCGTGCGCGCCTCCTGCGGTGACGCCGCCCCACGCATCGCGGTCGACTCGTCGGGCGAGCCCTTCGCCGCGCTGATCGCGTCGGGCGTCGGCATCGACCTCGTCAAGCCCAACGCCGACGAGCTCGCCGAGATCGTCGGCGGCGACCCCGAGGCGTACGAGGCCGACCCGGCCTCGGCCGTCGCCGGAGCCCGACGCCTGCGCGAGCTGGGCGTCGAGACCGTGCTGCTCACCCTCGGCAGCGCGGGCGCCCTGTTGATCGACGACGAGGGCTCGTGGTTCGCCGCCGCCCCCGTCATCACCGCCCTGAGCACGGTGGGCGCCGGCGACTCGTCGCTGTCGGGCTACCTGCTCGCCGAGACGGCCGGGGCCCCCGCCCCGGCCCGCCTCGCCCAGGCCGTCGCGTCCGGGGCCGCCGCCGCGGCCCTGCCCGGCAGCATCGTCCCCCGCCTCGACCAGACCTTCCCTGACGACATCGACGTCGTCCCGGTGGCCCCCGCGGCCGTCGGGCACCTCTGAGCAGCGTCGCCCAACCCCAAGGAGCAGAACAGCATGTCATCCCTCATCAGCACCGACCTCGTCGGTCTCGACGAAGACCTGGGCGGCACGTCGACCGACGTCATCCGCGCCCTGGCCGCGCGCGTCGCGGCCTCGGGCCGCGCCGGCTCGGCCGACTCGCTCGCCGACGACGCCATCAAGCGTGAGGCCTCGGTCGGCACCGGCGTCCCCGGCGGCATCGCGATCCCCCACGCGCGGTCGGCCTCGGTCACCGAACCCACCCTCGCCTTCTCGCGGCTCGCCCGCACGGTCGGCTTCGGCGCCCCCGACGGCGACGCCGACATCGTCTTCATGATCGCGGTGCCCGAGGGTGCCGACGGCGACCACATGACGGTCCTCTCGACCCTCGCCCGCGCCCTCATCCGCGACGACTTCACCGCCGCCCTCCGCGCCGCGAAGACGCCCGCCGACATCGTGCAGCTCGTCGACGACGAGGTCAGCGGCGAGGTCGCCGAGACGCGCGGCGCCACCGCGACCTCCGCGGCAGGCGCGACCAGCGCCTCCTCGTCCGCGGCCGACGCCACGGGTGACGGCGCGCGTCGCCCGAAGCTGGTCGGCGTCACCGCCTGCCCCACCGGCATCGCCCACACCTTCATGGCCGCCGACGCCCTCGTCGCCGCGGCGAAGCGCCTCGGCGCCGACCTGCAGATCGAGCCGCAGGGCTCGGGCACGGTCACCCCCCTCGACCCGGCCGTCATCGCCGAGGCCGACGCCGTGATCTTCGCCGTCGACGTCGACGTGCGCGACCAGGGCCGCTTCGCCGGCAAGCCCGTCGTCCGCGGACCGGTCAAGCGCGGCGTCGACGCTCCCGACGCCATGGTGAAGGAGGCGCTGGCCGCCGCCAAGGACCCGAACGCCGCCCGCGTGGCCGGCACGGCCGGTGCCGCCGGTGCCGCCGCGGGCTCCGCCACCGAGAAGCAGGGCTTCGGCTCGTCGCTCAAGCGCTGGCTGCTGACCGGCGTCTCGTACATGATCCCGTTCGTCGCCGGTGGCGGCCTGCTGCTCGCCCTGGGCTTCCTGCTCTCGGGCTACGAGATCGCCGGCAACGCCGCGACCGTGCTGACCGACTACTCGCTCGTGAACCTGCCGCCCGAGGGCCTGATCTACTTCCTCGGTGCCGCCGCGTTCCAGATCGGCAACCTGTCGATGGGCTTCCTCGTCGCCGCCCTGGCCGGTTACATCGCCTACGCCATCGCCGATCGACCCGGCATCGCGCCCGGTTTCGTCGCCGGTGCCGTCGCGGTCTTCATGGGGGCCGGCTTCATCGGCGGTCTCGTCGGTGGTCTGCTCGCCGGCTTCGCCGCCTACTGGATCGGCAAGCCCGACGTGCCCCGCTGGCTGCGCGGCCTGATGCCCGTCGTGATCATCCCGCTGCTCGCGTCGATCTTCGCCTCGGGTCTGCTCGTGCTCGTGCTCGGCGGCCCGATCGCCGCCCTGACCGTCGCCCTGACCGACTTCCTCAACGGCCTCAGCGGCACCGGGGCGATCGTCCTCGGCGTCATCCTCGGCCTCATGATGTGCATCGACCTCGGTGGTCCGGTCAACAAGGTCGCGTACTCGTTCGCCGTCGCCGGCCTGTCCGCGGGCTCGCTCAGCGACAACCCCGCGCCGCTGATGATCATGGCCGCCGTGATGGGCGCCGGCATGGTGCCGCCGCTGGCCATGGCCCTCGCGTCGACCGTCCTCTACCGCAAGGGCTTCTCGCAGGTCGAGCGCTCCAACGGCACGGCCGCCTGGCTGCTCGGCGCCTCGTTCATCTCGGAGGGCGCGATCCCCTTCGCCGCGGCCGACCCGCTGCGCGTGATCCCCGCGAGCATGGTCGGAGGCGCGGTGACCGGAGCCATCTCGATGGCCGCCGGCGTCACGTCGCAGGCCCCCCACGGCGGGTTCTTCGTGTTCTTCGCGATCACGGGGCTCGGCATGTGGATCGTCGCCATCCTGTCCGGCACGGTGGTCAGCGCCGTCGTGCTCGTCCTGCTGAAGAAGTTCGTCCGCCGCGGTGCGGCCGCCGGGGCCGACGCGTCGGCCGAGGCCGCCGAGGCCGGATCGGTCGTCGGCCAGCGCAGCCCCGTCGCCGCGTAGCAGCGACACCGCCCCGCACCGACGCCGTCGAGGCGACCACACGAGGAGGCGCGCTCCGGGAAGCCCCGGAGCGCGCCTCCTTCGCTGTGGACGGGCCGCGGACGGGCGGCCGCGTCCTCTACCCTGGCGTGAGCAACCGATTGGACCCCACGCCGTGACCGACATGAGCCTGAGGCTCCCCACCACCCATTTCCGTGCCGTGTTCGACCT
>Ga0265780_10005183_pt1 | contig 16566 bp, 14 predicted proteins | sample P1T30metagenome_FD_192432 | JGI IMG/M metagenome (GOLD analysis project Ga0265780, IMG submission 192432) | Plant litter microbial communities from East Loma Ridge, Irvine, California - P1 T30 | ecosystem: Environmental > Terrestrial > Plant litter > Unclassified | place: USA: California... | reverse complement strand
TTATCCGTTCTTGCAGAAAGAAGTTTGAGAGAGTAAAGAGTACAGATTCAAGAATACAGACTTTGTAGCTGCAAAAGCCCCATACTTGACAACAAGTATGGGGCTTTTCTTTTTTACTCTGTACTCTTGACTCTATTTACTTTTTAACGTTAGAGCCTTCTTCCTCTTCGCCGCCTTCGTTTTGTTTTTCTGATTCGATGCCGGCATCAAGGTTTAGTTCAAATGATGGTGTTGAGGCATCATAAGCGTGTTGCACCGCTTCAAATTCTCCCGCCTCTTTGTTTTCAATATCGTGAGCGTTACCTAAATCTGTATTTTGCGGATCGCGTACTGCGTCTTTTTCGTTTTCTTCCTCGTTAACGGGAACTGTATTTTCTGAAGCCATAACTTTATAATTTGATTCAGCTATAAAAGCGATAAAGCGGCGCTTTGTTTGCCCTGTTCATTTATCAGCTATCCATCCGGGTAGCCATATTGCCGCGGCTCATGCGTATACTGGTAATTAACGAAATGCCTATGCAGGCAGTTATGTACCAAAAAAACCAGTTGGCGTGCCCCGCATTTTTAAACAGCAGCGCGATGTACTCGGCGGTACCGCCAAACAATGCTACCGCAAAAGCATACGGAAAGCTCACCCCTAATGATCTTATCTGCACCGGGAACAGCTCTGCCTTAACAATAGCCGATATAGAGGTGTTTAAACTTAAAATACACAAGGCTACTACAATTAACAACGTGGCCAGCCAAGCCTGACGGGTGTTGCCGAGCATGATTAAAATGGGCAGCGTTGTTACCAGGGCCATAGCACCGTAAATTATCATGAGGCGTTTACGGCCAATCTTATCTCCAAGTAAACCAGACAGTGGTTGGGCTACCATAAACACCAGCAGGGCAATGGTCATAATTACGGTAGAATCCTGCTTGCTAAAACCGGCAGTATTAACTAAGAATTTTTGGGTATAAGCTGTTAGTGTGTAAAAAGAAACGGTTAAACCAATGGTAAATCCTATAATAGTGAAGGTTTCGCGGTTGTATTTCTTTAATTCGGCAAATGTGCCACGCTTTTGCTCAGCTACCTTTTCTTTGCTGAAAGACTCGGTTTCGGGCAGGTTGCGGCGCAAATATATGGCCGATAGTGCCAGCACCGCACCAATGGCAAAAGGTATGCGCCAGCCCCACTCCATGAGTTGCGCAGGGGTAAGTAGCCATCGTTCTAAAATCATTAAGATGCCCAGTGCCACCAATTGCCCCATAATACTGGTTACATACTGAAAGCTGGAATAAAATCCGCGGCGGTGAGGTGGGGCAATCTCACTGAGATAGGTAGCTGCGGTGCCGTATTCGCCACCAATACTTAGCCCTTGCAGCATACGGGCCAGCACCAAAATAATGGGTGCTGCAATACCAATATGATTATAATTGGGCACAACGGTTATTAAGAGCGAGCCAACACTCATCATCAATACCGATAGTGTTAGTGCAGCCTTGCGGCCTTTGCGGTCGGCGTAGGCGCCCATGAGCCAGCCGCCAATGGGGCGCATTAAAAAGCCAATGGCAAAAATACCTGCGGTGTTCAGTAATTGCGCCGTTTCATTCTCTTTAGGAAAAAATGACCCGGCAAAGTACAAAGCAAAAACAGAATAAATGTACCAGTCGTACCATTCTACCAAATTGCCTACAGAGCCGCCCAAAATAGATTTTACGTGATCTAATTTTGTTTTGGCGTGCTCTAATCCAATACTTTGCATCATATACTGCTCTAAAATAAGCTTTATGTTTGCTTCAGCCAAATTGATACACCTATGTTACATTAATTGCCTGCAACTAAACATTATAGTGCGCCAGGTGTTGTGTCAAGAAATTCAACCCCTTACGTTATGGAAGATCACAAAATAATAACCGGCACAACCGAGCAGGAAATTTGGGAAACTATTGAAGTAGATTTAGCTGCTGAAGGCGACCTGCTAGATTACAATGTCATCATTGATCAGGATGGCCGGCAAATTGAATTATATATTGATATTGACCTGGGTGGCGGCTTTGAAGGCGGTTCGGAGCTTACCCAATTGGTTGCCCCTCTATCGGTAACCCGCGACTTTAAGTTTGCCATACACGACGAAGATTTTTTAGATAGCATTGGTAAATTCTTCGGCCTGGAAGATATGAAAACCGGCTACCCTGAACTGGATGACCATGTAGTGATCAAAACTAACGTACCAGAAAAGGTACGCGAGCTATTTGCCGACCTGACCGTAAGGAACGTTTTCACTACTTTAGAAAACTTCGATTTTGGCATTCACACCCATCACCTCGAAGACAGCGACAACGAGCAGCCTTTTTTAGAATTTAACATTAACCAGGGCATAACCGATGCCACCGAACTGCGCAAGATCTATCATGCGTTTTACGCGGTACTGATAGGGCTGGAAAATTAGATAAGAGTTAATAGTCCATGGTCAGTAGTTCATCGTAGTATGTGAATTTGGCTATGGACTATGAATTATCAACCATGAACTAAAATTAATCGCTATACCTGTCATTCCTCCAGGGGTAAGCGGTATTAGAATACCCGCGGTCTTCCCAAAAACCGGGCTTGTCTTCGGTCATAAACTCTATACGTTTTATCCATTTAGAGCCTTTCCAAGCGTAAAGCTGGGGTGTGATCATGCGTACTGGTCCACCGTGCTCAAGAGGCAGTGGCTGTCCGTCGAAAGTATGCACCAGCAATACGTCAGGCTTTAGCGCCTCTTCGAGCGATATATTGGTGCTGTAGGTGTCGTATCCATAACACATAATGTGGGTGGCAGTTTCTTTAGGATGCACCAAGGCCGCCAGGTCAAGCAGGCTCACACCTTTCCAGTGCATGTTGAGTTTTGACCATGTGGTTACACAATGAAAGTCGGACGTATCTTTGGTTTGCGGCAAATCCATAAACTCTTTCCAAGTTAAGCGTACGGGGTTTTCTACAGCACCGTCAATAGTTAGCCGCCAGCGGTCGAGCGGGATATTGGGCTGATAACCAAGATCGAGTACCGGCCATTTAAAGGTTGCCGTTTGCCCAATAGGGATACTTGGCATTCCATGCCGGTTAGGCCGGCCCGAACCTTTGGGCGCATCATCGGCTACGGAAGGCGTAAGCTTCATTTTTTCTTCGAAACGGGCCTTCAGTTTCATGCGGGCTTCCACAATCCTGTTCAATTTATCCGACTCTTCCATGTTGCGCTTATGTATTGGATAAATTTAAGCATTAAAAAGAAGATACCAGCGTTTATTCAACCTCATATAACTGCTAACAACTTACACTTACTTTGCGCCAAAGCATGCTTGTTTATGTTTAATTTTTACTAATTTCCGTTTTTTTATATTGAATTACTTGGCCGCATGTACTAATTTGTGATTAGGTTAGTTAATATAATTTTAACCACCCTTAATGCGTTTATTTAACCCGGTGATTATTGCTCTATGTTAAACCCTCATCATTTGCCTAAACAACCTCACATTGCCGTTTCCTTTTGGAATGTAGGCAGTTTGCTATATGGCTCGGTATTATTGTTCATTTTAGAATCGGCCTTTTACTGGTCAAAGTTTCAGGATGCCTATTTAAACGATACCTATATTTTTATCCTGTTTTGGTTTTCATGCCTGTTATTTGCTTTTAGCCATATCTTTTTAGTAATTATGGATGGCTGGTCGCGCTTTCAAACGTATAAGAAAGTAAAAGATGCCCTGTACATGAATGGCTTTACCCCCAAAATAGTAGGCTTATACCAAGGCTCGCGGTGCCAGCGCAACGCGGTTTTAATTGCGGCTAAAGAACTGGGCCTGCATGATGAAGTGACCAAATATTACCGCAGACTGGGCATAAAATGGTATCACTTCGTGCCCGGTTTTATGGTGACCGACCCTTTGTTCATCTTCAAGAGATATTTTTGGTCGCGCACGTTTCTGGAAAAGTATTACGAGCCGAAATTTAATTTCAGGGAAATGAGCAACAACTTATTATACGATGCTTACCGGAAATAACCTAAGTAAAACCTACGCTTCGGGCAAGGCATTAGATGATGTGACCATTCGTATAGCACCCGGACAAATTTGCGGACTACTGGGCCGTAACGGCGCCGGAAAAAGCACCTTATTTAAGATATTATGCGGGTTAATAAAGCCCGATACCGGCCAGGTCATCATCAATTCGCAACGCCCTAAACCCATTGGCGGCATCATTGAACGCCCGGGACTGTACAACTATCTAAACGCTTATGATAATATAAGAATATTTGCAGGCATACAAGGTGCCCCTGCCGATGCAGAATCTATCAATCAAATCCTAGTTAAAGTAGGCCTGCCCCTAAACCGAAAAGACCCGGTTCGTAATTTTTCATTAGGGATGAAACAGCGGCTGGGTATTGCCATTGCGCTATTAAACAATCCCGAATGTTTGGTGCTTGACGAGCCCTTTTCTGGTCTCGATCCTATCGGGGTAACATCGCTGGTAAATTTAATTGTTAGCCTTGCCGCTAACGAAAATATTGCCATCCTGCTGTCGTCGCACCTCATGTCCGAAATTAGCAAGTGCTGCCATTATTTATATGTGATAGATCAGGGCCGTATAGTAAATTCGGGTGTTACCAATCAACTCATCAGCCGGCACATCCATACGTTCAGCATCACGGGTAACCATCTATCTACTTCCAAAACATTACAGGGCTACGAGGTAAAATATGGCATTAACGATGCTAAAGTAATTTGCCATGCTCAAGATATTCCTGCCTTACTGCAAAACTTGTTAAGTGAAGGCATTGAAGTTACGGCCTGCACACCCGAGTTAACCTTAGAAGAACTCATTAAAACACCGGCTGTATGAGAGCATTATTGCGAGCCGAGGTACTCAAGCTGTTAAAGCAAAGTAAAACCTATTATGCTTTAGCAGCCATATTGGTTATTGAGCTACTCATTTTTATTACTGCCTACTACCAGGGCAGCACCATTTTAGATCTCCTGCTCGATAACCTGAAGCAATCTTTTTATTTTGAAGGGACATTACTTAACGGCAACCTCATTATGTACATAGTACTTAACTCGCTGTGGTTTAACGTGCCGCTCATCCTCATGATTGTTACTTCGGGTTTAGTAACCGATGAGTATAAAGACGGCACCCTGCAAACGGTAATGCTGCAGGCCGTTAAAAAGTGGAAGTTCATATTAGCCAAGTACATTATGGCAGTTTTTTTTACCGTTGTAGTAATTGCGTTAATGATGTTGAGCACCTTTATTTTGGCCTACTCTATTTTTGGGAAAGGCGACCTGGTGGTATACATTAACACGCTCAACTTCTTTAAATCGGCCGATGCCTTTCATCGTATATGCTGGGCCTTTGCTTCAGGGACGGTAGCCATGGTATTTTACAGCGTAGCAAGCATTACCCTGGCTATTTTCATTAAAGATTCGGCCAAAACATGGATAGCCGCGGCGCTGTTTCTCATTATTACTAATCTACTTTTAAAGGCAGATTTAGGGATACCAATATTTAACAACTACTTTTTTCCTAAACTAATTGATACCTGGCAACAGCTGTTTTACTTTGAAACTAATTGGTTAACTATTGGTGTAAACAATGCTGTACTTATTTTATACTGCCTGGGCTTTGCGGCTACGGGCACTTACCTGTTCAATAAAAAAGATATCGGATAATGAGGTTTGCTTTCCTGTTACTTTTAACGTTTATCGCCGGTATAGCCCAGGCTCAAAAAGTTGATGCCGATTTGCTGCGTATTAAACAACGCATGGATTCGGTAAAGCAATTTACCGCCAAGGTTATTTTAGACCTTGATGTGCCTTTTATTAAAATGCCCACCAAAACAGCTCAAATAAAATATGCTAAAGGTAAAAAAATGGAATTCTCCTCGAGCGATTTCGTGATGTTACCTAAACGCGGGCTCGATTTCTCGCTGAACGAAATCTTTAAGTATTCTTTCATTACTGTAGACCGCGGCACCGAAACCCGGTACGGAAAACTACTCAAAGTTATCAACGTAATACCTACCGATAATAAATCGGACTTGGCGTTAGCTACTCTTTATATGGACACCCGTGCAGGCCGTATTGTAGAATCGGAAATAAACACCCGTAAGAATGGCACTTACAGTTTATTAATGCAGTATGCACCAGGCAACAATATACTGCCCGGTTACGTAGAAGCATCCTTTGCTATTGAACGCTTAAAAATTCCGCTAAACTTTATGGGTAAAGACACTAAAATAGACCGCAAAAAAATGCGCGGGATGGAAACTAAGACCGGAAAGATTAAAATGCGCTTCGAAAATTATAATATTAAGCTAGGTTAAACGCCCACCAAAACTTTTTAATTATTAACTAATTTAATAGCTTAAAAACACCACTACAGTTAATAATTCAAATATTTACAAAATAATACTATCGCTTTAAGAAACAAATTACACCCAAACTAATGGACTAAATTAATATCTTTGGTCAAACTCTTCACTCTTAATTTGTTTTAAAAACCACATATACCCAAAAATTAGCGTAAGTTTATACTGTTCTATATAAAGAATAAAAATGTCAGATACCCTTACCCCGATTTTTAATAATCAAAACCAATTGAATATCCTACATAAAACCCCCACTGGGATAAGTGGCCTCGATCAAATTACTTTGGGTGGCCTTCCTACCGGACGTCCTACTTTAATTTGCGGCAGCGCCGGGTGCGGTAAAACACTTTTCTCTTTAGAATTTATTATACGCGGTGCCCAGGAATTTAATGAGCCCGGTGTATTTATAGCTTTCGAAGAAAAAGCAGAAGAGCTGGCTGTAAACGTAGCATCCTTAGGCTTCGACCTTAACAAATTACAGGAAGACAAAAAAATCAAGATAGACTATATTCATGTTGATCGTAGTGAAATAGAGGAAACCGGGGAGTATGATCTGGAAGGACTTTTTATACGCTTAGGCTACGCTATTGACAGCATTGGTGCCAAACGGGTAGTATTAGATACTATTGAGAACTTGTTCTCTGGCCTGTCCAACCAAACTATTTTGCGTGCCGAATTGCGCCGCTTATTTCAATGGCTAAAGGATAGAGGTGTTACCGCAATTATTACCGGCGAAAGAGGCGAAAGTTCTTTAACGCGCCAGGGTTTGGAAGAATACGTGTCTGACTGTGTAATTCTTTTAGATCACCGCATTATTAATCAAATATCAACCCGCAGGCTACGCGTAGTAAAATATAGGGGCTCGGTGCACGGCACAAACGAATATCCTTTTTTAATTGATGAAGAAGGCATTTCTGTATTACCGGTAACCTCATTAAAGCTTAACAAACCGGTTTCATCAGAAAGTATTTCATCCGGTATTGATGCTTTGGATGATATGCTGAGCAAAAAAGGCTTTTACCGCGGCAGCAGCATCCTGGTATCGGGTACGGCCGGAACGGGTAAAACCAGTATTTCTTCCAGTTTTGCTAACGAAACCTGTAACCGGGGAGAAAAGTGCCTGTTTTTTGCCTTCGAAGAATCGCCTCAGCAAATTATTCGCAACATGCATTCCATAAATATGGATCTGCAAAAACATGTTGATAATGGCTTGCTGCACTTTTATGCGTCGCGCCCTACCCTTTACGGTTTAGAAATGCACCTGGTGGCCATACATAAGGCTATCCGTAAGTTTAAACCATCGGTTGTAATACTTGATCCTATAACCAATTTAATTACTGTAGGTACCGTAAGCGAGGTAAAAGCTATGCTGGTACGCTTAATAGACTTTTTGCAGGAAGAGCAAATAACTGTTATGTTTACGGCCTTAACGTTAAATACAGTTATCAATGAGCAAACCGACGAAGGTGTATCATCATTAGTTGATGCCTGGTTGCTTATTAAAGATATTGAATTGAACGGTGAGCGTAACCGCGGCTTGTACATTATGAAATCGCGCGGTATGCAGCACTCTAACCAAATACGCGAATTTGTAATTACAGATAAAGGCTTGGATTTAGTTGATGTTTATTTAGGCCCTGAGGGCGTACTTATTGGTTCGGCCAGGGAGGCGCAAATGCTGCTCGAAGAAACTGGGCAGGTATTGCATACTCATGCCATTAGCCGTAAAGACCGTGAATTACTGCGCAAACGCAAAGTATTGGAAGGTAAGATTGAAAGCTTGAAAACTGAGTTCGAATCGACCGAAGAAGAGCTGAATAAAATATATATTGAAGAAGATCTGAAGAAAGAGATCATGGAGCAAACCCGTCAAAAGGTAACCGATATACGCAGGGGAAACAATAGCCCTGAGTAATCTTTCTTCCAACAAAAATTAAAATATTGGAACACATGTACGAATTGAGGCTTTATGTAGCAGGGAAGACAACTAAATCGGTTACAGCGCTTAGCAATTTGAAAAAATATTGTGAAGAGCATATGAAGGGTGAATACACCATAGAAGTAATAGACTTACTTACGCATCCTCAATTAGCCGAAGGTGACCAGATACTGGCTATACCTACCCTGGTAAAAAAAGTACCCGAGCCTGTACGCAAAATTATAGGCGACCTCTCTAACAAAGAAAAGGTTTTAGTGGGATTAGATATACGTCCGAAATAAGTTTTAGATAGAAGCGATTTTTATATGCAGCATAATGATTAAGGACGGAGACCTGCCTGTGGATTGGGGCAAGGAAGATGATTCGGTTTACCAACTCAGATTATTTGTAACCGGCACATCTCCAGTATCTGTACGCGCCATTAACAACCTGCAGTTTGTGTTAGATACCTATTTAAAGGATAGGTATGAGTTAGAAATTATTGACGTACACCAGCAACCATCGCTGGTACAAAGCGATAATGTAACTGCAGTACCCATGCTTATAAAAAAATTCCCTGCACCGGTGAGGCGCATGGTTGGAGATATGTCAGATACAGATAAGGTTTTACGCGGACTGGGGTTATCGTAATTATTGTGCAGTTGGAAAATACAAAGTCATATCAGGAGCTACTTAACGAGCTAAACGAAATGCGTATACAGCTTGAAGAAGCTACCGATACCATTGAGGCCATACGCTCGGGCGAAATTGATGCCCTGGTAGTAAAAGCTAATGACGGCCTGCAGCTATTTACGCTTAAAAGTGCCGATCATACATACCGTATTTTTATTGAGCAAATGAGCGAGGGCGCCGTAACGCTCAACATGGATGGACTGATCCTGTACTGCAACTCTCAGTTTGCAACGCTGGTAAACACCCCTTTAGAAAAAGTGACCGGCAAATCTATCTACAAATTCATAACAGAAGATTGCCAGGAAACCTGTGCCGAATATATAACCCGGGCTTGGAGCGCCAATGTAAAAGGTGAGCTACATGTATTGGCCAGTAATAATGTGGAGGTTCCGGTTCTACTTTCGTTGAAAACTTTAGATTTAGATGAAGGCATATCCATGAGCGTTATCCTTACCGATTTAACCGAACAAAAAGAAACCCAAAAACTGCTGGAACACAAAAACGCTCAGTTAGAGGAAGCCCAGAAAATAGCCCAGCATCTTAACGCCAATCTTGAAGTTACGGTTAAGGAACGCACACGCGAACTGCAAATTAATATCGAAGAAAAAACCAAGGTTGAAGAGGAGCTGCGTCACAACCAGGAACGCTTAACCCGCATACTCGAAACCATGGCCGAAGGCGTAGGTATTATTGATGCACAAGGTAATTTAACTTATGCTAACCCTATGGCGCAAAAAATATTGGGGCTTAAGCAAAGTAAAATACTAGAACGTACTTATGACGACCCTCAGTGGCAAAACTTGCGGATAGATGGCACTCCACTTTTGCCACATGAGCACCCCATGTCGGTAGTATTAACAACAGGCAAGCCAGTATTTGACCAGGAAATTGCAGTACAGCCACCTGATGAAGAGCGTTTTTTCATATCTATTAATGCCGCTCCCCTGCTCGATGAAAACGGGCAAATTATAGGCGGCATTGGTACCTTTATGGATGTTACCCAACGTCGCAAAAGCATACAGCATAAAGATGAATTTATAAGCGTAGCCAGCCACGAACTGCGCACGCCGGTTACTACCTTGCAGGCATCTCTGCAATTGCTTAGCCGCATGAAAGATAACCCATCGCCGGTTATGTTGCCTAAGCTAATAGACCAGGCCAACAAAAGTGTTAACCGGGTTAGCATACTGATTGAAGACCTCTTGAACGCCACCAAACTGGCCGACGGGCAATTACATCTTAACAAAACAGTCACCACATTATCGGTGCTGTTAAAAGACTGTTGTAACCATGTACTTACGGGCCAAACCCATTATTTAACCACCAGCGGCGATATGGATTTGCAGGCCAATATTGATGCCGATAAAATTGATCAGGTAGTAGTTAACCTCATTAATAATGCGGTTAAATATGCGCCCCATTCTAACGAGATAATAATCAATATAGCACGTGAGGGCAATTTTGCCCGCATATCCATTAGTGATGTTGGCCCAGGTATACCACCCGAAAAGTTGCCACACCTGTTTGACCGTTATTACCGGGTAGACAGCAGCGGCAAGCAGTATTCGGGTTTAGGCTTGGGTTTGTATATTTGTGCAGAGATTATTAAAAAGCACAATGGCCAAATTGGTGCCGATAGCGAGATGGGTAAAGGCAGTACGTTTTGGTTTACGCTACCGCTCAATTAACCGGCCGTATTTAAACCCGTTTAATTTACTTTTTGAATAGAGTTTACGCCAAATAAAGTACATATTTCTACTAAAACTTTCCGTGTTCTTTCATTTTTCCGCATTATTCTATATTTAATTATTATAGATTCTTGCACCATGGTATGGCTATTTTAAAATGGCTGCACGCTGCTTAAAGTATTTTTTATATTCTTTTTGAACACTTAAATAATGTAGCTTGCCTACTGGCAAACCAGCTGTTTTAAAAGGCTGATATTACATCATTGGTTTATCTAAAAAAACAAGTTGGCAAAACTTACGTATACATATAAGCATACACCACAGATTAGTTAACTTTGGCCGTATAAATAAACCATAATCTTAGCCGATCCAATTAATCTTTTACGGGGTGCTCTTAAACAACACATCCTTTTTTTCCTAATTCGAGGATTTAAGATTATACTTATAAAATCTAATTTTTTTCAAGAACTGTATTTACCCGCATGCCAACGGCACGTGTAAGATAATATATTTAACTATAATGAGTAAGAGAAGCAATGACAGTGCGAAGCTTCATAAGGGCCGTTCGTTTCCAGTAGTATGTTTAGGTGGCTCGGCCGGGGCATTTGCGGCATTCGAAAAATTTTTTACCCACATGCCGCCCGATAGCGGTATGGCATTCGTCATAGTGATGCACCTGGACCCTAACCACAAAGGCCAGATTGCCGAACTGATCAAGAATTATTCTTCCATGCCCGTGCATGAGGCTATAGATGGCGAACAAATTGAGCCCGATCATATTTACATTATACCGCCCAATAAGGATATGGGCATTCATAACCGTAAGCTGCTGCTTTTAAATATAGCCAAGCCCCATGGTTACCGCCAGCCTATCGATTACTTTTTGCAAAGCCTGGCCGACGACCAGTGGAACAAGGCCGTAGGTATCATATTTTCGGGCATGGGCTCTGATGGCGAAACCGGCGTGCGCATGATCAAGGAAAAGCTGGGCATGGTAATGGTGCAAGACCCCGAAACCGCACAATATAACAGCATGCCGCTGGCAGCCATTGGTACCAACCTGGCCGATTATGTGCTCTCGCCCGAGGAAATGCCCATTAAGCTTATTCAATATCTTAACCACCCGGTACTAACCGAGGAGCCTACCGAGCAGGCACGCTCAGAGATAAGGAACGCACACTCGGTGCAAAAAATATTGATGCTGCTGCGCTCGCACACCGGCCACGATTTTTCTTTGTATAAAAAGAGCACCATTTTGCGCCGTATAGACAGGCGCGTGGCCTACCACCAACTGCCCGATTATGTGCAGTATGTAAACTACCTGCGCGAAAACCCCATGGAAATTGACGTATTGTTTAATGAACTACTTATTGGGGTAACCAAGTTTTTTAGAGATGCTGCCGCGTACGATTCATTGAAGATCAAACTGGCCACCCTTATTCGCAGTAAAGAGAACACCGAACCGGTAAGGGTATGGATAGCAGGCTGCTCTACCGGCGAAGAAGCCTACTCGGTAGCCATGATCATTATGGAAATACTGGATTCGAGGCCGCACAAAAAGTTGCCCAAGGTTCAGATCTTTGCCACCGACCTCGATTCGGAGGCTATAGAGCATGCCCGGGCCGGGGTTTACCATACCAACATTGTGGCCGATGTGTTACCCGAACGTATAGAACGTTTTTTTACATACACCGATGCTTCTTACACCATAAAGAAAGAACTGCGTGAAATGATTGTTTTTGCGCAGCACAATTTAATTAAAGACGCCCCCTTTACCAAGCTAGACCTGCTTTGTTGCCGCAACGTAATGATCTATTTAACTACCGAGCTGCAAAAAAAGATCATCCCGGTGTTTCATTATTCTTTGCGCAACAAGGGCATCATGTTTTTAGGCCCTGCCGAAACCATTGGTGGTTTTACCGACATGTTTGTAGCCATAGACCCAAAATGGAAAATATTTGAGGGTAAAGAAGGCAAAACTGCGCTTAATAAAATGATAGATTTCCCTTTTCATGTAGCCAGGCAACCCACATCTATTTTACGTATTGAAGATCATGAAAAAATGTCACCTAAACTACCCGTGGTTGAAGCCTACCAAAAAATACTCTTAGATAATTACACCCCGGCATCGGTATTAATTAACGAAAAAGGCGACATCCTATTTACCAACGGCAAAACCGGCCGCTACCTTGAGCTGCCCAGCGGCGAGGCGGTAATGAACATTCATAAAATGGCGCGCGAGGAGTTAAAATACGTACTGGGTAACATTATACACCAGGCCCGCACGCAAAAAACACAGGTTAAGGTTGATAATATAAAGCTCAAAGATGGCGACCAAACCAGGCTCATTAACCTGCAAGCCAATATCATGACCGAATCGACCCTGAGCAGTTTAGTGCTCATTGTTTTTGAGGATATGGGCGTAGTAAAAAAAGCCAGCCGCCGGGTTAATCCCGAAAGTAACGGCCAAAACAAAGCGGTTGGCGATCTGGAAAAAGAACTGGTTTATACCAAGCAGCAGTTGCACAGTACTATTGAGCAAATGGAAACCTCGTTAGAAGAATTAAAGTCGACCAATGAGGAATTACAGAGCACCAATGAGGAGTTACAGAGCACTAACGAAGAATCATTAACGACCAAAGAGGAAATGCAATCGTTAAACGAGGAACTCATGACGGTTAACCTGCAATACCAAAGTAAGGCCGAAGAGTTAACCCGCTTAAATAACGATATGAAGAACCTGCTCGATAGCACCGAGATAGGTACCATATTTTTGAATAACGAACTCGAAATACTGCGTTATACACCGCAAATAAGTAAGCTGTTCAACATTATTCCTATTGATGTTGGCCGGTCCTTGTCGCACGTGGTATCCAACTTTAATTATGACCTGCTCGAACATCACATACTACAGGTAATAGAACGCCTTTCTATAGTAGAAATAGAGATCAGAACCAAGGCTAATGATTGGTACCGCGTACGCATAATGCCTTACCGCACGCTCGATAACTTTATATCGGGTGCGGTACTCACGTTCACGCTCATTACCAATTATAAAGATATGGAGCATGAGCTCAAGGCCTTAAAGAAATATACTTTAGAAATTATAAATACCATAGAGCATCCTGCGGTAATGCTCAACGGACAGCTATACATTTTGAATGTTAATCAAACCTTTCAAGAAACATTTAATATAAGCGAATATGCCGCCGGACAGTTGAATTTTCAGGATTATGTAGAAAGCAGCTGGAAAGAATCAGACCTGTTACCCCTTTTGAAACAGTGGAAAGATGGTAGGGTTACCCCACCTGCTTTTTTCAAGAACCGGGGTAATGTATATGAACTGTCGGTGAAATATTTTGGCGAAGAAAATGTAAACGAAAATCAATTTATTTTGGTTACTATAAAACAGCAATAATTGAAAAAGCGCCATTGAAAAAGAAAAGATCCATACCTGGCGAATCGGGATTTTCACAATTACGCGCTAATGCAGAAGATGCAATAGGCAGCGGCAGTTATGGTGAACGCCCCTTTGAAGGAAAAGATATAAATATTCTTTTTCAGGAACTGCAGGTGCACCAGATTGAGCTGGAGATGCAGAACGATGAACTGCGCATTGCCAACGAGGAGTTGGAAATGCAGCAGATGAAATTTGCTGGCATTTATGACCTGGCTCCTATTGGTTACTTTATTTTAGACAATAATGGCTTTATTGAGGAGGTAAACACCGCCGGTTTAAACCTTATTGATGCCGGCAAGGCAAGTATTAAAAACAAACGGCTTAAAAACTTTATATCACCAGATTCTGCCGGTATTTATGAGCAGTTTCATAAAAGGCTGCTCACCTCGTCGGTTAAACAAAGCTGCCAGCTTAAATTTTTATCGGTTAATGGCCGCGAATTTTATGCGCAGGTAGAAGGTATAGCCATTAACACTTCGTTTGACCTTAAGCTGCAGTGTTACATAGCCGTTATTGATATAACCGAGCGCATTAAAGCCGAGCAGGTACTGGCCGAGACTAAAGACAGGCTCGAGATCTCGCTCAATGCCTCATCATCGGGCGTTTGGGAGCTTAATTTGGGTAACATGCAGTTGTATCTGGACAAGGCCAATCATCAGTTGTGTAATATTGAAGAAGGCAAGTTTGATGGTAATTACTTCTCCTTTATTAATCTCATACACCCCGAAGACCAGGTAATGGCCGATCAGCATTTTCGCACCTCCATTAACACCCAAATTGAAATTGACCTGGTTTGCCGTTTTATTACCTATAACAATAAGCTATGTTATGCCGCCATACGCGGGCATCAAATTGTTAAGCCCGATGGCAGCAAGTACATTACCGGCATAATGACCGATGTTACCGAAAAAAAACAACGTGAAGAAGAAGCTGCCCAGCTTAAGCAAAAGCATCATCAAAATATAACCACAGCCACCCTTTATGCCGAAGAAAACGAGCGTAAACGCATAAGCGAGGCCCTGCACGATAGTGTTAGCCAGTTACTATACGGTATTAAGATACAGCTTACCCAGTTAAACACGCCTCAAACCCCACCAGATATATATGCACGCATAAATGAACTGCTTAACATAGCCATTCAGGAAACGCGCAACATATCTTTTGAACTTGCCCCATCCGTACTGGCCGATTTTGGCTTACGCGTAACTATCAACGAAATTACCAAAAGGCTGTCATCAGAAAAATTTATTATCAAGGCTAAAATAAAGGGCTTTAACAACCGCTTAGACCTGCTGCTGGAGATCTGCATTTTCCGCATTATACAGGAACTCATTAATAATTGCATGAAACATGCCCGGGCCAACCTGGTAACGGTTGAACTTACAGAGAACAGCAATATACATATTGTAGTAAAAGACAATGGAGTTGGCTTTGATGTAAAAGCTTTGGAGAAAGAACCCAAAGGTGCCGGCATAAGCAGCATTAAAAACAGGCTTAGCTTGTATAATGGCAGCCTTGGTATGCAATCAGAGCCAGGCCTGGGCACCACCATAACTATAACACTTAATAAAAACAATAACCAGGAAACAAATACATAAAAATGAGTGAATTAAAAAGAATTGTTGTTGTAGGCGCATCGGCCGGAGGTTTTAAAGCCATAAGCGAGCTATTATCAGTTACGCCTGCCGGCTTAAATACGGCTTTTTTAGTAGTTATTCATTTAGCCCAGGCATCGCAGTCGCAAATAATTCAGCAATATTTCGAAAAAACCACAACCTATAAATGTCTTATTCCGGCAGATGATGAAACAATAATTGCCGGCAGTATTTATTTTGCTCCGCCAGATTACCACATGCTGGTAAAAGATGAAAAAATAAGGCTTATTAAAGGCCCGCACGAAAACCGCTGGCGCCCATCGGTAGATGTATTGTTTAGGTCGGTAGCTGCCGAATACAACTCGAAGGCTATTGGTATAGTTTTAAGCGGTATGCTTGATGATGGCACCTCGGGCATGTGGGCCATTAAACGCAGCGGCGGTATTTGCATAGTACAAGAACCCGCCGATGCCGAATATGACGATATGCCACTGAACGTGCTCAACAATATGGATGTTGACCACCGGGTACCGGTAAAAGAGATGGGTTATATATTAGATGATATATTTTCGAAACCAGTACCCAATGCGTTTGAGGTACCCGAAGAAATTAAACTGGAAACTGAAATAACCGAACGTATTGTAAGCGACATAGACCAATTATCAAAGCTGGGTAACCACAGCAACTATACCTGCCCCGATTGCGGCGGCGGCTTGTACCAGGTAAAAAACGAACCCATTTTGCGCTACCGTTGCCATACCGGCCATGTTTACACAGCCAATACATTACTAGATAAACAGAATGAGCAGTTAGAAGAATCTGTTTG
>Ga0265780_10005182_pt1 | contig 16566 bp, 15 predicted proteins | sample P1T30metagenome_FD_192432 | JGI IMG/M metagenome (GOLD analysis project Ga0265780, IMG submission 192432) | Plant litter microbial communities from East Loma Ridge, Irvine, California - P1 T30 | ecosystem: Environmental > Terrestrial > Plant litter > Unclassified | place: USA: California... | reverse complement strand
ATAGCATACAATCAAACACCATAATACCAAGATCCACCCTCACTCCAAGTCCCTGCCCCTCTAAACCTCCCCTCCTTTCATCCCCGCCACTTCTCACTCTCCCCCAACCACATAACCCCCACAACCCCCCTCTCCCTTCCCACCCAACGCATATCCTTCGCCCGCCGACACCACTCCCATTCCTTGTACAACCCCACCTGCAAGAAATAACTGCCCACGACAAAATGCGGGTAGCACACTGTTTGCCGTTTTGCGTGGCGAAGTGGTAATCTAGGGAGCGGCGGATTTGGTGGGATAGGGGGGTTGCTAGGGTTTGGAGTGTTGGATGGGGGTGGAAAGTTTGGATTGAGGTTGGGGGGAAAGTTGAGGTGTTTGGGATTGCAGTATAAGTGCTTAGGTTTTTGCTTGCCAGGTTTGGAGGGTGTAGATTTTGTGCAGGAGGGAGTGGTGGAGGTGGGTGGGGTCTGGGGTTGTTGTTGTTGTCGGTTTTATGGGGTCTGGGTTTGTGGTGGATGTCAGGTCGACTTGGTGGAGGAGTGCGGCGACGGAAGATGCGGTGTCCATGAGGGATTCGTAGCGTTGGGATGGTGATGAGCGGGGTATGGGCATTATGCGGTGCCATGTGGGTGTTGACAGGGGGAGGGGTTGGTGTTTGGATAGGGAGATTACGATCTGTGGGTGGGAGTTAGTGTAAAGGGTAAGTATTGAGATGGTTAAGTTAAACGAATTGGCAAGGATCTTTCTTTTTGTGGACATTTGAGTACATGGGGCATCGGACGCTGGAGATGTGCAATACAAACGAAGATAACGAACGAAGACCTCTTAAAGAAAGGAACGTACGCAAATGACGCGCATGCGCGAACAAAGCTTGAGCCAGATGTTAGACTTGTTATGATCGCAAACGAAGGATCAGTCCGATGGCGAAGAAGTTCGGATATGCCCTGCGCATGTACGCGCCAGGAGCCATCATCGGGGAGAACAAAGAGCTTTATCATGTCAAACCTTATCAGTACTCCCTCGATGAATAAGCCCATGCAATCAACATACCTCGCAGGTCGACAGCACGACAATCGCCGCCAGAGTTGCGACATGGTATCTCTGCTCGACATGTGCGAGTACACGCAAGAGCTCTGGAAGCGCCTCGCTGTACGCCTGCAACGCCACATCTAGAGAATCGCTGCTCGGAAGTCAGCAGCGCTAGATCGAGGACGCGGCTCGGGACGAGCAGTTGGCATGTAGCGTGGACCCAGGAGTAGGCATTTGTAGCTTCGTCGTCGTAGGATCTATCGTCACATGGGAGGTACAACGCCTTTATTATTTCGAAGGCGGTGGTGCGGAATTCGCGTGGCGATGTTGGAGAATTGAGGAAATTGTTTCGAAGGCTCTTGAACGTCTGTTGTATGGTGCATGATATGCGTTCTTTGATCGGACATGCTTGGTTTGGCAGAGCTTTGGCTTCGGTGATGGCTGTTCGGGCATTTGTGCGTTGTTCGCGGAGTGTGCGGTTTACGAAGACTCGGGGTTTCTTGTCGTAGCCGTGGCATGGGCGCTTCGCTTTTGAGCATCTCGAACAGGACGGCCTTTGGAAGTAACACTGTTGCCAGAAAAGGTCAGCAGGGTGTCTGGTCGGTCACGAGGGATGGTATGCGTGCCTGAACCCTTCGTTGTTTGCAGTCGTAGCAGGCGCGAGACTTCCCTGCTACACCGACCATTGCACGATTCGAGTACCCATCGGCGTGTACATGCCCTCGCTAATAAATGCAATGTCGGAGTTAAAGTTTTGACAATGAGATTTATCATTCATGTTCGAGGTTGTGCTATCAAGTGAAGACTGACACTGGCCAGACGTTTCGAAATCAAAGAATTTATCACGCCATTCAAGGAGCTGACTTTCCTCTTCCTCACGATATCCAGCTTCTTCCTATACGTGGGCGGTTTCTTGGGCTTCACGTTCCTCGTCGCTGAAGCGAAGACGCACGGCATGAATGTTGAACTGGCTGGGTACCTCGTACCCACCATGAACGCTGCATCGTAAGTCACTCACCCCCTAACTAGTGGGCTAATTGTGTTTGCTGGCGTGAGGCTGTTTGTCGGAGCGGGGTTTGTGATTGCGGCGAGGCAGGCGCTTGTGGGGGGGGATTTATTTGCGAAGGTGTAAGGGAGATGAAATGGATGGGTGTGGGTAGTGTGTACTCGCTGGGTAGGCTAATGTAAGGCTGTCAAATGCTTCTCAACAGTCAGTTTAGGTGCACCGAGGGTCTAAAAGAGCAGTGTGGCTGACTATCCTAGTATGTCCTGATTAATTCCCTGCCAACTTGAAATAAATAACAAAGCGCAAGGAAGCTCTCTTTCGAAACACGCGAAACTCGCACTTTTTTTGCCGTGAGGCGCTGATCTCTAGGAAGAATGTTGCTTAGTTCAGGATCTTTGTCGGGATGCAAAAGCGACACGCACACAGTAGACATAAATCGCAAACAGGGCGTTCAAAGAATGTACATTAAACTTGACTTGAAAAGTGGAAACGATTCCCACCTCTCACTTCCCATGTTCCTCTCCCGAAATCTAACCAAGACCCCAAAGTCCTCCCAGCGAAAAAGTGAAATATGAACAAAGAGAAAATATGCAAATAAGCCTCAAATGCCATGCCGAAGCATCTCGAAATGCAGAAACAAACAAACTGGGTATCGACATTTTCCGCAATGGAGGTTTGTTTTCCGGTCCGATGTACGATGATTGACCCGCTAATGATACTGAAACAAACAAAAATAATAATGCTACGCTCGAACGTATAAATGCCGACCGACAAAAGATGAACCGGGAAAGTGATAGCATATGCAAAAACGAGTCGTTAAAGTCGTCATGGTTGTGTTTGAGCGTCTGCCCGCCTAAATCATAGGCGTGTTGTCAGGCCGATAGACGCCCGCTTGGAGTGTGGCTGGCGGCATATTCGCACGCAACTCCTTGGGGTGCTTGTAGAAGGGCTGACCCTCAATGGGCGAGACGACCTGTTCCATCGGTTGAGGCGGTGGCGGCGGTGGAGGGATAGCGTTGAAGTAGTTGTCACCGTTGCCGCCGCTGTTGTAGGGAGGCGACTGCTGAGGGCCGCCGCGAGGGAACGCAAACTCAGGCACGCTCTCATATGGGGCAATGTCCGCCGAGCGCAGCATCACAGGCGGCGATTTAGCGCGAGAACGGCTTGTGCTGCGCATACGGTCGGTCACTCTTTTGAAGGTCATGCCAATGTTGTCGCTGACGCTGCCGCGGCCACGGCGGTGAGATTGGGGGGAACTGGCGGTGGACATGGCAGTCGGAGAAGTATCGAAGGGCTTCTCTCCTGTATTCTCGTCGATGACAATATTGATCATCCCGATGTTATTGGGTCCGCCGAGATTCAGAGGCGGTGGAGGCGGAGGAGGTGGTGTGGCTAGATGTTGAAGCTGGGCCAACACTGGTGGAGAAGCGGTAGAGATTTGATCTACGTCAATGACCACCATGTCTCCACTTTCGTGAATGGTCTCCGCGATGCTGGCCGTGAAAGGTGGCGGGCTAACGCGTTTGTAGTTCGTCGAAGGCAAGACCTCAGGCGACGTGTTCTGTCTCATGTGACCGCGGTTGCTGCCGAGAGACGGTCGGCGCGAAGGTGGGTAGCCTGGAGAAGGACGCAGACTTCCTTGAGGGGGATACAGATCCTGGGGCGGAGCGGATGCAGCACGAGAAGGTGGCGCAATAGGTTGACCGAAAGTTGTAGCCGGAAGCAGAGGGCCAATGCTATCTTGGGGCTCCTCTGGACTGTACTGCAAATTCTGAGGGATACTCGGTACCGCAGGGATGTCGTCATCTTCATTTGGGCCGGCAGTCATGTACCGCGGATGCCGCATTGCGCGAGGGTTTGCTGGGAGTCCGATCTGTACAGATGAGGTGGAAGTCGCCGAATTGTGCATTCTGGCCGGAGAATACTTCTTCGTCATCTCTGGATCGGCAGTCTGGCTTCGCTGAATGGGATCGCGATACATCGAAAGCGTGTTCAGCATGTCATCGGTGTTAGAGCGACCATGAGACATGGGTCGAAAAGCGAGCTCTCCGGGGTCCGGAATGACCGGCGCAGAAGGTCGACGAGCCAGCGAAAGCCTCCTATCTGCGAGTTCTTTCGCAGCCAGCTCCCTCCTGGACATGGTCGTCGCTCGAAGACTAGACACGGTAGAACGGCCAGAGAACATCGAGTCGGGCGACGCATCACGCCTTTCCCGCGTGCGACTAGGCTCTCTTATAGGAGGAGGTCTCCGGCTTACAGAACGGTCTCGTGCTCCACGACTGACCGAAGGTTCACGTCGCGAACTGGAGGCATTTTCCGTGGGGCGTCGACTGCTGCTACGGTTCCTTGAGCGCACCGGTTCGTAGTCAGAGATTACCTCTGTATCATCACGATGCATCGATTGTGGCGATGCGGGGGAGTTATCGCCACGATTAGCACTGCGACCGCGACCCTCAGCAACTGGGCGGCGGCTCGAAGCTCGGCTCGCGACTCTACTTCGGCCAACGACAGGGCCTTCGGGAGACTCTGGGCGGCGCGCACTCTTAGAAGAAGACCTGGTCTTACTCGCAGCGTGTCTGGCACGGCTCCGAGCGGTGCGAGTACTTGCGACTGACTCAGTGGCAATTGGTGAAGTAACATTCTTGTAGAAACGCTCATCATCGAAGTTTTCGGTGTTGGTACCTGCCTCTACCTTCGACGAACCGTATATCCCAGCATCTTCGGGAGACATTGGCACAGGAGATGACGGGGAGCGCTTTGCAGGGCGAATGAAACGCACACCAGACCTGCCACGGCCTTGGGACTCATCGCGTGGGCGGCTGCGAGCCCTTGCTTGTCGCGAATTGGATCTTTCCTCAATAGGATCGATGTGGTTGCGAGGGTAGTTGTTGGCTTCATCGAGGCTGCTGATATACTGATCGATGCTTCGAACCTTAGCACTTTTCATGCTCGTTCCAGTCACTGGTGGACTCAAACGGTCAGTGTTGCCGGTTTCTGGCGCGCCATCCATCACCAAATCTTCCATGCGTAGGTGTAGCTCCTGTGGTTTCCGGCTGCGAGAACTCCCGCGTGACTCGGCCCTCTTTTGGCTCAGATTTTCAAAGACACCAGCAGCTGGCGAAGGAAGATAATCAGCATGCTTGGCTGGGGCGTATGTCGAAGCAGAAAGAATGAAGTCCTGCGACTCGCTTGCACTCGTCGTCCGGCGTGTCGAGAATGGCAGTGTCTCTGCCTCTCGTCCAACGTTGTCGATAGCCGTTCGTGCTTGGGATTCTGCTCGCTGGCCTCGATCGGGTATCGCCAGAGATGCGAGGACTTCGTTGTTAGTCGTGGACCGAGTTGTTGATGGCAGACGCTTCCTCCTATGTGCGCCAGGTGTGGCAGTCCTTGCAGACGACGGTTCTCTTGATGGGTCGCGCGCGAGTCTCCAAGGGCGTGCACCGGATGGGCTTAGAGCTGATTCCGCGATTGGTGTGACACCAACATTCATGGGTGTTCTGTCATCGTCCTCCTGGCGTACTTGTTGTGGCTGAGGTCCGCGATTGAAGTCTGTGACCAGCTTAAGTGAGGCCATCCTAGCAGCGACACGACTATTGCCAACGCTAGGTGGTGATAATGGCGGACTCAGCTGTGAGCCTAGTAAAGCCTGCTTCTGAGCAGAGAAAACGGCATCTTGTGCTCGCGGCGAGAACCAGGGCTCTGTAGTCTCAAGTCCCATGCAAGAAAAACATCTGACAGCCAACTCTGCTTTCCCATGCGAGACGGAATGCTCGCCCCACTTCCTGACAAGGAAAGACTGTCTTTGCCAATCAGTTGGAAACAAGAGACAGGTGAGAAGTACGGCCTCCATGTAGTACTTTCGGGAGACGTAGACTTCGATGGCATCATTGTGCTCACCAAGACCGAGGAAGATAGCAACGGCGGGGTGAATGTCGCCCTTTTCGAGAAGGCGTTGCACGAACGCTTCGCCAACCTTCTTTTGAGAGCCTTGGCCCATGTTACTCAAGGCGAGCAGCATCCAGTCAGTGGACGTCATAGACTCAGAGCCAACCATAGACGACATGAGATCTGCACCAATGTCGCCAAGCCACTTTGAGAGAAGCACAGCTGCAGCAGACTCTGGCCGATGACGAGCGACTATACGAATCAGCATTGTACTTTATTGTAGCGAAAGGGAATCTTACGTTCGTCACGAATCAGTTCGTCGATGTCATTGTCCCAACCAAATACAACCTTCAGCATGTTCAGACGGAGATCAATTGGAGTTCTTTCTGGTCCTAGGTCGGTGGGTCTGAATGGCACATCTCGGAGTCTTGCCTTTGTGAAAGGGAACAGATCCATCTCCTGTGTCTTCTTTGATTCATCCGGGCTTCTCAGTACCTCTTTACGTAGAGCTGATGAGCCGTATCTCGAAGACGCAGCGGAAGAGGTTGATCGGATAGAGACACTTTCTCGAGATGTGCCAGCGAACGAGGATGTACCAGAAGAGAAGACTGTACCAGAGGCAGTCCCAGAACTCTTTGTCGACCGCGATCCCAGAGACGGCTTGTCGTACCGGTAGCGGGGCGCTCTGCCACTACCACCGGAAGATCTGGAGCTCTGTGATCCTCTACTGGAGACTGGACTTAATGGGCCGAGCCGATCGCGACGCTCTTCTTCTAATTGATCCATCTCTTGTGCAATCTTCTCTAAGGGTGACATAATAGCTCCCTCTGTAGTGGCTTCTGAGTCGAAGAGCATATTCGGCATCGTCTTGATTGGGCGAGCAGTGACGGGCTCTTCTGGTTCTCTCAATCGTTTCTGTTCGTCAAGAGAGTTAGGTGGTGACGGCGGCGTGTTCGCTGGGGCATGCTGCACGTTTGCAACCATCATGGCTGAGCTGTTGCTGGGGTTCATGTCGTACTGCTGAATGCTGAAGTTGCGTCCGACGGTGAAAAGTGTGGCTGTAGGCCCGTAATTGCAGATGGCAGCTACACCCTCGATAGTAGGTACCGACTCGTATGAGACCCTTTTGGTGCGCACATCCCATGAGCTCGTTTGTCTGGACAATGTATCAGTACCTGAACCAAGGTTTTGAAGATCAGGGGAAAGAGTGCCTACCCTTCAGTGTACTGTACAATACGGCCATTCTTGGACCAAGCGAACCAGCAGGGACCTGGCTCTCTTTGATCCTTCTGATTAAGCACACGGATAACGCACGGTACATCACCCGTGTGTGGTAGCTTGGGCACACTCCATACTCTGAGATCACCGTCGGAGGACTGAGCCGCCAACATCTCGGACTTCTGCTTCGAAGAGGATCCATGCCAGGCTAGGCCAGCGATCGGGGAGGGTGATCTTGGAGTGGTAAGGGTGTGTAGGATAGTGAAGGATGGCTGCAGAGTAGCAATCAATATGGAGCCATTGAGATAACTGCGCAGAGTTAGCAAATGCAAACAGGAACACACTCAGCCTCGTTGAGACGCATCGCATACCCAATTGCGAATGTTCTGCAGTCTGCCGCAGGCGCCAAAGCTGTGATGGGGTCGAAAATGGTCCTCGCAGAAAGATGTTCGGAGGTGGAGGGCTCGAACAAGATGATGTTGCCCTGGGCGTTTCCTTTGTGCGCGTCAGCATCAGAAGAGACAGTCGCGACCACTGACTCCCCGGACTCACCAAAAGCAACATTGCCATTTCGCATCCACGCCGCCACCCGTATCTGCTCGTACGACGCAAACCGAGCCACCTCGTCGCCAGTAAAGAGATCCCATACAATTGCCGTGGACCCTGCGTCGTAGCTCACGACCAAGCGTCCTCCACCCCGCTCGCTAACGGTGTCCGCATGTATCCACGAAATGTCCTCACGATGGCGGGTAAAGCGCCTTTCCACCGCCAGAGTGTCGTGGTGTAGGCATAATATCTCGTTCCCTTGTGCGACGAGCAGAAACGACGCTGTTGCGCTCACCGGCTCGAATGCAAACTCGTCCGTGCCGGGAGTTACGGAAGGTGTGGGCGGCTTGATCCTGTTTTCTGATCGGATCGAGGACCCTTTCGTCGAGCTCGACCGCTGTCGGGAAGGACCTGCGCTCATTGTGGGTGGTCTGCAGGACAGATGCTCGGTCAGTCGATGTCAATGTCACCAATGCGCAGGAGGCGCATGTCGACAAGCAATGTTATCGATTGAAGATGACGAGAGGATAATCAGGGGCTTCCAGAAAGACGACATGAAACTAAGAAAATGTCCGGAGACTCACTGCAAGCTATGCGCTAGAGAGCACTGCACTTCTCGAGAAATCCACGGCGGCTCGAGGGCGGTATACTCAGCCCCGCCTCGGCCAACAAGGATCAGAGGTGGCGGTTAAACAAGTACGCATGCGCAGCCTCGGGGGTCCTATCTTGCGCGGTACACAAACTGAAAAGACCAACAGTCGCCAGGCAGAGAATGAGGAGGGAGAGAAGAAGCAGAAGCGCGGAGGAGCTGTACGGTGATGCGCGTGGGGACGACGGGCCTATCAATCAACGGCGCTTAGAGGCGCAGAAGGGATCGAATATGTGCTCAGAATAGGACCATTAGCACGCTTGGGTCTGTCCAGCGAGCGAGTGCTTAAGAAAAGCATGACCGGCACCACGAGGCGTCGTGGATCCAGCTCGCTCATTTGCTGCATGTCGCGAAGACTGGCAATGGACTTCGGTGACTCGACGAGCGAAGCAGCTTCATGCCGGATGCTGGTCGCCAAGTGGGTCACCCCAGTCTAACAAGACTCTGTTGGTTAACTTCGCGCCGCAAAGACAACCGTGCCTGCATGTCGTGAGCATTTCAGCCTCTTAGGAGGCTAGATGGCTTAGGAACGAGAGTGCGAAAGACGAGGGTTTGAGGGAGCACACGATTACACAAGCCTGATTGGCCCAATCGAGGTGATAGCGGCAAGCCTAATCACACCTCTAAAGCCTATCATCACGCGCAGCGGCGGCTGGGTACGGCCCGAGACATAGATGGTGATCCATGACCAGAGATGCAACACTGCTGCACAGGCGTCCAAATTGATATAACCCAGTGTGCGCTCGACAATGGTTCTTCTGGTCGCTACTGTCGACCGCGCCATGCAATTCGTGCTCAACGAAGCTGCCCAAGAGCTTTGCAAATCAATGACGGTGGCTGGTAACGGTTATTGGCTTACCTACCCATGCAACGTTCTGCTGCCCCAAGCTTCGCGGGACGCTCCTCATCCCGCTGTAGGAGCGGATACACTGTGAGTTTGTGGCACAAAGATCGCGGTCCCTGAGCTTTGTGCCCATGCTCTCATGTACCATCCCAGGAGTTACATTACGACCTCGCGCATGACGCTGGGATGGTCCCCATTGAACGGTAGACCCGACATTTGCAATGTGTTGCAGCCCCTTTCGACGGTTTTGCGCGCATACATACATGGTCCCAACCCAAGGAACCGGAGGACGGTGTACAGACTGACAGCGTGCCTTGTGGGAACCAGACGCACAGAGCCCACGTCGACACGGTGCACTTCTCCGCACCTCTGCCTTCCCGGATATCGCGAAGTCACTGTCAAAACCTTGGCGATCTACCAAACGAGCATTGTTGCTCCCTGGTCGAGGTATATGGTTGCCGGTTGATAGTGACCAGAAAGTGCTGTTGAGTATTGCAAACCCTGGATCAGCATGAGGGAACAATCTGTAAAGTTATCGAATCCTAGCGGTTACTCCCAGTGTCCCAATGACTCCAATGAATTCGAACATTTCGAGTCTGGTGGGCTGTACGGAGTAAGCGACGAATTGATCACAGTTGATCATTGCAACCGCTGGCACTAGCCTGTGCCGCTTCACCGTTAATCCAGCCACCGAATACACGTCTTGGGCTGTTCTATCCCCACACTGATGATCGCGCGAGGTAGTGATGCGAGGGAGAGCTGTACTGCGCAAATCGCGTGCATTCTGTGCTGGTTACCGTCTACATGAGACAGCCCCATCACAAAACGGCCACATGTCTGACCTACCGCAACACAGAGTCTGCACCGATGAACGGAATCGTGCATATGAACTCGAGGGTGCATGCTTCAACGGGTGGAATAGCCCCGCCTCCGCGGCAGACCTCGCTTACCGGAAGCGGGTTGCGAAGCGTATTTTTGGCTATCGCGATATCTTGGGGGCGTTTTCTTGGGCAGCAGTCAAAATATGATTCGAAGGCGGGCGTGATAATGAAGCACTGTCCTTCACCTTTCGAGATGAAGGGCCCTGGGTCGACGTATCAACAGCTCCATCACGCAACCGATCACGACTTCAGAGCCTGCAAGACCGTTCAATGCGAATGAATCACCAAACTAATACGGACGGCAAGCACTACACACCGAAAGGAGTGCGCCTCACTTCTCAACGATTGCGCCAGAGGTGACAGTATGTGATAGAGGTTCTCTAGCCTAATCTTGGGTGTCAAGGGTTAACGACTTCACACGAAAAAGATCAGGGTTCTCAAGGTATGCTATTGATATTCGCATACTATCTCTGTGGTGGGGTATCATTAAAGGGAAGGTGTGGTAAGCCACTTGCAAGCCTCATTGGGCTTGCCGATGCGAAAGCAGCGCTATGCAGCAGTCCGTCCGATTCGCGGAGCGGGGGTATCATGCGAAAATCAAAAACTCCTGCAAATGCCCTGAAATATCACACTACTTCCTCCAATACCATCCGTCGACCAGGAAGTGCGCATGAAAGGCACTCCAGACTCGATGATCGTCCAGGCTGGATCCGCAACCAGGTGTACGGTCCAGGCGAACTTCGTGCGCTCCAGTGTGCGCCCGTGGTGATGTGTCCCGCACCGCCGCGTGGGATGACAACAAGAATGTCTCATAGTTGGGTACCCACGCTGATGACAGGCGGCGCATGGTGGGTGTGACTGAGGCTGACTGCTCGCTGTCGATGCAGCCAAGGTAGGCGTCGACTGCCGCTCCTTCAAGCAGAGCAGCGACATACTAAGCGCTTCGCGCGTCATGCGACAGAAGCGACACCAGGTACGACTGTTTTTCAGGCATCGTGATGGGAAGCCTTGAAAAGTACCCGACATGGGTGCGCGGCAGAGCCTTCATGCGAAAGGCCACTAGCTACGTGACAGAGCGAAGCGCGACGGAACGCGCGCGCTACACTCATGACGTAGGAGATCAACAACGAACTGCAGAAACATCAGTATTGCGACGCGATGAAGTTTGCTGTGCTCAACTTACATGTGTTGTTGTCGTCATGACTTTCACTCAACCTGCTCAGGTGACTCTGAGATGGGAGTCATCGGCTTGGAAGTCCTTCGTTGCTTCTTGCCACTGCTGCGCCTTCGCTCGGTCTTGGGCTTCTTCTGCGCGTACAGAGGTGGCAGTACCGGGAATGCCTGAGCCATGACAGGCTGACGAGGCGGTGCTGGTGCCTCGGTGAGAAAGGGACACGAGTCCTCGTCATCAAAGTCCTCGCCAAAGAGATCCGCGTCCGAGATGAAGGATGAGGGCGCGTTGCGATATCCAAGCGAAGAACCAGCTGGCCATGATGGGTACGCGCACGATGAGCCGCGACTTGAGATGGACCCAAATGAGTAGTTGCTGCAGAGAGATCCAGTAGGCGAAGACATTCTGGACTGAGGCGAGATACTGATCGGAATCGACTTGGATGGCGACGAGCCAGGCGAGGTTTCGAAATGCATCTTGGTACTGTAGTGTACGGGGTGGGTCTTCAGGTGTATATACACACTCGGCAGCTACGGGCGTTGTCGGCCGGAAAGCGTTTGCTCGGGTCCACGTTGTTTTTCTGCCTTTACGCGCTTTAGCGTTGTCGCCGGCAGGTAGTCCGAGGGCGAAAGCGGATCGATGATGTATGACGGCAGTGTGAGTGGATGCAAACAGGGTTGCGAAAGCCCGAACCGGTAGTCCGAAACCTCGATGCGAGAACACTGGTATAAGTCTGTAAGATCTTGAACTTCAAGATCGCGGCGGGGTGGAAGGCTGTTAAATAAAAGCCACGGGGGTCGCTGTGTTGCAAGGGGGGGTCAGAAGGCCGAGTCAGAAGCAATGTGTCTCTGTCTCGAACAAGGTCAATCAGATGGTCCAGACGTGGGATGCGCGAAGCAGCGGTCACGACTCAATTATAATTCAGCGAGAGATTCACTTTGGGCGCCACGGTCCGCATGAGACGCTTCTATCTAGAGCGCGATGACTGGTCTTACCGCTGGTTGTAGAAGAGCGGTGGACGTGCATATGCACCAATCGCATCGCCATGTGAAGGAGCGGTGTCTCTTTCAAGGCTTCAGCACCCGTCAGCCCCGTGTCTCTCCGCCTTCACGACCCTGGCACTCGGGCGCGCCCATGCGAGATCACTGCCGAGGCCGCCCTGTCAAATTGTCCACATGCAATCGCGGCGATGACTCGTCCACAGGGCCATTAATCAGCGCCTTGCAATGCTGAACAGCTGGTCTTGCTAACAGCCACTACACTCGCGCAGTCACTTCTTGCAGCCTGCTTCGTCATCCTTCGACAGCACAACTTGCTTTGGAATCCTGAAAAAGCAGCCGGGGCGAAGTTGGGCTGTCACTGCTGCAGTGGACGCCGCCCCCCACGACTCATATTGCGCCACGCCCGGTGCCGCGAAGGCTCTCGGACTGGAACTGCTTCAAGCGGTTAAGCTTATTCTGGAGATCATTTCGGGGATCTAGGGAGCGCAACCCTGACATCCCACGATTTCATCCGGGCGTCGTTTACATTTCCCCTTGTGGAATTCGAACGCCGCTCCCCGGATCTCAAACTGCTGCTCCGTCTTGAATGGCCTGTGAATATTCACAGGCCATTCAAGGCTGTCAAGACTCCAGAGTCACAAAAGGCAGACTCTTTGTGCCAACACACTTGAGGCTATGCACCGTTCTTCTGTTCGTTGCCTTGCCCTACTTGCCCCAGACGCGGCAACCTAAATTGCCTGCTGTTCTCCGCAACGAGATCGCCACGTCCGTGACGGAAACGAAACGCTTCGTAAACCTTTGTCGAGCCCGAAGTTGTTCCGTCTCGAGAGCCTCGGGATTTTGCCGGTAGTGTTTCTGCTTTGTATTGAGCTTTAGCCGGCTTAACTCTGGGGTACATTAGCCTCTGTCACATGCACCTCACGACGATCCGTCAAGGGTCCAGTGCGATGTGTAGTCTCCGACGCATATTCTAGCCTGTGCGCTCTATCACAGTCTGAGATAGGCATGTGCAAAGGACAGGCAGCAGGTACTTCCAGGCGGTGGGCTAGAGTAGCATTTCCCCTCAATGTGTGAGGCGAGGTACTTGAGAGAACACCTGCCCATTCACGAGCCTCATATGCTCCGAAAGTCTCTCGGTCGCAACAAAATCGATTTAGCTTGCGCATCCGATGAAGCGTCAAGGCTTACGAGTCTATAACTAATCGCCTTCATATGTTACGAACTTACGGTGCAGCTGACAGACATCCTACGACGTCCGCAAGGCTGAGTAGGATTCCTATACAACGCAGTCAGCACACCCTCACTGCACCCCAAACGCCGCATCCATCCGGTCATACACAAATACCTAAAAGAGAACGGAACCCCAACACATCACATGCCAGCCTCCAATCTATACAAATATGTGTTGGTTGTCTATTTTCCCACGTTTTGCGCAGTCTCTGCCCGGAATCTGGTAGACCGTCGTGGAGCGATCCGAGAGTGCAAATCTGGGGTCAAATTAACTGTCTGTGCATGTTGGTCTGTGTGCGTTCATGGAAGCTTCTGCCTTTCTTCCATACAGCCGCTTGCGACCTCGGGCGCCTCGCGTCGAGCGACAGATTAACGATCGCGGCGCGACTTTCTGGTTCGGCAAGTCCGTTATGGAGAACCTTTGCCGCGGGTACGAACACTTTCCACAAAGGCAAACTGTAACATCGTGTTCATTTTGGTTTTGACTTTGCCGCCGGAACGATCGAATACCCTTTGTAGGTACTTTCCACAACGGCAAATTGTGATATTGTTCTTTTCGGTCCCCGTGGCCAATCGTATAAACGACAATATTGGCAAATGTTATGCATGACAGCAAGAAAGGTTTGTTTGTGTTGCAAATCAGTGGTGCTGCCAAATGCGGAAGCTACCGCTGAAGTTTACCGGCTGTTGTATGCAGGGTCGAAACAAAACGAAACAACGCCGTGAACCACCAGCAAGCTCCAGCAACCCATGTTTCGTGAAGCGCCGAAACAAGTCAAAAACCGAAGCATCATCAACTTTGGCACCATGACGCGCAGCTGCACGCAAACGGGTCCTACCATCAACTTTGACACCATGACGCGCAGCTGCACGTGAATGGGGTCCTTGCTAAGGTTTTCTCCTCTGCAAGAAATTCCTGCCTACGATGTGGATACGATTGAAGCTCCGAAATTTTCTTGTCGTGAGAGATATCGGCAACTCACCGCACGGCACACGTGCGATCCGTGGATCGCACCAAGAATGTTCCTTGAGGCGGTGGAAAAACTTCGGTTGTCCATGAATCGTCGTGACAGCCGTCTTTGGTTTCCTCAGGGCTGTGTGGAGAGGATGGAGAAGAGCGTCCGGAGAAACTTCGTGAGTTCTCCACTGCAGAGCGAAATTCAGCCGGGCGGTTTGAGAGATCCATTGATCAACTTCATGCGCTTCACTTCTGTTAAAATGATTCAGTCTGTGGATCTCAAAAGCCGAAATTGTCCAGAAGTTGCCGCCGGAAGAAGGATTTCAAAGTCCTGCCTCTTTAGGAAGTGCAACCGCATTCCTTGCACGCCCTGAAGCCCATCAATTCCAGACCTCATGTGCGAGATCCTTCATTCTCGATTCTGCGTATCAAGTATCAGCGACACCGCGCAGCAGCGGAATCTAGGCCCGCGGCTTGGTATATTGTACTCGGTGGCCAATGTTCCGCTGAGCAATTGCCAGATTGAGATATTCCGCCACGAGACACTCTTCAGTCTAGAGTAGCAATTTGCGAGACCCAGACAGCAGCGAAAATTGAACATCTCATGCTTCCGCTCTTCGGTGCCCAGTCCGGAGCTGCGACGATGCTTGACAGCTGTCACTTGCGACTCCGGCCTTTGAAATGTACCCGGCAAATGCAAAACCGCGTACAACTACGATGCAACCCCGCGCTTCACATGCGTGTCTTCTCAATGCAGACAATTTCGAAACTCCAACTCTCACAAAAGCAACAACTAGCCTCCACCAGCACTTCTACCATCCCAAACAAACACACTAACACCCCCACCAAGTCTCGACCTTCCTCCCCCGGCCCTCCATCCCGACACCACGAAAATGTCCCGATGTTGCGGTGTAGAGCGGTGAAGACACTTTCATGCACGCCAGCTGCGGGCCGCTGCACGACGATCTGGTTTCTTGTTGCACTGCGTAACGTTATGCATGTGTTGTCTTTATTGATACAACTAGATGTGTCGGTATGAGCTGGCGGATGGCACCGCAGTTGGCGACGAGCAGGTTTTGCGGTGAAATGACTTTGGCTGCGACATGAGCGGCTGTTTGGATAGCGGTGTTTGGTGGGTGTTCCGCGTGGGGCATCAGATGGCAAACATTTCTCTTCACACCAACTCGTCTGTCTCAGACGGACAGCGACGATCTCTTTACTCGCAGCACCAGGGCCAGTCATCTGTGCTTTTAATGCACGTGAGACTAGGTCGACATTCTGGCCAGTCTGACCTAACTAGCCAGCTTATGGTAGAAACAACCTCAGCCACTCATGCAACCTTGCCACTTCACGTGAGTGTCGCAGGATAACGCGCTTGCATCAAATCACTCTTCTCGTCAGCCTTGATTTATCTTCGAGGCGAGGGTGGGGTGGGTAAGGTGGGGTTGAAGGCGAATCATGACCCCACGCACTCCATTCCACACCCCACGTCCGTGGATGTTCAGGTAGAGATGAATTCGGGACCCTGCGTGCGATATTTTCCGATTGTGAGGAGGCTCAAGCGGAGATGGACTCGCGACCCTGCGTGCGATATTATCCGATTGTGAGGAGGCTCGAGTGGAAATAGACTGGAGATCCTCCATGCGACATTCACCAAATCGTGAGGACCGAGGAAACCGAGGAAGGCTGTGAAAACATCCACACTTGCCTATATGCAGCGAATGTCTCGCTTTTGCTCACTTTGTGCGAGGCAACAAGAGATACACTGGCGAGCAATTGGATGTTCGTACGGTACTACACTACTTTGTACTCAGCGGGGTGTCTAGCTATTACTCAGGTCGTGCTATTCATAGGCGAGAGGTACACTGATGAACAAGTGGAGATACACAAACTGCAACACCATGTTGCGCCTAGAAACCGATGTCTCGCTTTCAATCACTCGATGCCAATCATGAGCATCAAGAAATACACCCACCGTCCACAAGCAACACCATCAATCCGCCCAAAACCCCCATATACCCAAACCCCAACCCGCAACCCAAACATCTCAAAAGCTTCCCCCATACCCGCCCCACAACAAGAACCAACCCTCCACCCCATCCCCAAACAAACATGTCCTCCCCCAAAAACCACACCAGCATCCGCACACCC
>Ga0265780_10005180_pt1 | contig 16568 bp, 19 predicted proteins | sample P1T30metagenome_FD_192432 | JGI IMG/M metagenome (GOLD analysis project Ga0265780, IMG submission 192432) | Plant litter microbial communities from East Loma Ridge, Irvine, California - P1 T30 | ecosystem: Environmental > Terrestrial > Plant litter > Unclassified | place: USA: California... | reverse complement strand
GGCAACACCGTTGCGGCGTCGCGGTGCCAGCACAACCGTGAATAGCTCCTTCGCGTCTCGGCCATAGATCATGATAATGATTCACGCCTATGGCGTCTCCTTTTACTTATCATGATGCTCTGGGAGGCCGCATTGGATTGGTTTGCGCCATAGTATGTCGGCAAGCTCACGAGCTCACGAGCCCGACGAGCGCAGCGAGCAGCGGTTGATCGGCGCAGCGAGTAAGAATATAACGAGCAACGTGAGGGCTATCTGAGGCTACTGGAATACTTCTCGTAGCATTCTATTTTGAAATTTGGAGCGGCGGAAGTTGATAACAGCTCGGCCAGGGTGGGGCAGTGTGGCGTTGCATACACACCCAGGGCTGCGAGAATTGCGGCGTTCCTGGGGACGGCAGGACGTCTACGCACTGGAAGGAGGCAGCACAATAGATTTCAATGGCATAGTATTCAGGAAGGGTGGTTAGGTCTGCTCACTCAGAGTATGTCGGTCACTGGTGGTGGGCCAAACAGCGCGCCGCAAATGCCAACACCATGACGCACATCATCGCAAGCGACATGACAGCAGAAAGAACGATCGCAACGGAGGATGTCATATCATGTACCTGAATAAGACTTCGTAGCTTGACACGACTGGTAGCAGCAAGCGGCATTGACACATCACTGACAACCGTCACCTGGGCATGGATCAACACAATGAAAGGCTACAAACAACAAACAACTTCTTCTTCAACGCGATGCCTTAAGGCAAACGCAGTCAATGAAAAAGGTCGCGTACATCTCAGATAGTGCAATAGAGACGACACTGTGCCGATGACCAAGAGGCCACCAGCTGGTTCAAAAAAGTAAAGTGGAATTACCCAAAGGTCGACTGAGGCAGGCAGGCGAATCGAGAAGCAAAGAGATCCAGTTTACTCTGCCAGAGTCGGTTGAGGAAAAGAGAAGAAGTAGGGGGGACCGCGGGCGGTTTATATAGTACCCGGAAGGCCTGCTGCACGTGATTCAGCACAGAGGGCGCACGGTCAGGGCACAGACTTTAAAATAAGCGAGGCGGCTTGTGGGGTGACGGGGGCGTCACATGACTGAGCTAAGTGGCTCTGCTCTTAAAAGCTCGTCCGCTTCGCCTTCTGTTTCCGCTTCATAACAATAATCAACCATGATGGCCAACAAGCTAAGTCTCCCCTCGTACTCAAATCGCTTATGTTCTGTTTCCAATTCATGATGATACGAAAGAACTATATCAGCCTCTGGCAATGATAAACAACTCTATTACTACACCCCACCGGCACGCGTGCCACCTAATCTGATTTTTCAAAGCTTAATGATTAATCTTGCTCTCTTTTGGATCCATAGTAACTGGTGCTCTAGGCTTTTCTCATGGGCGCTTTCAGCTGCCATCTCTACCGACAGTCAGTGTCGTGAAACTTTTTCATCGTCCTGCGTGGCTCTGGCCTAGCAATCGAGGAAGAATCTTTCGCGCTTCGTGTCCCTGCAAACAGCTCTGCTCATGTCCCGAGAGTTATATTAGGCGCAACCGGCAGCGTCAAATACACCCACATGACGCAAGTCGATAGTTCCCTGATGTATACTTACGATGCGCTCAAGAAAGCCTGAGTATATACGCAGCTCTGAGATGCTTCACCTCATTTTGCAGAGATCCTTAAATATAAACACGCTGGCTAATTACCTGATATGCTTAGAGAAAGGCGGTCAAAAGATTTGCTGCTACCTAGTCGGCGCTTCAAAGAGGCCACGTTCCTGACCATGGCCGTGAGATTAGGAATGCCCGTACACACGTCATACGCAAGTTCGACATTGCTTCGAGAGCACTAATTGCTATTGTGTTGATTCAACTTGATGCCCAACAGATCGTTGTATCGTAAATTATATCATGCTAGCTGCTGGAGTCTACGTGCTCTAGATCCTCTACGCGACGCCCATATCGTACTTCCATCGCGAGCTATACAGGGAGGCAATAGAGCGGTGTACAGGCTTGTGGTAGACAGATTTATCTCATGCACTCTGTTTCGCAAACTCCTTCTTCCTCTTGTAGATGCTCCCTTCATCTCAACCTCAGTTGTGAAGGACGACTCTCCTCGAGTGTCCCTGTTGTAGTCGCCCCAACGCAGTCACGCGACATGATCCCACCGTAACCTTTGGATGTGGGCCCTAGGCCTGGATAACTGGCTCAGCCTGCGTAATCGATTGAGTGTGATGTGGTGGGGTTTGAAGCACTGAGCCGTACTGGATCCGGGATCGAGGCAGCGCGGTCGCTGATGTGGGGTAACGAGGAGAGCTGAGTCTCTGCGAGAAGTTCGGAGTTGCCTGGTATAAATGAATGGGATGAAGGAGGACTGACATTTGCTCGGAATACCTACGTAGTGCTTCAAGCACATCTCACAACGTTCCTCTTGGTTTCCTCTCGTAAGAGTACTAGTCTCTGACGGCACGCAAAGCCGGGAACTTTTGCCAGAGTCCGCCTTGCTGTTGTTAGCAGCAAAGCCCAAGTTGCCGCATGTAATATCCACTCCGCGCGCAGGCAATGAAGCCCAGTTGCGGTTGAAAGTAGTCAGAGCCTTCACCCGGCAACAGGTGGTCGGTCTCTGACCATCATTCATGCAGCTTTCTGGCACGAGTCAGACTCATGGGGATGTCGGCCCGTTACAGGCGTGTGACGAAATGTAGTGGTCGGTGTTGGGCGAGTTGAACGACGGAGACGGGCGGCAGACGGGGTTTGGGCGTAAGGATAACGGGTTTCTTAAGGTTGAATTAGTAAAGAAGACAATTCAGAAGACCAAACCATGCTTTGCCACCCACAGAGTCCGTTCCGAGCTTGATAGTCGGCTCGGCGAAAGGCCAGGTGCGCCCGCAGAAGTTCGTGTTCCCAGCCGAATTCTCTGTCCCATCGTCGCCTGAGCTGCGTTAGAGCTCACTCCGAAAAGGTAATAATGCTTTAGAGGGGCAATACTGCTCCAAGATCGCGACTATCTTCATGAGGGCTTCTTCGCACTCCGTAGCCCGCTTCACCGCTCGAATGGCTTTGTACATATTGAGGTTGTAGGTCCGATCGCCAGTCGCGGATTCCCAACGCCTCTGATCTCGCTCTCGACGGTATTGCTTTGATAAATCAGTGATTCTCTTGATATGAGCAATGTGTATAGCAACATACACGGACGTCGTTGGCGGCGCGCTTGGAGCGGTAGTACTCTAAGCTCTGGATGTAGACGATCCTGGAAGCCATTGTGTTTGATTTGTTGTGTGATGGACTTCACGATAGTCAGACCTGAGTCATGCTTGTTATATTACAGAATACGTACGTTTTTGGGATTGTTGTGGTTGTAGGGTAGAAAGTTTTGGCTGCGGCTCCAAAAGCTGAATGAGCACTAGCGCTTCCGCTCCAGCTACGCACACAAATCACACGAGCGGCCAAATGTCTTCCGGACTTTGTGTGCAGGGTAGTTTCTATGTTACGAACAGCTCTGCAGCCCCATCAAAGGCAACATAACTAGATCGAGGGTTGGTAACATTGGCATGTTTTTCTTTTGCAGCAGGATCGACGTGATTCGGACTATTTGATAATATGCAGGGTAATCTTCATACACTCAGAATTTGCTCCATGACAGATAATCGTGGCTTCCATTCATTTGCCTTATTTAGTCGTTCTTTGAATCTCACATTCGCAAAGACCATGTCCAATCACCTATGCTTGTACATGAGCTCGGAACTGTCATCATCCACACCAAGTTTCCAGCACTTCTGACCATAGTTCCTGACTAATTCTCGCTTTCCAGAACTATACGCCGCGTCCAGGACAGCCCAATTTGGAGAGACGCTTTTCGCAATGTCGCAGAAGATTCGGTGCATCATTGCCTGCGCGCTAGTCGACGCTGAATCTTACTCTAGCCTTTGTTCTATTATTGTATCTCGTATTCTGTGTTCGGTGGAGTCGTGCCTTCCTCTCCGCTGCTCTTTCGGTCGATGTGTTTACGGAGGCATGTGCCGAATGCGCGATCGCGTCGAAGTCACTTCGCGATGCCACAATGTTGTTCTCTAGCCTTGCAAAGCAGAGGGGAATCTTCACAGGGCCTTGCTGATCCAAAGTATCTTTTTCTCCGTCGCACAAACACGGTTCCCGATGTGCTGTTCTGGGCTGATTGCATCGTGATGAGCGTTGAGCCTGACTTGAAGCAGGATGGCGGGGCTGAGAGTTGCGCAGGCAAGGGTGCCGTGGGTCACGCTTCAGATGATCAAAGCTCCGAAAACCATCTTTGAACTTCACCTCTTCGATCGCGACCGCCACCAACGAACATAATCGCAATGTTCCTATCAAGCTTGGTCTTCTTATCTTGTTGTGGAGCTGAGAGGGCGTCTCGCGTGACGGTTCAAACACGGTGGTTGTATTTGTGGGGGCTTGCGCGGATCGGAGGCTTGAGCATCAACTTGAGGGAGGGTGTGATGCGGTGTGATACGTTGGAGTGTCCGCTCTCGATTCCTGACTGACAATGGTTAGCTTGTGCAAATTTAGCTCATGCATGATGTTCACCTACCGGCAACGTGCCTTCAGAGCTGCCTTTGACCCGCTCCCAATTGCATGCGCTGACACGGGAGCGGGTGAGGAATCTTAGCACCAATTTGATTTCTGGTGAGCAGCCTCCCCACGTCAAGGGGTTCCTCTTAGAGGCTGTACCCCCGAATTGAATGGATGGCGGTGGCTCTGTGACGTGTAACCGTACAGGAGATCAGCAACCATTCAATCCAGGGGCGTTCCTAGGTCCTGTCTTTTTCAAGCAAGAGCTTCGGTTTCTAGCGACAGGAGTTGTACATTGCGCGCTTGACGGTCGTGGTGCATGAATTTGCTGGCGTATTCGAAGAGCCGACAGACCAGTGGCCACTCGGGGCCGAACTGGATGCCGGTCGGATCAACAACGTAGCTGTTGCCGTTTTTCAGAGTCACGACGAAGATACAATGGCGGTACACATATCGGTCTTCTGGGTTGAACTTCATTCCGTCAATGCTCTTGATTTGGAGACCATTTGCTGTTATGATTAGCGTACTGTTCGCGAATAACAGTAGGTCAACTTACGAATGTCGTCTTGAGCCCGCCGATATTCATCCCAACGAGGTCCAATAGCGCTGAGGCTATTCCCGCATTGGAGCCAGGCCGCCCTCGTCCTGGTCCACATCCAATTCTCGCGGGGCGTGAGTCCCTCGAGCCGCTGCATGCGTCCATTGCGCTCCTTATATCTCTTCGCCGATTGCTTATGGAACCAGTCTTGCAGTTTGACTGCAATCCTGCCCAGTACAGCCATTTCGTTGTTTTTGCCCTCTTTGTGCTTGCGACAATAGCCCGGTTTGCCATCTTTCCTTCTGTGCCGATAGATTTTGCCGCAGGTGCGACACCTAGTGCCGCCAGAACGGATGCTCTCGAGGCAGGCGTCGAGCGAGTGGGGTTTGTGGTTCCGTGTCATCTTGAGAGAGAATTTTGTGGTGTATAGCTGTAGAAGATCAGTGCGGTAGAGGCGGGGGTGGGAGAAAACTCAAGGGACTTTGCCAAACAGCTCTCCATCGCGCCAAGACATTTGTCGCAGTCAGTATACCGCCCTACCCCTCCAAAAACCGAACCTAGTACCTATTGAAGATCCATCATGCTCACATGTTCCGCAAACCAGAGACCTCGATTCATCTGCAAGGCAAATATAGCGAACGGCAAAGACACGATGGTCCCACCCACACAGCACATGGGCTTGAACTTCAGCAGCAATGGTAAGGCTCATGTCCTAAGAAGCCCTTAATAAAGCTAAGCTTTGTTCCGCCGACACGATTTGGAAGGAGCAGCTCGACCAGCGCGCTATACCGATCCCATCACCCGGATGGCACGCAAGCCTCTGGAACTCTCTCGCATGTTTGTTTTCACATATGCCTGAGGAATAAAGTCATCTAGCACGGCCACAAGAAGAGTCGTGCAGAGCTCTCAGCGAAGCAAAAGAACCTTGATAGCAATGAACTCGGTCTCGGACAAAACATAGCTGTGAACATGGCAAGCCCTGAATCTCTATTCGTGGACATAGATAATTGCAGGTTAAATGGTACTTCTCATCTAGGTAGTTCAACCGAATCAATTAAAAGGAGCCGAGTGAACACTCATCAAGCACTATAGATTGCTCTCCGTCCATTGGGCCCCGGAGAACATCAGGGAATCAAGGCCGCTGTGACGTAACGGACCCGGTGCCGTTAACTCAACTCAGCAGGCGTATCGATTGTCAACGCTTCAAGTTTGTCGCCAATAGCAGAACCATAACAAACACACCCCACGGGCCGGGCTTGGCTGGTATCAGAGCCATCCTGAAAGGCTACGGTCTACAAATGAAGGGCAATAGAAGAATAGGACGAGCGGATACGTGGACAAGGCAAGCAGTTAAATTGGAATACTTGAGGGTTGGTAGCCGGAAGGGTCATACCACGGTTTGATGGAAGTTGCGCAATACATGTAGCGTGACGGTCGACGGCCCAAGATCTCGGAGTCTGGATAGTGTCGAATTCACCTCCCACTCATTGGCTTCGAGAGCTCGTTCATTTCCTTCCACATATATGACATCCTTGTACTATTGAATCTCGCCTGCAACCTTTCCTGTCGCCTGCACGATTACCAGTCGCAAATTGCTGTGGTGGGCATAGAATATCGAGTACTAGAAGCTTTGTCTACTACTGAATCATATGTCCTCATTGACTTCGGTATCTAGGCTACGATCGGGACACGGAGTATAGCGCGCATGTGCTGTCTAACAGGCTCCTATTGCGGTTGAAAGTTGTAATGGAAGGTGTCATAAACGATAGAGATTGATTTATAAGCTATGTAGGCTGGAGAGTAGAACAATAAGGCATCCTCTAATCAGAGACGGTTACACTCTACTTAATTGCCTATGACCACGAAATTGATCATTGCTGCCATAATAGAAAGAGTTTGTCTCGCGCTTCAGATCCTCAAAAAAACAGAAACGGTGCTTTGAGTCAAGATCTAACTCTAACCGCATTCATTAAGCAGATGTTTGACACACGAAGACTAGATTCATAAAGCATAGATGAACGATTCACGTAAAGGTTGAAGATTCGCGTTGATACTCGACGTGACCGCAGGATCAGCTCTGTCTACGTCATACGCTGTATTTGCTTAGTGCAATTTCGCGGTTTTAGCGGGGCAGTGCGGATTAAGTGCGGGTTCATGGAAATCCCAGGTTTCGCTACTAAGTGGCCAAAAGATGGAAAAAAAAATTGGGCTCGCCGAGATTCGAACTCGGATTTCTCTCTGCTACGGTCTCCTCCTCACAAAGGTGTGGTTAGCCCCGGACCCCAATTGCGCTCCACACCCTGCGAGGTTGACGGGTCACCTGAGTGTTACCGCTGGCCGAGACGAGAGTGTCATACCATTAGACCACGAGCCCTTGCTTGTATTGATGGAAACATCCTAAAGTCAATAATACATAGAGAATACAATCAGTGTTCGTCGCGCTTGGAGCGGACTTAACTAAGCTTCACTGTAGGCTCCAAACGAAATTTGCAAAGCTCAGCTGAGCTAGGACGCGTGACTCTCCATAAATCCACTAACAGTGCACTCTCTGTAACTATGCGGTATCTAGAACAAGCTCAAAGCCTCACGCCATACCAAATAGCTGCTGACACGTGCCCGAACTGCTTTGGGAACATCATTGGAGCAGTCGAGAACCAGCGGTAACACATGAGTAGTAGCCAGGTATGAGAGATATGGTTTGTACCCACAACTTCGATGTAATTATGCACACGACGCATCTTTAATGAGTTGCGTTAAATTACTACATCGGCATCCGCATATCGCTCAAATTTTGGGGGTACTTGTAAATAGCTTAGCGCAGTTAAATCCGTATACCAGGCCGTTGCTGTTCAGACAAATTATCCTTATGCTTCCATAGCTGGGAACAATGGCATGGTAGCCTGTAATCGTATAGCTTATACTTGCAAGGATTTTGAATTTGATGACCGCCTGAGTGCGACTGGAACTATGTTTCACGCGGCGCTCGTGCAGTTCTGTACACTCGAAGTAACCTGGGAAGCCTGTCAGCGTGCGCAGCTCACAGTATTCTGGCCCTTTTTTTAACAAGGCTGCAACTCAAAAGTTTTGCTCTCTCCTCAAAGGAAGGTTCTTACGTGAGCGACTATCGATGTCTAGTGAATGCTCTGGGCGTAATGTGTAAGATGAACGGCCGGCGCTTTCCACGACACAAATGCATACAGTAAATTGACATAGCTCAAAAAAAGACAAAAGGTAAATTGAGCGGATTCGAACCAGGGCAGTCACGCCGACCAGCAAAAAGACCGAGAACCATGTCAGAAGCTTCGAATGCTAACGATTGCCGCATTCGAGGCTTCTGCCATGATCCCCGATGAGAAAATCTTGAATTAATCGCGTATTTATCATAGGTTAACTATCTTATCCGCAAGTGGTGTTGGGGCAATATAAGGAGGGTGCGGGACAGAAATTTCCTCCTTCCCGTTAACTACCTAGCAGTGTAGATCCTCAACGACACGCGAGCGGACGAAACCACAGGACCAAGATGCAAGAATCTAACCAAAAAAATTATGCAGACTAGACAAGATTCCGACATATGCTTCTCTCTGGGCTGCTAGTCTCTGGGCAGCGCTTGTACAACAGTAACCCGGCATACGGTTGTGCACCGTGGACTGGCTTGTGATGAGAGCGTTTTACCGCGGAATACTAGTGTTTGCTTGATTTGATGTGAGGGTATCGAATCGAAGATAATTTGTCACAATTTATTCTCGTCCCCGAAGCGGGATGTCAGCGCAGGGCGCTCAGCCTGTGTTTTCAGAAGCACATCTGGAAGCTCTCATGTTTGCGAGCAGCCTGCATACAGATCTAGAGACACCTGCGACTTTAGCAAAGAGATTGTTGTTACTAGAGCAAGAGATGAGATTATAATATCCGTCATCTACGCGGTCGGCTCTAGTTATGAGAATCGATAGTGATGCGGCTGTCTGCTACTACAGCTTTGGTATATTGCTATAGCATGAAATGATTTCAATACACTCTACATGACTTTTTCTAAGGCTGATAAGGCAGTACGCGTCTTCCACAAGTTATGCTGTAGAAGGAGAAGTACTATAGGTATAGCCTATCTCGAACGGGCCTCCGTAACATAGATCTTCCCTTTACACTAGTCTCTACTATCGGTGATTCAAATACGGGAAGATGATGAATGCGGTATATTGATGTGTGCAGCTCTCATTGCTTGCTGATTCATGTCTCTCGACTCTCGATCAGGTAATCTTGCGATAAGGACACATTGTAATCTCACGGATGACACGTATGTCATCACAGTAAGAAGCGAGAGTCTGACCAAAAGCTATGTAGGCAAAGACCGAGATATAGGGCATCAGCTATACCAAAGCTGCGTTTTCGCGCTGGAGATGTCTTCTGCAGCACAGCATCTCGATTTCAAAAGTCCCAAGGTCGCTGAGCGCTGACTCTGTGATCTTGTTCTGCCCTACTATGTGAAAATTTCAATTCAAGTAGTATTTCACTGCTGTATCGTGCTCTTCGGACTGGCGTCGCTTCTTGCTACATGCAGGGACGGCCGCGAAGAGCTAGTATCGCGGTGAACAAGAATTATGACCGAGAATTGCGGCAGGCTCCTGAGGGGCAGCCGTGAGAGGACTTTCGCGGCTCTTACAGCATATCTGGACTCGCACAGCTCTTGTTCTTGGTGTTGAACTCCAGGCACTGGCTGACGTGCATGCTAAAGCTGCAGGCCTTCTTTTGCCGGTACGCACGTCAAATGTGGAGCCGTACTTCCTACACACCTGCCATTGCTGGATCTCTGAGTCTTCTCATCTCCCGCAGCCGTTGCGAGCCTGAAGGTGGCTCGTGCGCGGGGGGCATAAAGGTGAGTGCCGATTGACAAGCTGTCCCATCACTCCTCCACCACAACCCCGCCAACACCGCCATCATCTACGACAACACATCTGCCCTTCAATCTATATGGAGAGTAGAATATGAGCGAGTGGCCACTCTTCCTTACTCCTGGTCACTCCCTCGCAACGCACCATGCCCGCAGTTGCGTCAACTGCTGTACCGATCAGCGACAGCAGTCGGGCCGCTACCTACTCCAAAAAGGTGCAGGAGGCTCAAAGGCATCTCTATGGTTGAGCTCGCGGTATGTATGACTGTCTTTCTCGCACCTCCTGCTTCACTCTTGTCTCCGCACCTCTTCCGCAAGGTGCTGCAGCTCGAGCACATGGCGGGGTTGCAAACTCTGAGCACCTTCAAGGAGTTCGACATCCACTTCAACCTCTCGTCGGCTTTCATGCTGTCCTCTGATCCTCGTCGGCGAGCCTTCGCTACTTGTAATCATCTGCTGGCGTCCGTACATTGAGCATGTTGCTGACTACTACTTTGTGTAGACCACCTTGCTCAGCGCTCAGCTGACACCATGAGCCGCCGCACTAGTAGCGCAATCACGGCAACAACGTCCTCGGCAAGTCTGAGTATTGGCGGGCGCTGCGGCTTGTTCACAACGCCGACAGAAAGGACGCAGCCGCGCCACCGTGTCTCGACACCGACTGAGATGCCCCGCACTCTTTGCGGCTACATCAACACCGACTGAAAGGTATGTATGGTCTGTTTCTCTAAGACCAGATTAGGACTAACACCTTGTGCACAGGCTACAGAACAGAGCGGCATCCCTCGTCCCGATCCCTCTACACCCCACTTTGAACTGGGCACCGGCCATTGCATGCAGCTGCGACGGCTTGCCGGCACCTACAGCGAGGAGCTTCCTGAAGTGCGTCGCAAGGACCATGTCGGAAGCTTCGAACACTGAACACATCTTTCGTGTTCAGTCTCTACTGCTCCCAAGACCATGTCTACTCCTACCTCACCCCAACTCGATCGGGTCCGCGACACTATGAGCTTCTCTAACATCCTAAAATCCCCACCCGCCTCTGCAGCATCTCCTGAGTCCTCCGCCGACGTCACCATGGACGCGCCGGCCCTGACCCCGCCCTTCACTCCCACCAAGAGCGGCGTCTGTACCAAGGTCGAGGACGATGCTGTCTCCCCGTGGAGGTGGTGGGATCGCCTCATAAGGACCACGTCGGAAGCTTCGAATACTGTTCGTCAACGCTCCACGCGCGTACGCAAACCGCAAGCACCAGAATCATGTCGGAAGCTTCGAATACACCGGTCCGCGAAAGTGGACGCGGTGCTTACGACACCACCGACGTGCCGGCCAGGGTATTGACAACAACACCAGTGCCTCTGGCCGGCCCTACTTCTTCAAGGACCATGTCAGAAGCTTCGAATACACCGGTCCGCGAAAGTGGACCGGTGTAATGCCACTCTCATATGAGAAGAAGCCGGTCGAGTACTCAGCTTCAAGCGCATAACTTACGTCGTCCTTGATGAGGCAGATCGCATGTTTGACAAGGGGTTTGAACCTTAAGTTATGAGAATTCTTGCAAGTGTCCGGCCTGATCGCCAGACTATCCTTTTCTCAGCTACCTTTCCTAAGAGCATAGCTGCTCTTGCAAAGAAGGCTCTTAACAAGCCTGCAGAGGTTATCATCAGCGGGCGTAGCAAGGTTGCGCCTAAGATTACTCAGCGCATTACTATCGTGCCACCCTCATGTGAGAAGAAGGTTGCCACCCTAAGCAAACATCTTAGCCAGACCTTCAGCGATGATGAGAATTTACAAGTCCTTATCTTCACAGAGCGCTAGGAAATTCAATACTATGCCACCAACACGATTCATGGGGCAAAAGATCAAACTGATCGTAACGAAGCTATAAATGATTTCAGGCAGGGTGTACTACGCATATTGATCGGCAGACGCTGGACATTTCAGATGGTCGCTCGCCGAACACGTCAAGAAACACCCAATAGGCGACGGCACTCTCGATCTTGCGCTTTGTGTGCAGTACGCACTCCGTCAACCGGACGAGGAATGGGACTTCCCTAGAGAGTGTTAGGCCATGATGGCTATGGCAAGACTAGAGCTGCTGCCACGGTCACCAAGTCTCGTCTCGCCGTGAGCGTCGAAGACTCGGCGAACGAAGACCACTTGCTTGTGACAAGCAGGCAATCTAAGATTGCATGCGTCTAACTTAAAAAAGAGATGACATCCATCATCAGAAAATGGGCGTCACCAGACGTCACACCAAGGACCTGTCGCGCAAAGTCATCTCCGAGGACAACCTGAGACCTAAAGCAAATGCTAGCCAACAGGGGTAGAATCCCTACGACAATACAGAGGCTTCTCAGCCAAGGCCCTCCGCAGTCGCGAGTGCAATGGATGCTCACCATGCCGAATGAGACAGGCCCTTCCCTCCCACCAAGTGCGGGCCTGCAACAAGCTCGTGGACGACGCCATTTTGCAGAGTAGTGACACTGAAGCGTCAACCCGACCATTTCAGCTGCATCTTCTTTTATAACGCTGCTTCGCCAAACCACATGCGCAACAAGCAAGGGCTGCTCAGGATGCAGCTGTGCAGGTTGACGATTATCTGATCGCAGTAATCGAGTATCGATCTGACCAAGATTTGACATGAGTTCAATGAATCCAGCCCACACTAGCCATGATCATGAGACCATAGCTTGACTACTCGGCTCGTACTCTTGGGCTGCTGAGCGACAAGGGTACATTGACAGACACTCCTGACACGCTATCGACTTGATATCAACACCCCGTAACTCAAATACGCCAGTCTGAAAGACCCAAGCACATGGATCGCGAAGAGTTGAATGCTCAAGAAGTTCAAAGGATGATGCGAAGGATACTGGTCTTTAAAAAGTTGGTGGCTGTCCGCGGCGGATGGAAATGGTATGTTTTGCCCCTGCCCATCATTTGGTTAATTTCTAACGCTTCGACCAGGACTTGACAAACGATGACGAGAATACTGGTGGGACTCTCGTTGGTTTGTCCGGGGAGGACGCACATCCCAGGTGGGGGACATGCTGACCCGGAAAAACCAAAGCTAGGAGGTCAATTGCAAACATGACAGTAGGGCCGTCTGGAGAGGACGTACTGGGCCACCTACCCTCTACCGATCCGGAAACAGAGAACATCTGGATGAATCACCCATCTTCGGAACTTCGAAGCTCTGATGAACTCTGGGTCTACGCTGTCATGCGCGCAAGCGACCATTTCCTCGTCTCCGGCCAAGGCACGTCAAGCCGTCTCTTTAGAGACACCAGCTAGGGAATCCCAAGCTGTATCAGTAGGGTAGGGGTACAACTGCAGTTCAGCAGGCTGCCTTGACCGGTAGCCGAACGTCCTTGACCTCTTGAGGTTCTAGGCAGTCGGAAAGGGTGACGTAGACCGCAGCTACTCGAACATCCTTGCACAAACCATTCGTTGGTGTTCCATCGTGATGCTTGATGTGTGATGTATGTTGGTGACTGCGACTAATTAGGTCCAAGTCCGAGAGGTCCTGGTGGCCCACAAGCACCGTAAAAGATGAGTACAATTCCCCTCTCGCTCTTGCAGATGCTGACAGCCATGCAGACGACTTTCCGATGTCCCGCAATCGAGAGGGACTAGTATCAACCATACCGATCGATACAGGCACTCTTTGATATCATGCAAACTCTTTCAGCTCGGAGAGCCCGCTCTCATGAAGTGGACGTGATGAGGATAACCCCCGTCGATCCAAACTTTGAATGAGACGGGTGCAGTGCTCACATTTCGCCTACTCAGATACTGAAGATGCGAAAACCTGGTCCAAGAAGCGCTGCTATCAAGCAGGACTGAACTCGACCAGATTCTGCTGGGCCAAGCACTTCTAACTTATATGCCACACCGTGGACATCTTTAAGAGAAGAGGCTCGGAAAGACATGACCAACTTACTATCTTCCCTGCGAATCCGCAGATGCTCAGATGCAATACTGACTAGACTCAGAAGTGCTGCCATCAAACAAGATCGACCTCCGGCGAGTCTTGTTGAGTCAAGCTCTGGATATCATGCACGACACCTTCGACGCAGGAGACCACATGAGTCTTGCAGTCCCTATAACTCAGGAAGGGATGACTGAATCCGCATTTCCATACTCTTTGGGGATGTCGACAACGAACTTGACACGCCCGGACCCTGGGCCGGGACCCATGCCATCACACGGGGCTGATCATAATCAATCCCTGGTGAATAAAGCTCGATCTTCACACTCTCTGAGGAAGCGAGCAACGAACTCATCGCGCCCGGACCCATGCCATCACACAAGTATTACTACATCAAAGCCTTGGCGAATAAAGCCGGGTTCGCTGAGCGCGATGCTGCCGACATCATGTACGACGGAGCTCGGTGAGGCTACTATGGCCAAAGACTCCTGTCGTGGTAAAAGCTGGCCACTTCTCAGGTGCCATTAAGCCAAACTCATCTCGACACATACACTGTCATCTAGTGCTGTACTGTCCAAGGTACGCTTGCCGGAAGATATGGCTCATCCTTTTCCGCTTCTAGAAGCGCCAACAGCAAGGCATGCGATCCAAGAAGTGGCATCGCCGATCTGGAATGATACATTGGTACCATGTAGTGGCATCAACTTGTACAGCCTTCCGACATGTCGCTGACATCGCCTGCCTCTTCCACCTTGTGGAGACCTGAGATCACGAGCTGGCAGGAGCATATCCTCGGACACTCTGCCAGAGCGAACCGGTACCAGCACGGAGCATGATAGCAGCCAGATCTTTTCCGACTCGGAGTGTCGCTCCGTCACTTCAGCCTGTCTTCACAAGTACCTCTGGGTAGCTTGTCCTGGGCCTGAAAGTCAAAGCGACCTCGGGATGTTCCATCTCTTCCACAGCGGGCGTTGATACTGCGACAGCCTCAAGCATCGCTCCGACATGCACCCATTTGTCTCGCTCAATCTTTTGTCCTGGTCTGGGATAGAAGTTCTGGCGGCGCTTGTCCAGCTTCGACGGTGTCATCGAGTCGTCCTCGAGGTGTCCAGTCCGACATTCAGGTAACGGATGTTGCTCATCTGTGTATACTGATTGTAATTAGACTTTCCTATAACTCAAGGCGTTACAGTCAATGGTTTCCGACAGCCTGCGCCAATGGCCGCCCTACCTTTGGCGGACACGATGGCCGCGCGGGGGTGTCTTATTACTGAGCCTGGCGACGATCCTAGTGCGGGCAGCGACTGCCACAGCGACCATTGTCTATGGCAGGTCCAGGTATTCTGAATGTGGTCCCAGCCGGAGCGCGATCTCGGATCAATGGTCGTTGTCGTTGTCGTCGCCGCGGGGGCGCAAGTCCGGTCAAAGCACTACCCACCTTGTTAGACGACGCGCGATGCCAGTCATGGCCTTGAGTACCACCCATGGTGTATCGGAGCCGACTCTGTGATCAGCTTTGAGTATCTCGGCACTGCCTCTGCTGCCGCAAGATGGTGGAGTGGTGTCAGGGTTGCTTGTCGCTGTGACAAGACATCAAAAGAGGCTCTGGCCCCTTGACGGCCATCAGCCTTTGACAAAGGATTTGAAAGACTTACAGTGGCGGTCATACTCATCTTACCTAGGCTTGGGTGAGTCTGTGTGGCGGCTGGCCTGAAGTTGTGAGGGCGATGTTGGTGTGGTGGTGGAGAAGGAGCATTGGTGAGATTTCACCGCAACCCCCGCTACCCGCTAACAACACCACCAAGTCAGCACATACTCACAGAACACAAGAGAGAGATCATAGGAGCCACCTCTGTTTCAGCATCTGGTTTCTACATGCCTTCGGACAGTATATTGCCAGCCCTGGAGTTCATCGACCTGGACGCTCAGAGATGGTGTCTTGAGTACTCCCGAGGCCGCATCCCTCGACGGATGAGATCGATGGAGCGAGAGAGCAGATGAGAGCAATGGATGCTCTTATGCACAGAGAATAGTAAAGAGAGTCCGAAGTTATCTAGCGGTGATTTGCGTTGCTGGGGCATCTCCTGTTCAAGGTGGCCCACGGGTGCATCCAAAATCATCGCCAAGCTTAGTGCGCCTGCCCGATTGTTATACCCCTCAATCTTACCGCTGGCTTTCTCTTTCTCATTTCAACTCCACCCGCACAATCGACTCAATCCCAGAACATCCGTCGCCATGCGCCCCCGCTTCGGGACATATCTTCCAGGGTCCGGAAATCTGGCAACTACGAGATCGACACCATCTTTCTAGGCCCTCATAGCCGCAGGATATGGGAAAAAGAACAGGTTAATGTAAGCTCGGACGATCCACGGCGTGGGATGTTGGAGTGGAGGGGCCAAGTCTTTGATATTGGTCTATGGCTCTGTCCAAGTTTCTATCTGCCAACGTTGCCCAAAGCCGTCTGAAAGGCGGTATGGCGGTTCCATTGGCTCTCGACGTCCTGTCAGTTGGGCACACTCACTTGGATGGCGGTGGACAACGGAACTGCAATATGGTTACCTCGACCACTTCAATGAGATCAATGGGGCTCCGCCTCCGCAATTATTTAGCCCAGAGTTCCCATAACGTTCGAATGTGACGGCAAATTGGACAAAGATTCACGACGATGCTTGTCCGACACTCCATAT
>Ga0265780_10005179_pt1 | contig 16569 bp, 18 predicted proteins | sample P1T30metagenome_FD_192432 | JGI IMG/M metagenome (GOLD analysis project Ga0265780, IMG submission 192432) | Plant litter microbial communities from East Loma Ridge, Irvine, California - P1 T30 | ecosystem: Environmental > Terrestrial > Plant litter > Unclassified | place: USA: California... | reverse complement strand
CTATCTTCATCAATCTCCCCCGGCGCATCAGACGCGATCATCCTCTGTAACTTCCTGATCCTCTCTTCCATTTCCAATTCTTCATCATCTTCCTCATCCTCTTCTTGGGTCGCTTTTGATTTCCGACGAGGCGAGGATGGGCCAGCTTTGGTCTCTTCGTAGGTTAGAGAATTTTGCTGTTCGGATGTCCTGTGGCGTTTGGGTAGAGATGGTTCATAAGTATATGCGTTTGCTGGATCGTTCTTTGATGCTCGGTTTGCTCGAGTCGGTTTAGACTTCTTTGTGGTAGTTGCCGAAGAGAATGGAGCGCGTCCACCTCCATTTGCTGTTCGTGCCATCTTGCCTGATTGTATACTAAAGTACCAGTGACTATAAGGTGGGTGTATAACTTCAAAATCTCAGACCACCTCCACTTCAGTAACTGTAATAATACCACGTCATGACTGCCACATTCAACTGGATTTTCGGGACTTTGCGGATGGCTGTGAGCCACGCTCCTCCTTGTGTAGCAATCAACCTATATACATAATCTCGTAGGTCCAGCTCAAGAACACGCCAGGCCCACAGACTAAGATAATAGAATAATGTCCGCTTTCCGAGTCGCTTCTACCCTCCGAGCTGCTCCTCGAGCATTCGCCGCTCCCCGAGCTGTTGTCGCTCGAAGGGGTTACGCAGATATCGCAGATGATCGTCTAAAGCTTTCTTTGGTCCTACCTCACTCTGTAAGTCGGGCTTGGCGACCTTCAGGAAGCCCCGAACCTCTTCGAGAGTCGTTGGAATATGGAAGGAAAGAAGAGCTGACATGCTAGTCCCTATACTCTTCCCAAGGTGTTACCCAGGTCAACATCCCCGCTGCTACCGGTGACATGGGTATTCTCGCCAACCACGTTCCTTCCGTTGAAGCTTTGAAGGCTGGTGTCGTTGAGGTCATTGAGGATGCTGGTTCGCAGTCCAAGAAGTGGTTCAGTAAGTCTAGTTGTCGCTTGGAGTGCACGAAGCCTGGAATGGAATAAATGGAGCACTGTTGGAAAGTTGAGAGGAGGTGCATGAGAACTTGGATCCTGGTTATCAGTAATACGGATGTCGTATAGCGGACCAGGCTAGCGTGTCCTCATGCGGGTCCGATACACTCCAGGCGCTACCTGAAGGAGGAAAGAAGACCCAGCTAACCCTCAGTCTCTGCCGGTTTCGCTACCGTTCACGGAAACAACTCCCTAACTATCAACGCCGTAGACGCCTACCCATTGGACAAGTTCTCCACAGAGGTCAGTCATCTGCCGACAGGAGGGGATATTAGCTAAACACAGCTCTTTCCTGTTAATCCATTTGTCACTGCACTCGTCCACACCTCTACTCGCTTCACTAACTTCACCTATCCTCTGGCGCTCAACTTCTATTCCGCTCGCGCACGCTCGCTCCGTCGCTCGCGTCAAATCAACAGGGTATCCGATCAGGTCTAAATGACGCCAACAAAGTCCTCTCATCTTCCGCATCAGAGGCAGAAAAGGCAGAAGCTAGGGTCGAGGTTGAAGTTTTCGAGGGTCTTCAAGCTGCTTTGGCCAAGTAGATTGACTACTGAATAAAGGAGATTGGGAGATTGGTGATTCTAGATGGATTGAAAATCAAGAATTGCTTGACACTGCGGAAGATTGGATATTGCCATGTGCTGGAGTGCTTAATGCTGATGGCTGATCGATTATATGACTGATTGTGCCTGCGCACAGGTCTGTCTGAAGCGCGCCGGATCTCCTTGCTCTCCATGAGTTGGTCCGAAGACATGAGCCTATAAAAATACATACATGCTCCGATGTGGACGAGGCGGTCCCTAGGCCAATTCAGGATGACTACTATACTGCATGATTCAAGAGCTTGACAAGGACAAGTTAGAACAGCCGAGACGAGCCCGAGTCTGACCGCTACCATGCATAGCGCTGGTCGCTCTGAATCTCCATCTCCCCTATACGTTCTCAACATGCACGTGGCGGCACTGCCGCTCACCACCCTTTTATAATCATGCAAAACCCCCAAAACCTCAACAGCAGACGTACAAGATGTCGGGGACTGGATATGAGCAAACTCATTGTAGACTATTAAGGAACTCTCTACAAGTTGTTGAGGAGCATGGGTCGACGTTCTCAGTACACTATATCTGACTGATTCTACATGCACCTCATTACACAACCTACCTAGAGCTATGAAACAATGCATACGTATACCCGAGACCCCTATAAAGAGCAACGCATGCTGAGTAGCCTGTATGCAGCCCCTTGACTTGCTTAATTAATGCCAACTTTTGAGCGATCTTCTCCGTCTCCCTATCAACATAGTACTGCTCTATTCCTTCCCAGATCAATGTAATCCAAGCATTCTATATCTACCGGGTTTCATCAGGAGAATCCATGCAAGCACATTCGAAACCTAATGAGGTAATCGTTCTTCTTCTTCATCCTCTTCGTGTCTTATGACCAACCCAAACTTGATGGACAACGATGATGGTGAGCTATCCACTCCCTCGGGAGAGTCAAGCTGACTTTGACAGGATGGGGAAATTCCACTCGGACCAATGATGCTCCCGTAAAGAACGACGACGAGGCGGATAGCTGGGGAACAGCGGCGGTGGGGACCACAGCGGTGGTGGCGAGCAAGACCCTGATGATGGATGGAGGCGGTGAGGTCGACGGTGATGATGCCAAGGGCAACGCCCCTCAAGGAAAGGGTATGCTCGACGAGAGGAGGTCAGGGCGTGCCGTGCTGATCACAAGGGTGACGCCTCTCAAAGAAAGGGCATGCTCGACGACTGGATGCCAGAGGGTACTGGTCTGATACCAGAGGGCACTGGTCTGATACCTCTCGCAGTTGCTCACTACCGAGCTTTTAGGTCGTTTTCGAGTGGATTTTGGCTCTATTTGCGGGGTGATACAAAGTCGAGCTCTAGTGGCATGGCTGGAAATCGTAGAGTTGGACAAATACTGCTACGGGTCTATATTATCCTTAGCAAATGAATTCAATATCCCTCATTCGGGGAGTTCAATTGATAATCACGTAATTGCATTTGCTTCAACTGAATTTCCTAATGCAACCCGATTGTAATAGAGAATTTACGTAACCGTACACGTGCGCTACTCTGCCTTCCTATGATACCTTACTGGGATCCACCGGAGCTTGTGATCAACCTCCTTAAACCATGCATGTATAGACAACCCTATTTTAAGCCCTAGTATCAGCTTGTCACTAGTATTGGGACCAGCGGCGCACCGTCACCGTTATTCGGGTTAGGATTCGTCATTTCTTCCTCTTCTTTCGGTTCTTTCCGGACTCAGTCTTTACAGGCGTTGTCCATCAAATTGGGGTTCGTCATCGCTTCCTTCTCCTTTTGTCTCCGTCTTACAGGCCTGCTGATTGGGGGGATCAGCAGGCTGATCCAAAAATATGACCTGCCTATCAGGATCAATTAATCAGGAGCTAGACTTACCTCGCCAAGCCTTCTAATCGAGTACAGAGGCGAGCTTGGATCGGCCATGGAAAAGACGGATCCACCATTTGGTCCTCATGCAGGCCGGAAAATGATGGGACCTTTCCTCCCCAATTTACAGCGCGAAAAGAGCGACGTCTTGACAACCCCGCAAAACTTCACGGCGGGATCGAGAAGAAGAAGAATGAAGAGCAAATGAGCAAGAGAGGGAATCCGACCCAGGAGGGGATCCGCAAGGTCGACCTGCCTGTTAGCATCAAGGACCTCCATCAAAAACTAGGCTTACGTCTCCAGCTTCAATCGGGTCCGGCTTGACCGTGCTCGGTGCAACGCGGGAGGTGTTTCTGTCGCAACGAGGGTGTAGAAGATGTCAAAGGGGACGACATGTGATCTACTATATCAACTGATTGTATGTGACTGACGAAAACAGTGAACTTACGTTTGATACCCGCTAGGGGTGTCTTCGTGCTGCTCGTGATCAGCTCTGTTGGTCCTTCGTCTACGACCTCGATCGGTTCCGTCTTTACTTTGACAGGTGTAACGCGAGAGGGCGGAATGAATCGTCTCTGCCGCACAGGGGGCGTTGATGAAGACGAATGCGACGCCATGGTTTTCTTCGGGATCTAGATATCAGCTAATTGACTTCGACTGACCAGACCATGATTCTCACGCTCGATATTCGCATTCCTAAAGGTGTCTGACTTCTTGCTGTCAATGGGGTTGACATGTTTGGTGAGTCGGACCAAGCTTCGTTGTGTGATCCCCCATCTTCTGGGACCGGAGTTGGTGAGTCAGACCAAGTTTCGTTGTGTGATCGTCCATCTTCTGGGACCGGGGTTGGTGTACGGTCCTCCATTGCGATCAAGTAGACTGGGGCCGCTTGTAGCTATCGCAAGCGATCCGGTACAAAGGGCGTGTTCCCCCATTGAAGGGCGATCATCTCGTCGGCATCACCGAGATACAAAGGCTCGAATGTGGGCAGGGTCGAATATGCGCAGGGTCGAAGATATGTCGTTCATCATGGACTAGGCGAGGTAGGTCGGGTGGTGGATTAGGAGGTCGGAAGAGCATCTCGTCCGAGGTAGGTCGGGTGGTGGATTGTGAGGTCGGAAAAGCATCTCGTCCGAGGTAGGTCGGGTGGTGGATTAGGAGGTCGGAAAAGCATCTCGTCGGCTTCATCGAGATACAAAGGCTCGAATGTGGGCAGGGTCGAAGATATGTCGTTCATCATGGACTAGGCGAGGTAGGTCGGGTGGTGGATTAGGAGGTCGGAAAAGAGTAGGCATGTAGAGATATGTCGCTGAATCATCAGATTTGATCCCAATACCGCCTGAATGAAACTCACTGGTCCGACATGCTTTGAAGCAGGAAATGGTCCCGCCCAAATGGCCCACCAGACCTTTGGGGGGATCAGCATGCTTGATCCGCAACCTGCCTGTCAACATCAAGGACCTCCATCAGGAACCGTGACCAACTATGTCGTGCAGCAACCGGAGGCGCCACCTCTACCTCCCCCACCGTACGCCGCTCTACCCGGATTACAAGTCCCTCCTCAACCTCCCGCGGCAATAGAAGAAATCGACCCAGATTTCGTCCCAAAGAGATCCGCTGCACCAATACCCCCTCCAACTACGCGTGAGCCAGAACCCGAAACAATCCTTTCCCCGCCCCAAAAAAGAATCCTCGACATGGTACCATCTGGTAAATCGGTCCTTATCCACAGAAGGGGCGGGCGAGTCGGTCTTGATTCGAGCCATCAACAAAGCTTTTGAGCAAGAACCCGACTCCATCAACACTCATCATGCGTCAAAAACGATTCGATTCCCCTGGCCCAGGATCCGAGGCGATGCCCATCGATATGGAGGGTGTCGGGGCGGTTGTCGAGCAAGCGATGATGGACTACATTGTTGGTCACGTTGTACGTGTACATCACGTTTCGAATGATCACCGGTCGGCCATCGGAGCCAGAACCCGAGATCATCCTATCCTTGCCCCAACAAAGAATCCTCGATATAGTGATGTCTAGATCTCGGCAAACTCGCGCTTGGCCAGAAACGTGGTCGACAACACCACATACAACGTGACCAACAAAGCTTGACCTAGCGGATCAGCCTCACACCAGGGCATCGCGTGGTGCTTACCAGCAAACCATCGATCTTGACTTTGTCGAGGGTCCTCGACACGGTACTCTCTGGTAAATCGGTCCTTATAAACAGCAGATGCGGGCAAGTTGGTCTTGATTCGAGCCATCAAGAAAGCCTTCGAGACACGATACGAAGCGCTGAACCCACTCGAACCTAAGGCAGATGATATGGAGTCGAAATGGCGTTATCGAGAGAGCGACAATGGCCCGAGTATTCCAACAAACCGAGCCGACTGTCGAGCATCCGGAACGTCGTCTACAAAGTATACAATGAGATCAAGACGGTCGACTTGAGATATAGGCGTGCCCTAGTTGTGAGTTCTTGAAAATCATCGACACCACTGACTTACCAGCCAAGCAATATTGAGAGGACGAGAAAGCGGATACGGATCTCTTTTCGGTAAGGATGAGGGGTGGCGAAGGCGAGGAAGCTCACAATGTCGGCGCCATACCGTATGTTGTTGGCGGTGGAAGTTGATGATATGGATGATGCCGATTTGAGAATTGCTTCAATACCGTATCTTGTCGGCGGTGGAAGTTGATGATATGGATGATGCCGATTCGAATCATCCATCTTGACCTGTTCCAGCGTCTGCCCCTATGCTGTGTGATCAAAGCCCTACATGTCAGCCTACCTCGCCCGAGGAGTACCGTGAGCTCACCAAGCGACCATCATCTGTTTCCTCAAACTTCAACTCCCTCGACGTTGTGATGTCGATACCTGGGAACAGGATAGCAGGTGGTGGAGGATGTGATATCCTATTGCCGAGACCAGTATAGCAGGTGGTGAATTGCAGTATCGCATTCTTGCAAATCGATCCATCGCTAGTTGGGGGGAGAGGGTGTGTATCGGCAAGTCTGATCTGCTTGTCAGCATCGAGGATCAGGAACTAGGCGTACCTCTACTGGAAACTCCATTGGGTGAAGGATGAGGGGGTTTGGGTTTAACTGACTTTTCGAGCAACCATCCGTCGAGGAAGTGAAGGGGAAACCCGTCGAGAGGAACAAAGTGAAGGGGGAGCGGTGGGAGTTGACGATATGGATGATGCCGATTTGACAATTGCTTCATAGTATGTTGTCGGCGGTGGGAGTTGACGGCCGATTTGAAACTTCCACCTTGACCTGTTCCAGCGTCTGCCCCTATGCTTTATGGAAGGATGAGAGGAGGGGTTTTAGGTTTATCGACCTCTGTCTGGGCGGTACCGGGCTGAAACAACAACGACGGCGGATGATGTCGATGGAAGTTCCCGATATGGATGATCGCGGTGGAAGTTGACGGGATGAATGATCGCGGTTGAAGTTGACGATATGGACGATGCCGGAACTTCCCGCTAGCCGAACCACACGACCTCCCTTCCGCGTCGCACCGAGCACAGGCAAGACCAATCGAGGTTGTCGACAAAGAATCACCAGACCCGATCACGACCTTCGAGGACGATGGCTGCGATCGAGAAGAACAAAGGAAAACGAGAACGATCATCGAGTAGAGAATCGTCATCAAATCCATCGGTCCATGGTCCGAAGCGATGTCGATCGATGTGGAGGATGTCGAGGGGGTTGATGATGCCGAGCGAGGGACAAGCCTACCTCAACGAACCCGAGCCGACGGCCGACCGATAATGCGAAATGGCCGCAGTCGTCACCAGAAATGTGATTTACTACATCACGAGGTGACGAGTCATCCTGGCGATATAGCCGTAAAGGCGTGCCCTATTTGTCAGATCCAAATATACACACCACTGACTTACTGGCCAAGCAATATTGGGAACGTACAGCGTAATCCTCTTGTTGGCGGTCGGAGTTGATGATATGGATGATGCCGATTTGAGACATCCACCTTGACCTGTTCTAGCGTCTGCCCCTGTGCTTTATGTATAGTCAATGCCCTGCAGATCAGCCTATACCGCCTGACGGATGCGGCGTGAATAAGCCTCGTAACTTGGCAGGACAGAGAGACACACCATGACTTGAGCTCCAATCCTGAAGTCAAGCTTCTCCGGAAATCCGGTCTCCTGGTTCAACATCTTTGTCGCCTCCTCTTTCGGAAACCGGATCTCCTGGTTCAACATCTTTGTCGCATCCTCTCTTCCCAATCGCAGCGGCAGTATGACCAGGGGTATCGTGGGCAAGGTAGATGATAGTCGGCCTGGTTCAACACCGGATCTCCTGGTTCAACATCTTTGTCGCATCCTCTCTTCCCAATCGCAGCGGCAGTATGACCAGGGGTATCGTGGGCAAGGTAGATGATTGTCGGACCATCGCAAATCCGGAGCTCCTTCTCATCGAGGATCATGGGAACCTGCTTCCTCGATGCAACCTTGATGTCTCTCGGTGTCTTGATATCGATACCCATTGCCGCGATCAGCAGGCGGTGGAGGATACTTGCAGCATCCTTGCGAACCGAACAACGGGGTGCTTTACGTCTCGGGGAGGAGGATGGTCGACCGTATAATGGCGAGTACGTGGGATGAATACACTACTTTGGGAAAGCTAGGGCGCGCCCAGCCGCACTGACCCGGGGTGATGGGGTACTACCATCTACTATCTATATCGACCGTTGAATCAACGTATATCGACCGTTGAGTGACGGGGTGTCCGAGCGGTTCTTCCTGCGTCAACAATACCCCCCTCCTGCGCTCAACGGCTCCGCCGTCGAGCTTCGTCGGGAGGGAAGGACCGATGCTTACAGCCGCCTACCGAAAACGGCAACTTTTGCGATTTTTTCCGAAGAGGGTCCTTTCCCCAGCATATCTTTTACATTCTAGCTCCTCTGACGTCTGGTGGCGTGCATGTGGGAGTTGTGGGTGCACAGTTCAGTGTGCATGTACATTCACTTCGTTGTAGTTGTGATGTACTCGCCAGTACTTGCAAGTACTGGTCGAGTACGACGGATACTAGATGACCATTTGACCGTTTGACCGGAAGCTAAGACGCAGATCGTTGCCCTGAATGAGGAATGCTTCTCCCCTCTGGAATCCTAATCTGGCAGATGAAATGCGGCACTACAGTAGTACTATTATGAGATGAGATGTAGCTAGTGTACAGTACATAGGTGTAGCCTGTGCGATAGTAGCTGTATATGCATGCATAGAAATATCATACACGCACGAGGTGTTATATACTGGAACAAACCGTATTCGGTGAATAAGAGTATGAAGCCTTTTCGGAGTTCAGGGTCCTTTTAGGCTTGTTCACGCTCAATCTCTCTGTCTTCTACCACTAGTGTACTACTGCACCTACACTTACTCGTACATCTTTTAGCTATATCTGTACCTGTCTGCTGCGACCCGACTGCTCGCACTCGTATATCACTGCTCTGCGAAATTCAGTGCACGGGTAGAGCTCGAGGTATCGCCATCACGGAATCAAGCCCGCCTCGCTCCGACAGCCAAATCCACAATTCCCAAGGTGCTCGGACTGTATCCATTAGATTTACGCGTCTGCTGGTCTGGCGTACTTGTTAGGTCATCACGGTGGTATAGGGATTAGATTGGCCATTAGCTGGATATTGAGCTTGGATAGAGAATAGGCTTAGGGATAAGGAAGTGTCGCGCCCTGGTCAGAAGGAACTGGATTCGACTGAAACCGACATCCCATCTATCGTCCCTCACACGCCTATCATTCACATCATAGCCCCTCGTATCCCCTTGCTGGATCTCTCGCTAGGTCCGTTGGTCACGTACACGAAAAACGGACTGCACATCACGACCTCACCAATTAGGCCCTGTGTCTCGGAACCATCCACATCTATCTTACATGTCGGACGGTATCACAAACATCTAAGCATCTACGACTCTACAATCTATCGACACATACCAAAGTGATCTACTCTACATCATACATCAAGCCTTCCTTTGAGCCGATCACCATTTCGGCCTACTATCCACATTCTCATACCATCACGGGTATCTTGTCGATCATCCTCGGTACTGTCTGATTGACGTGTTTTGTCTTGCTTGACAACTTGTTTGTTTACGGTATTACGGTGCTGGACCGGTTTCGCGATATAGGAATAGTGGATATCGTACTACCCGCTCTGGAGGAGCAAGGATAAGAGGGCGAAACGGCTGGCTGTTGTAGGTGACTTTTCTTGTTTTCACCATCTATTCTTCCCGGCGTGGACGCTCTGAAGGCGACTGACGACCAGAACAGGCCATGGCCGTACCACACCCTCCACCTTTACCGACAAATAGTCATCCGGCGCCATCACCGTCGTTACCCCAGTACCAACAATATAGTCAGATGCAACAACCTGGCCATCCCGGCCTACAACAAGGCTACCCACAGCCATATACCGCTACTCCCGTCCGACCTACACATCAATTACAACAGCAACAATCTGGTCAAATGATGAATGGTGTAGGCGTACCAATGTCTTCGCATCAAGCTGCTCAGATCCAACAACAACAGCAGCAACAGCGAATACAACAGCAACAACAGCATCAGCAGAATATGGTCAATGCTCAGCGACAACAACAGCAGCAGCAGCAACAACAGCAGAATGGAGCTGTGACGCCTTCAGCACATCATCCCTCGCCTTCGCCTCATTTGGCACACCAAGGATTCGCTTCGGCGATACATCCAAGTCAATACCCACATCCGTCACAGGCGGGTTCAGGGCCATCACCAGCAACAATGCAAGTTCGTCCACCTCCGCAGCAACAGCAAGTTCGACCTCAACAGCATCCAGCGTATCCTCATCCTGGCATGCAGCAACCCCAACAACAAGCGGCTCAGCAGCAACAGGGTCATATATTACATCCACAGCCTCAGCCTGGAGTGAATGGATTGTCGGGGGTGCATATGGGTGGACCTCAACATCCTGAATCGGAAGGGTTCGCGATAACTCGAGCGAGCAGTGCTGTTCAGAGGCATTATGCCGAGCATAGTAATGTGTAAGTCACCCCCTTCTTTGTATGACCGTGACTGACATCATAGCTTGAAGCTGTTTATACATGACTACCTGGTCAAGAACAACTTTTCGGCGATTGCCACACAGTTCCATGCCGACGCACAGATTGGAGATCAACACCTCCCGGTCAATATAGCGGGTAGCGCCCTGACAGAGTGAGTCTTTATTCCTGCAGAAAGAGTCGCACTGATGGCAGATGGTGGTGCACGTTTTGGGAACAATTTACTGGCAAAGGCGGAGCTGGACCTGGTAATGCAGGAGTATTTGCAGAGGTAAGCCACACTCTTCTTTCTGCCACAATCCCCCTACATCACCTCCTTTGATACTGATCGCCCAGGTCATGAATCGTCTGAAAGGAATGAGACAGCCTCCAATCGGTGTTGGTGTTTCCCCAGCATTTCATCCTCAAGCACCTTACGCCGCACCATCGCCTTCGCCTGCAGCTGGACAAATGATGTATCGCCCCAATCCAAATGGTCAACCCGGTCAGCCAGGTCAACAGAATGGTCTAAGTCCAGCCCATCAAGCTCAATTAATGCAGCAACAACAACAGCATATCGCTCAGCAACAGCAACATGCTCAACAACAGCATGCTATTATGGCTCAACAACAAGCTGCTGCTGCTGCTCAGGCGCAGGCTCAAGCCCAAGCTCAGGCTCAAGCACAAGCTCAAAGATTCGGCCAACAAGCTCAACCTGGCGCTTCACCTGCGAGACCCCCTCCGCAAATGTACCAACAGCAGCAATTGGGATTACAACCTCCCAATTCACAAGCTGGACCTTCGCACTCGCCAATTGTCCCATCACCACATATGTTGCATCAACTTCCACCTGGAGCTATGCCTTCGCCTCATCAGAAAGCCATGCGACCACCGATGAACGGACCTCAAGGACACCCGAATGGACCTGGACAACAACCAAATCCAATGATTCGATCCATGACGCCCCAGGGTCAATACAATATCCATCCACCCCCCCAGGCGCCCAGTCCTGCTCAAAATGGACAACCGATGACGCCACAGCAACAACACGTACAGCGACAGCAGATGCAAGCTGCCCAAGCCCAGGCTCAGGCAATGCAACAACGTGCGAACCAGTCACTTGCCGATTTCCAAGCTCAACAAGGTCAACAAATGCAAGCGGCAAGACAGCAGCAAGGACAAGGAGTTGGACAAACGCCACAGGAGATTCAGCATCATCAGCAACTTCAGGCGATGCAGGCTCAACAGCTTCAGAATGCGACGAATCAGATGTATGCTGGACTTGGACTTGGTCAGGTCAATCCTGGAGTTATGGCTTCTACAGCTGCGGAACTCGGTTGGCAGGGTAGGGACGTGGGATCAATGTCGGAGGATGAACGAGTGAGTTCACAACATCCAGCCATAGGGTCACCGAGCTGATATATAGCGCCATCTGATCACGAGCTACCGGTCCTCTCTCCAAGAGAATCAACGTCGACAAATGATGAACGCCAATGGGATCCAAATGGCAAATAATCCATCCCAACAAGGCCAACCTCAACCAGGACAAGTTCAAGGTCAACCCATGCAAAATGGACCAGGACCATCACCAGCCCAATCTCAAGCTCATGCGCAAGCACAACAAGCCCAAGCACAATCTGCGTATCAACAGCAAATGCTCCAACAGCAGATCTTGCAGCAAGCTCAGGCTACGGCACAAAGTCACGCGGCTCAGGCTGCTCAGCAAGCACAGCATCAGGCTCATGCTCAACACCAGGCCCAGACCCAGAACGCTCAGGCTTATTCTCGGGCTGTCAGTCAGACTCAAAAGAGGTATGTCTTTCATCTTGTTGCTTTATATATTCGGACTGACGAATAGACCTAATGGGAATGGGCCTGAGCAGGATCAGAATCAACCGAACTCGGCAGGAGTGAGTTGTTGCACTTGATCATAGAGATCGTACTGATGATAGTCTGGCGATTCTGGAAATAGTCGAAATGGAAACACACCGCCTGAACGAAAACGAATGCGAAAGAATTCAGGTAGTGCCGCTCCATCACCATTCACAGTCAACGGGATGCAACCTGGATCGACACCTCAGCAAATGCATCAGCAGCAACAGCAGCAAATGCAGATGGCTCAAGCACAGGCCCAGCAGAATGATTCACAGGTACGTCCCCCTCTCCTTGATGAAAGTGATAAGCTGATAATTAGCTAAACGCACTACGTCGTCAACAAGAGACGGAAGCTCGAAAAGTGTACGAAAAACAACTACATCAAGATCAGGCTATGCGTTCGATGCAACTGCAAAACGGTACCACGAGTCAAGCAAATACACCATTCGCCCAGCCTCAAACTCCAGTCAATAATATCCAAGCTCTTACACTCGATACATTATCGCCTGCTCAGCTTAACACCAATAACGCAACCGCTCAATCGTCGCCTAGAACAGCGGTTCTGAATGGTAGTCAGCAGATGCAGAGGAATCAGAGTCGGACTACTGGGATTGGAGTCGGGTCAGGGTCAATGTTGCCCCCTCAAAGTCCTGCTAATAGGACTACTACGCCTAAACCTATTGGTGTAGGAGTCGGAGTTGGAGTTGGAAAAGCGACTCCCAAGATGGCCAAGGAGGAATTGGTGAGTTACGCCATTAGGCAGTAAACATGGATTGGAGCTAACAAACAGAAGGACAACACTCCCAAATCCCTCCAGCCATCGCCGAGTAACGCCATAGTCCATATAGCCGATCATGCGGCCACGGCATCGACCCACGGTCTCACTCCCTCACCACCCTCTGGATCGACCATATCCCCTCCCCAGGCTATGACGGATAATCAACCAAAATCAGAAGGATTGACATTGACCATCGACCCTCCAGCTGGAGAAGCGATAGACCCGAATTTCTCTGCCGATTTCACCGATACCAATTTCCTAGAAGGAGATTTCAATTTCGATGCTTCAGGATTCGACAGTTCATTCGATTTTGGTCAATATCTAGCGGAATTCGGCGGGGATGATGGTGATACGGAAGTTGGCGTTGTCTAATCCTCCCTGCTTGTGGTTCTGGAGTGACTCATATAATACATCTCTTGGGTGTTAACGAAATAAAATACCAATCATCAAAAACTGTTGAGAGGTTGTAATGTCTTTCTCTATCTCTCTTTCTCTCCTGTGTTTATATATAACTATCAGTATCCTGTTCTCTTTTTCATTTCTCAGTATCTTATCGAGTCATTTAGTTTCCTGTTTAATCTCCTTGTAGATTTTGAGGTCTTATGAAAAATGTGTCTACTAGATTACATGCTGTGCATTACTACTCGTTGTTGTTATTCGTAGACGACCGCTAATCTGCACTAGCTATGGGACCCGCAGTGATGATCATAGATCTACAGCTACTTATAGCACGTGCCTGAAAATAACGAATCAACTTCAACTTGTACGGTGTATACACCCCATTTTATGTCTAGAGTGTTCAAAGGATACTCTTTTGATTATGACTTGACACTTATTAAATACCTACATATTCACTATCCATTCATACACTTGGTACTCTCTGCTAGCATCGAGGAGCTAGCTACCGAGGCCATATCCTGCTCACAATCGAACGCAGCAGCAAGCTCTTGGCGATGGAGACAAATCAACTCGAATCATCGTGGTCCACAGCCCGCTCATCTCTTGATGGAGTCAAGGCACATGTCATGAATCTCCCTGCCTCGACACACTGGGAATCATTGGCTCGTAGATCTACTGCCGACTCGACACATGTGCTGCCCGGCTCAAACAGGTCGATAGATGCCAGGAGTATAGTGACTCTTATATTCTTCTTTTTAATCAGTATGTCAACGTCCCTTTCGTTATAAAAGGGAGTGCTGATAACAGACATCCTGGTAATATGGCCAATTCATATTCCCCTACCACTCTTCCTCACTCATTTGAAGAATCGGTTCTTACCCAGTACTCCAAATGTGGACAACGAGAAACCAGAAGAGAAGGACAAAGGAAGCAGGATGTATTTCAAACTCGGACTGGAAACAGCTCCTGTTATTGGTGTTCTAATACTACTTGCTTCGACTTGTATCCCTGGATCTGTTGTGAGGGATGGAATTGTTGGAAGTGAGGGGGTTAGACCTTATGATATCATGACTTTGTTCCTCTCCTTCGTAAGTTCTGTTCACAACCAAGCCTCTTTGCCTTGACACTCTTCGCGGGCATGACCGGGAAGTCAGCTACGACCCATACCTCGAGCTCCATCTATCCGCTACAGAGCTCAGCTGATTGCAGGCCTATATCTCAATCTCGCTCGACTGCACCGGTGTACTCCAATATTTAGCCCATTTAGTTGGTACCAAATCCGGTTCATCAGGTTCATTTCTCTACTTCGCATTCTACTCCTTCTTCTCCCTAACAGGACTCATAATCGGCAACGACCCCCTGATCTTATCGGGCACACCCTTCCTCGTCTACTTCACAAGGCACGCATCGATCCAACCTGAAAATCAAACTTCGTACTTGTTTACCCATTTTCAAGCTTCGAATCTTGTCAGTGCACTACTGGTCTCTTCGAATCCTACAAATTTGGTCTTGACTTCCGCATTTGGAATCACATTCCTACAGTACTCGGCTTGGTTGGCTCTGCCGACTGTAGCTGCTATGATTGTTTTATTCCCCATTCTCCGATGGGGTATTTTCCGCGACCGTATCCCGAGGGTATTGAACCCACCGAAAGTGAATCCGAAAGATTCTCTAGTCGATCCGTGGGGTGGAGTCTTTGGGACAGTCCTATTCATCATTGTCATTATATTATTGATTACGTTATCGGCGTTAGGCTTATTGGAAGGTGTACAGGGAGTATGGAGTATTACCGCTCCAGCTGGAATCATCATGTTTTTGAGGGATTGCTGGCACGATCTAGTTGTTCGAAATAAGGAGGAGAAAGCGAGGAAAGAGGGCTTGGTAGCAGTGAAGGATGGGAGGGAAATGACCAATGTTGGAAGGCGAGGCTCGGTCGGGGGCGAAGGAGGGGCGAGGGTTGGAAACGGAAAAATTGCCGAACCTCTCGAGCCCGAGAAACCCTCTAATGCGCGATCATCCCCTGTCAAACCCGAAGCCGAGAATGGAAGTCCACCCGCTGCCAACGACACGCTTAGCCATTCGAGCTCTGCATCACCAGAACCCCAACAACCAGTCACCAAGACATCCCAAACGCCCGAATCACCCACACCGACCCTCTTGAAACCCATTCGGAAATTCACCAAGACCTTCCCAACAGCTTCCTTAGTAATTTCCCGCCTTCCTCTCCAGTTGATCCCGTTCGCATTTTCAATGTTCATCCTCGTCGAAGCCCTCTCTTTTACCGGTTGGATCAGGGTATTTGCCACATGGTGGACTGCTTGGGTTAATGTCGGTGGATTACCCGGTGCGATTTGGTTAATGGGGATGATTAGTGTTCTGGGATGTAATGCTTTTGGGACTAATATTGGGGCTACTGTTCTTCTGAGTCGTACGTCGACCCAAAGAGGGTGCGGTCACGAGCTGATGACTAGGGATTCTGCAGCATTGGAGGGCTAATGAGGGGGTTGTTTCGGACAGGATCTTATATGGGTCTGTATTTACTCTGGCGGTCGGGTCGAATTTCGGGGCCTACTCTTTCGTGTAAGCCAATCTCCCCCTGTTTGTTCCGGAAATAAGTGCACAGCGTGAGTCGTGGCTGACGACCAGCTTCTCGGCATCATTGGCAGGATTGCTATGGCGTAATATCCTCCATCAGAAAGGCCTGGTAATCTCCCAGAAGGAGTTCATCAAGTGGAACACAGTACCCGTGATAGCAACGATGATCGTTGGGTGTCTGGTAGTTGCGGGAGAGGTATGTGTAATGTACAAATCCTGAATGTCTGATAGGATTTGTCGAGGGAATCCTCACATAGATCATAATAATTGTTGTATCATAATGCACATATGTATAAGCATCATTGCATGGCATGAGAGGGATCGTAACTAATTGAGACTAGAGCTACACGACAGGGATAATTAAGCTACACTAATACGAGTCTAACTATCTACACAAGCACAGTCTGACTATCGA
>Ga0265780_10005178_pt1 | contig 16574 bp, 10 predicted proteins | sample P1T30metagenome_FD_192432 | JGI IMG/M metagenome (GOLD analysis project Ga0265780, IMG submission 192432) | Plant litter microbial communities from East Loma Ridge, Irvine, California - P1 T30 | ecosystem: Environmental > Terrestrial > Plant litter > Unclassified | place: USA: California... | reverse complement strand
GTGAACTTGTCCGTCCACGAATTCCTCTCTGACGTCGGCAGCTCGGCCCGCATCACCACGCCGGTGACGCTGACCAGCAAGACCAGCACCGGCGGCGCCGCCGACGCGGCTGACGTGACCTTCACCTCGGTGAGCGGTCCGTCTATCGAGGCCATCATCCTGTATCGCGACACCGGCACCGAGGCGACCAGCCCGCTGATCGCCTACATCGATACGGCCACCGGCCTGCCGATCACCCCCAACGGCGGCGACATCATCGTCACCTGGGACAACGGCACCAACAAGATCTTCAAACTGTAAATCGGAGCGCCGGCATGGCTATCACCGTTATCACCAGCGCCGATGCCGGCGTACCAGCCCTCACCAACGCGGCGGGTTCGCTCATCGCGTTGTACGACTATCTCCTCGTTACGCGCCTGGGCTGGACCAAGCCGTTCAGTGGTGCGAACAAGGCCGCGTATAAACAGCCCGCCGGGACGAACGGCTTCTACCTCCGCGTCGAAGACACGACGACGAACTACCTCGCGCCACTAGTCCGCGGCTACGAGACTATGACCGACGTGGATACCGGTACCGGGGCGTTCCCTTCGCTCGCGCAGGTAGCGAATCTTTGGCACAACAAAGGCGCCGGAACCAGCGGGAGCTACTGGTATTTCGTGTCGAACGGTAAGATGTTCCACCTGTACGTCAACGAAAGCAATGGAACGGCCAGCGGTGCTACGCTCAACACGAGCGGGACACAAGGTACGCTTTACACGTTCGGGGATATCGTCTCGGAGATTCCTGGCGACCCCTACAGCACGATCCTCGTCGCCAATCAGTCCCAAACAACGGGCACCGGCACCGGCGGCTTAGCACTTACATCTGGCTGGGTCGCGACCAGCCCGGCGTACACGACGGGGAGCTTTATCGCACGCTCGTGGACGCGCGCGGGCGGCGCTAAGCCGATTGTCAAGTTCACCGATACCCACATGGGCGGGTCGTCTTCGTACATCGGCGCAGGAAATATTCCGCAGTTCCCGGACCCCTCCACGAACTCTTTGCGCATGGGGCGCATATACGTGGCGGAGCAGGGAGCTATGCGCGGGCATGTACCGGGGCTATGGTCGCAGCACCATACCATCAACACTAATTTCGTCGCTTCGGGCTTATCCAGCAATCAGCCGTACACGATACAAGGCACAGGAGAACTTGCTGGGCGAGTGTTCCTGTGGATCTACAACGGCAACTGGATCGTAATGCTCGAAATTTCGGATACTTGGGACTGACATGGCCTTCTACAATCTTTCGAGTCTATCAGCCGGCGCGCCTGCGCTCACCGGCGTGGCCGGTTCACTTATCACGGTACTTGATTGGCTGCTCGTCACCACGATGGGTTGGACGAAACCGTACTCGGCCACGAACAAGGCCGCGTATCAACAGCCGGCCGGCACGAATGGATTCGTGCTGCTCGTCGACGATACCAACGCCTCGTATGGTCTCATGCGCGCGTACGAGAGCATGTCGTCGATCACGACCGGCGTGAACCCATTCCCGAATACCTCGCAGCTATCGGGCGGCACTAAGCTGTACCGATCTAGCACGTCGTCTGCGGTGGCGCGCCCATGGCGGTTTGTCTCGAATGGAAAACTTTTCCATTTTTTGTTCGACCAGAACGGCACAATCCCCAGCGGAGTGAATGCATGGACCGGTACTACCAGCGTGTTCACGTTCGGTGACTTTGTCTCGTACAAGCCCGGCGATGTGTACAACACGGTCCTCATTGGCGACACCGACAATTATGTCGGCAGTCCGTCGTACTGCGCGGCTGCGCAGATCACTATCCTGTCATCGTCATCGACTCCGGGAACGTACGTCGCAAGACCGCACACGCAAACTGGTTTATCTATCGGCGCGAACCGCCAGGTGGATTTTAGCCTCGGTGGCTCGTATGCTGGGTCCACGTATTCGCCCGCGCAGGCGTTCCCTTCTCCGGTACATGGGGGGATCGATCTCGGCCGCGTGTACATCGGAGACCCCGGTGTATGCCGGCGCGGGTACCTCCCTGGCAGTTGGTTTTGGGGGCATTCAGTCCCTACCGTGACCTCTGCTGGCGTACAGAGCGGCGACACCTTTAGCGGCGGCGAGGGTACCGAACTAGCCGGCAAGACCTTTGAATGGTATCGCATCGGTCCGGTCAACAATCAGGCCGCGTTCGTACTCGAAACTTCGAACTGGGGCGTCTGATGGCGGCGTTGGCATACCAGGCGACTACGGCGCTGACGCGCAGCGACCCGCTGCGCATCCCTCTTGTCACGCTGCCGCCGTTCGGAGTCGGACAGAAGTTCACGTCGTGGATTGGGACGTTCAGCAGGCTAACAGTTACCTGGGATAGCGCACTCAACCCGCTGCTCGTCAACGCAAACGGCAAAGTATCCGGGGTCGTCACAGACCGGAATAATGCAGCTGTCCCGCGCGCCAGGGTTTCTTTATACACACGCCCCACCGGCGCTTTGATCCGATCGGTGTACACGGACGCGAACGGGCAGTACTCGATCAACGGACTGGACCCGCTCGCGGTGCAAAGCTATTTCGCACTCGCGTTCCACCCGACGCCTGACAGCGGGTACAACATGACGGCGCTCGATCTGCTGACGCCGGTAGTCGGCTAACTTAGCGGTCAAGGAGCGGCCCGGCCCGGGGCACCTTGGCCGCATCTACTTTTCGCGCCATGCCCATCGACAAGTCCTTGCTTTACCAGCCACCCGCCGGCGACGGCGTAGGGCTTTCGATCAACGAACCGCAAGCGTCGTTCGCCAGTACCGCGCTCACGCATCACTTCGTCACCCCCGGGCTGTACACGCCGCCGGCCGGCAGCAGCGTCGACTTCCAGTTCAAGGAAGACGGCTATGTACCGCCGCTCGGCGCGGTTGCCAATTTTAAGTTCCGCGCGCAGGATGAATCGGGTGGCGGTACCGGCGAAACTCAATACGTATCCGTGCAGGGCTGGGTACTGGACGGATACGGCGCACCTACCGCGCGCCGCGCGCGCGAAGTCATCACGCCGGCTGGGATCGACAGTAATGTCATTGGCCTCCCCAGCGTGCGTAACGACAGGCGATATGTCGCGGTGTCGGGCTTCGCGACGTACGCAAGCGGCACACCGAATGCCGAACTAAGCCGCCGGTTCCTGGGTGTTATCGGCTTCGCTGCGGGCGGCTTCGGTACGACCGTCGCGCGCAACTTCAACGCGACTGCGGCGGATGCCGGCGCAATTGCCTCGGCCGCGTATGGCACGCCGACCGTACAACTGCGCACCCGGTACGTGTCGCTGTCGGGCCTTGCGGCCGGCGCCATGTCCTCGGGCGCGAGCATCACGAACGGCAAGCAGTACGTGCTCGCTGGCTCGCTCGCGCCAGCCGGCGCTGGCACGCCGGTCGTGCAGGCGCTGCGCCGGTACCTCGATATGTCCGGTATCGCACCAAGCGGTACCGGTACGCCGACCGCCTATATCGTGGTGCCGCGCTACGTCACGCCCGGGAGCATCGTACAGGCCGCATACGGCTCGCCAGGCGTTGAGAGTACGATCCGCTACGTCACGGTCGGTGGCATCGCTGCAGGCGCGCCTGGCGCGCATACGGCCTGGTTCCGGGTGCGCACCGTCGCGCCCACCGGCCCGATCGGCGTCGTGGCCCAGCCTTCGGTCAAGGACGGCAAGCAGTACGTGCTGCTGGCGGGCCTGGCCGCATTCGCCGGCGGCACGCCCTCGGCGTTCCGCAACGAGGCGTTCGTCAAGCCCAGCGGCTTCGCCGGCGACACCGGCGCGCCGGCTGTGCAGCTTGCGCGCCGCAGCGTGCTCGTGGCCAGCCTCACCTCGTCCGAAGCCTACGGCACCGGCCGCGTATTCAACAGCCAGCAGTTCGTACAGCCGACCTGGCCGTTCGACGCGATCGGCGCCGCCGGCACGCCGGCCGAGGTACTGAACGCGAACCGCACCGTCGCCGTCTTCGGTATCACCGAGCCGCGCATCACCGGCGGCGCCGAGGTGGCCAACACCGCGCGCGTCATCACGCCGCCCGGGCTGGCGTCGCTCGAACAGGGCGGCACCATGGTGGCCGACCGCGTGCGCGCCGTGCGTGTGGACGGTTTCTCGGAAACGTTCCTGCCCACCTACGCATCGGTGCTGAACGGTAGGATCTTCGTCGAGCCGACCGGCCTCGCACCTGGCAAGGCAGGCGTGCCGACGATCCCTGATCGCCGTCAGCCGCTCGACGCGGTCGGAAACATCCGCCCACTCGGCTTCGGTGACGCGCTGGTGGCGCCGCGCCTACGCTCGATCGACCTGGCCTTCCGCGGGATCTCGACGCTGCTGTCGAACCCGACCGTGTTCCTGTACACCCGCTACGTGGCGCCGAAAGGCTGGACGCTCGGCGCGGGCGTACCGAGCGTGGTCGAGCACTTCAACGTCATCACCGCCGGCGGCTACGACCTGGCTGCATACGGCACGGCCGAGATCCACAACGTCACGCCCGAGCTGGCCGTCGCCGGCATGGCGCTGACCCTGTACGGCAAACCGGCCGTCATCAACTACAACAGCTACGTGCGCCCGACCGGCGCAGCAGTCGGCGCCATCGGCGCGGCGACGCTCGGCCCGCGCGTGCGCATGGTCTATCCAGGCGGCTTCGATGCGCTGCGTGTCTCCACGCAGACCGGCGTGAGCGACGATTCGCCCAAGCCGCCAGCGCGCCAGTTCGTCGACCTGACCACGGCGGGCACCACGGACCCGGCGAAGTACGGCGCGAACATCGTGAGCCTGATGGGCGCGATCGTGACGGGCTTCACGTCCGAGGGCTACGGTAAGCCGACGCTGCGCACGAACGTGATCAGCGGCGTGACCGTGCCGGCGACGTACGCCGTGGGCGACGTGAAGACGAACCGCCAGCAGCTCGTGGCCGTGCCGTCGATCGAGTTGAAGAAAGCGGACAGCAAACAGCCAAACGTCTTCGGGTCTGAATGGTTCGGCACGCCGTTCTTCTCGCCCACCGTCGTCGCCGCGTCGCCTGTCTCCCCCGGAACCTTCGGCACGATCTCGCTGACGAACAAGAACCGCGAGGTCGCGCCATACGGCATCGACTCGTTTGACTACGGCTTCACCGTACTCATGAACCTGCGCCAGCGCGTCACGGTGACTGGGCTGGGCCCGGGCCGCTTCGGTATCCCGAGCGTGCCAGGCCTGCAGCTGGTGAAACCGTACTGGGGGCCGTATAGCGTGCTGGGTACGCCGCCGGCAGGGTATGAGGCTGCGACCTTCGGCCGCGACACGACGGTCAAACCAGCGCCGGCCACGAACCCCGGCACGCCAGGAGATCCGCACCCGACGCAGAAGGTAACGCCGGCCGGCCTGGTCGGCGCCATCGGCGCGGCGGTCGTGCAGCTCAAGAACCGCACCGTGTTCGCGGCCACGATCAACCCAGGCCTGATCCCAGTCGTCTCGGTACATCCGCCGATCACCGTGAAGCCTGCCGGCCTCGCGTCGATGGCCATCGGCGCGCTGGCCACTGGCCACAAGATCCGCAAGGTGCTGGTCAGCAGCGAGGGCTTCGAGACGCACTGGGGGCATGAGTTCGGTGACGGCTTCAAGCCGATGGTCGTGCGTCTCAAGCACGCGCCGATCAAGGTGCCGAGCTTCACGTCCCGGGGCGCGGCCGGCACGCCGCTTGTGGCGCTGGCCTCGCGCCGCGTCGACGTGCCGGGCCTGGCTGGCGAGACCGGCGTCGCCACCGTGTCCTCGCGCGCCAGCGTGCAGCCCGAAGGTTTCGACAGCCTGGTGCTGGGCCTGCCCAAGCGCCCGGTGTACGGCCAGATCGAGCCAGTGGGCGAGGAGCAGGCGGCGTACGGCCTGGCCTCGATCGGCCGCGGCATTCACCCGGCCTACATCGAGCCGGGCCTGGCCGGCGCGCCGCGCGTGCGCTCGGTGATCGGCGTGCCAGGCCTGGCCGGTGACTTCGGTGACACCATCGTCGTGGGCGAATCGAACTGCGGCAGCAAACTCGCGGTCGTCGCGCAGCTGGGCGACCTTACTAAATTCGGACAACATGGAGTTCATCAATGAAGGCAATCAACATCGGCAACTTCTCGCTCGGCATCGACATGCGCACCGACGAGACCGATCTGCCCAAGGGCACCGTACGCGACGCGGTGAACGTCGACATCACGCTGTCCGGCGGCATCTCCCGCCGCGAGGGCACGACGCTGCTGGCCGCGTTCGAGGGCGCGCATAGTCTGTGGAGTCCCGAGTCTGGCGCCTTCGCCTTGTTCGCCCACTACGACGCACTGCGTATGCTGACGATGCGCGGCGGCGCGCCGGCCGTGCGCACCCTGGTCTCGGGCCTGGCGCTGTCGCAGCGCATCGCCTACTGCGAGCACGGTGCGGTCGTCGTGTTCAGCAATGGCGAGCAGCTCGGCTGGATGGACCCGGCCGGCAACACGCGCATGCTCGGTGTGTCGGATCCAGCCGGCGCGCCGCTGGTAACGATCGCGCCCCACGGTGGACTACCTGCCGGCCGCTACGGCTGCGCCTACTCGTTCGTCAACGACGATGGCGAGGAATCGGCGCTGTCGCCGGCGACGTTCGTCGAGCTGGGCGCGGCCGGCAGCTTCGACTTCCAGCTCCCGCCTACGCCTGATGATGTGGCTGCGATCCGGCTCTACACCACGCCGACCAACGGCGACGTGCTGTACCAGATGGCCGAGGTGCCCGCCGGCCTGAACATCCGCAACGTGGGCGACGACACCCCGGGCAAAGCCGCGACGACGCAGTTCATGAAGCGCATGCCCGGCGGCGCGATCGTGCGCATCTTCCACGGCCGGTTGCTGGTCGCGCGCGGCGACACGCTGCACTTTTCGGAACCCTTCAACATCGGCCTGACTTCGGCGCGCCACAACTTCGTCCGGTTCCAGCACGACATCACGATGATCGAGCCGGTCGATGGCGGCGTCTACGTGGGCACCAGTGCGGCGGTCTACTTCCTGGCCGGCACCGGGCCGCAGGACTTCGAGCAGAGCGTAGCCAGCACCAATGCCCCGGCCCTCGGCGCGTCGGTACTGCTCGAAGCCTCGGCGCTGCCCACCGATCTCGAACGCCAGGGCGACACGCCATGTGCGCTGTGGCTGGGTCGTCTCGGCTACTCCGTGGGCATGCCGGCGGGCCTGGTGCATGACGTGCAGAGCGAGCGCATCGACCTGCCGGAATACGACGCCGGCTCTATGGTTACATACACAAAAAATGGCTTAGTGCAAGTAGTTTCCGTAGTACAATCCGACCAGTCGAACGGGGCCGGTTCTGCGATCGACTTCCCCATCTAACCCCATAGGAACTGACCAATGAAATCCCTCTGCAATGATCTGATCAAACACGGCCGCGAAGTGCTGGCCAACCTGCGCGCTGGCCGCTTCGAGCAAACCGCTGACGGCGTCCTCCTGCCGAAGATGCACGCCATCGCGCGCGGCGTCTACATCCACGACGTGAACGGCGCCGACGAGCGCATGGACCCGAACCTGTTGACCGACGAAGGCCTGACCTATCTGCTGGACTGCGGCCTGGGCAACGGTGCGAAGATCACGGCCTGGTACCTGGCGCTGTTCGGCGGCGCGGTCAATCCTGCTGCCGGCTGGACCGCCGCGAACTTCGCGCAGAACGCCTCCGAGATCACCAGCGCGACCGAGGGCTACACCGAGCTGACCCGCCCGGTGTTCACCGCCGGCACCGCGGCGAGCAACGCGATCGACAACGTGGCCAGCAAGGCGCCCTTCACGATCAAGACTGCTGGCCAGCTGACCGTGACCGGCGCCGGCCTGCTGTCGAACAACGTGAAAGGCGCGACCACTGGCAAGCTGGCCTCAGCCACGCGCTTCGCTGCGCCGCGCGTGCTGGCCGACACCGACGTGTTCAACCTGGGCTACCGCGCTCAGCTCACCGCCGTGTAAGACGCATGGCCCTCCGCATCGTCTATGAGGGTGATGAAGCCGCCGCCAAACTCCACCTGCCCGTAGCAGAAAATCTGCTGCACAAGGTCCGCGAGTTTGTGGCGGCTTCTGGCGCTGGCGTGTACAGCAGCCGCCAGATAATCGACAGCCGCTCGTATGCGTATGCGCTCAAGATCGGGGAGATGGAAGCCCTGCACATCTACGTGCAGCCGCTTCCTCCCGCGCCTCCCCCAGAGCAAGAAACCAAGGAGCTGCCCGACTTTCTCAGCGGCGTGATCCGCGCGGGCTGGCTGCGCGTCGACACGCTGCCGGCGCTGCCGGGGCAGACCGGCGAGCGCAAGGTCAAGGTTCTCGAGACGTACAAGCCGAACGCGCTCTGGGCCGAACGCCTCAAGCGCCAGATCACTTTTGCGGATAGCACCCGCCTGGCTATCGCGCCGGACAAGCAGATGTTCAGCGGGATCTCCGACAGCGTGAAAGCGCCGGCCGACCGCAAGCCGTCGCAGTACGTGAGCATCCGCCCATCGAACTACACCGGCCGCATGCAGCAGCTGGTGCAGGTATGCCTTGGTTACGGCGTGTTGCCGCCCCGGCGCGTCTACGAAAGCGACGCGTCGCGCCGCGCGACGATCATTGCCGAAGGGCTGCAGCTGCACTACGACTACCGCTGGATCCGAACGCACGGCGTTGCCAAGGGCGCCGATGGCCAGCTCTGGCTGATCGAGATCTGCATGTTCACCGGCGTGGTGGCGATGCCGCTGCCGGTGATCCCGGATTCGAAGCGCCGCATCGGTGAAGTCAAAGAGGACATGGCCGAGGTCATCAAGATGTTCAACGGCATCCCGAACGGCGGCGGTGTGCCGGTCGGTCCGCTGCTGACGAAGCGCATCAAGGAAGGCACCGTGCTGCAGCTGATGACGCCTGCGGAACTGCAGCCGTTCTACGCGCACCAGCCCTACCACTCGGCGTGCGGCTGGGCGTTCAACTCGGACGGCACCGAGGCGCACAACACGTGCTGGAACTACGCGGCCAACAATATGAAGCGCGGCTACCATTTCGCCGTGAAGCTGCAGATCGGGGAGATGAAAAAAGATCGCCAACCCGACGAGCCGATCGCGGTCGTCACGGCCAAGCTGGTCAAGGTCTCGGAAGGCAATCTGTACTACAGCCCGAACCCGCCGCCCAATGGCGACTACCCGCTCGGCAAGCCACAGCCGCCGTTCAAGGTGTTCGAGCCGCTGATCGACGAGATGTACGACTTCAAGTTCTGGCCGGCGCTGCGCAATGAGGAGTTCCCGGAATACGCTGGCAAGCTGATGTGCGACACGACGCTGCTCGCGTACTTCGCGGAAGACCAGCTCAAGACGGTCAGATATTTCTACGACCGCCATGAGCGCGACGAGAACACCGAAACATCTGACTTCAACTTCCGTACCTTCATTTCTGACGGCCGGTGGACGACGCGCAAGACAACCGGCGTACTGAACATCCCGCCGATGTTCTATTCGTCGGACGTCGATGACCGCGTCGAGTCGATCGCGTATGAGGATCTGACGCAGGGCACCGTCACGCTGTTCGGCTTCGGCAAGCCGGCTGTGCAGAGCAGTGGGGGCGGAGGCAGCGGCGACGCTGCGTTCGCGAACGAGCTAGGCGGCGAACTGTATAGCCAGTCCTACCTGGCCGAGATCGGGGCCGTGCCGTACCAAGGTGGCTGGTTCCAGGCCGCGCCCATCGGCCGCTACCTGCGGCTGATCTACTTCCAGCAGTACACGATCAACACGCGCACGATCGGCAAGAGCGTGTCGTCGGCGCTGGCGCTGCCGGATGGCTTGCGCGAAGGCTACGTCTATGTGTACTTCGATCGCGGCATGTCGCCGGCAATACTCGAGACGTGGGCGTACCAGACCGTGCAGGACCACCACGAGTACAACGTGTGGGCAATCCTGCGCAGCGCCACCGGCCCGACCGAGCGCGTAGTCGCCTCGGACCTGGGCTTCGTCTCGCATGCGAAAGGCCCGGTTATGCCCGGCGCGAGCTACGAGGACTACGACGACTTGATCGACTACGGCGGCTTCGCGAGCGTAGGTACCGAGGTCATCACGCCGCCCGACGATCCGCCGCTCGTCACCGAGCAACGCGAGACGCTGACCGTGGGCGTCGCGAACTTCCAGGCGACGCTGTTCACCGGCCACGAAAGCGGCGGCATGGCGCTGTACTCAAGCAGCGTGTTCGATGAAGCGCTGGCCGAGTGGAAGCTGTGGTACACGCCAGTCGGAGACCTGCAGAGCACGCCGCCCGGTGGCCCGCCGCCGAAAGTGCAGATGGCCGCGTACTACAGCGCCGACCTGGGCGAGCGGCACATGGTCTACGACACGAAGCTCTTGTCGGGGCCGGGCGATCGAAAATACTACGGCTCATTGCTTGCTGACCAGATCGGCAGTGAGCGTGTCAAATTCAACTTCATAGGCATCCCATGATCGTGACCTGCGATATTGTCGAGTCGGCTGCGGCCAGCTCGAACCAGATGTTCGTCAGCATCGACTACAAGCTCAGCACCGCCGGCTTCGCCAAGTCGTCGGTGATCCTGGCCGTCAGCGCGCTGCTCGTGTCCAGCGCCGTCGCATCCGATAGCGCGCGCCTGTACCCGGTGGCGAACATCACCGAGCGCGCCGTCGCCGCCGACGCCGTGTCGGTGCAGGGCAACTACAACGTGCTGGTCGTCGACACCGCCCGCGCGAGCGACGGCGTGACCCGCACGGCAAACGCCGACATGGTGGACGCGGCCAGCGCCAGCGACAGCGTGATCTTGCGCCGCACGACGGACATCGTGGAGCGCGCGGCTGCGCACGAGACCCTGCCCAGCAGCGTCTCCGCCAGCGCCACGCTCACGAGCCGCGCCATCGCGCGTGACATGCTGCTGGGCTTCAACGACATCGACATCATGGACAGCGCGGTCGGCCACGACACCGTCGCGCTGACGACGCGCAGCAGCGCGCTACTGGTGGCGACGGGCCTGGCCCACGACACCGCGATCATCGCCGGCGACTTCGCTGACCTGCTGATCGACCGCGCGCTGGGCGCGGCCTATGCCACCGCGCAGGTCGAGGCCCACAGCACTGTGACCAGCGCCGCCATCGCGCGCGACAGGCTCATCGCGTCGATGGCGACGATGGCCTGGGTCATGAACACCGAGAGCTTCGCCATGGCGCGCTACACCTCGCTGCCGTTCAAGAGCATGGCCATGGTCCAGGGCCGCGTGCTGGGCCTGGGCGACGGCGGCCTGTACGAGCTGGCCGGCGACACCGACCTGGGCGCGCCGGTCAATGCCTTCGTGACCACCGGCCGCTCGATGCTCGGCACGCCGGCCGTGAAGCGCCTGCCCGCCGTCTACATCACCGGCGCCGTCGCGGGCCAGCTCGACCTGACCGCCATCGTGTACGGCGCGCACAAGGGCGCGTTCACCTACTCCATGGTTGCGCGCGAGGCTGACGCGCCGCGCGGGCACCGCATCCAGCTCGGTAAAGGCCTGGCCTCGGTCTACTGGAAATTCACGTTTGCAAACAAGGATGGTGCGCGATTCGATATCGACACCGTCAAGGCCGATGTCGCGCCGTCCACTACCCGGAGGATCTAATGTCTTGGAATAATTACACCCCGCCGAACGACTCGATCGGTACCGGCCCGGCGACCGCCGTGACGCAGGTCGTCGAGACCATGGCGCGCATGCAGCAGCAGGTGAACAACTACACGACCAAGGTCGACGCGACGCTGGCTGGCCTGCAGGCGCTGACCGTGACGCCGGCTGGCCCCGCGCCGGACGTGAAGATCGACCGTCCGGGTGGGCAGCTGAACTGGACCGTGCAGCCGCCCACCGGACTGCAGCTGGATGATCTCTCCGAAGTGGTGCCCGCCTCACCTGGCGTGCCCACGTTCCAGCCGATCAGCGCGGACCTGAACCTGCCGAAGTTCGAACCTGGCGTGACGATCACGCTGCCGACCGCGCCGGCGCCGATCAGCACGGACGGTGTGCCGCTGCGTCCGGACATCGACACCGCGGTCGATCTGCCGGTGCGCCCGCAGCTCATCCAGCCGATCATGGAAGCGTTCGAGGCGATCAACATCCCGACCTTCACGTTCCCGACGTTCCCCGACTTCACCGACGAAGCGCCGACGTTCGACGTGGCCGCGCCCAACGTGAACATCGAATGGCACGAGCCGGTGTACGCATCCGAGAACTTCGACCTGGTCCTGGCCACCGTGCGCCGCATGATTAGCGGCGGCACCGGCCTGCCCGACGAGATCGAGCGCCAGCTGTTCGACAAGGCGCGCGGGCGCGAGGACATCACCGCGCGCAAGGCCGTGCAGGAAGCGTTCAGCACGTTCGCGAGCAAGGGCTTCACCATGCCGCCGGGGATGCTGGTCGAGCAGGTCAACGCCGTGCAGGAGCAGAACCAGCTCGCCGCGAACTCGCTGTCGCGCGACATCTACGCGAAGGTGGCCGACATCCACGTCGAGAACATGCGCCAGGCTGTGCAGCAGGGCGTCGCCGCCGAGAACGTGCTGGTCAACATCTTCAACAACGCGCAGACCCGCGCGTTCGAGATGGCGCGCTTCACCGTCGAGAGCCAGCTATCCCTGTACAACGCGCAGGTCGGTCTGTTCAACTCGTACATGACCGCGTACCAGACGAAGGCGAACGTCTTCAATATCCGCCTGGACGCTCAGCTCGCGGAACTGGATGTCTACCGCATCCAGCTCGAAGGTCAGAAGATCGTCTCCGAGATCAACATGCAGAAGGTGCAGACCTTCCTGGCCAAGACGCAGGCGCTCACGTCCCAGGTCGAGGTGTACAAGGCCGAGATGCAGGGTGCCCAGGTCAAGGCCAGCGTCGTGCAGGCGCAGATCGATGCGTACCGTGCCGACGTGAGCGCCTACGCCGAGAAGATCGGTGCCGAGAAAGTGCGCTTCGATGCGTACAAGTCGCAGGTGGACGGCGAGGTGGCCAAGGTCGGCATCATCGACGCGAACGCGCGCGTGTTCGCGTCGCTGGCTGGCGTGGAGCAGAGCCGCGCCGACATCCGCATCAAGACTGGCCAGCTGCAGATCGAGCAGAGCCAGGCAGTGACCCAGCGCTTCGCGGCCGAGATCGAGCAGAGCCGGGCCCTGATCACCGCCAAGATGGCGCGCATCGACGCGCAGGCGCGCCTGCTGACGATCGGCATCCAGAACATGTCCGCGCAGTCCGACGCGAACCGTGCGAAGGCCGAAGCCGAGATCCGCATCGCTGAGCAGCAGCTGCAGTCGAACCTGGCCGGCGTGCAGAGCCAGCTCAAGCTGTACGAGGTCGGCATCAACCGCACTGTGGAAGAGGCGCGACTAAAGGTTGCCGCGATGCAAGCTGCGGGTACAATGGCGGCTACACTCGCTGGCGGCGCGATGGCAGCACAACACGTGCAGGCTTCGATCTCGTCGAACAGCTCCGAATCGAACAGCAAGTCGTTCTCGTCTGCCGAGTCCGCTTCGGAAAACTGGAACTACACCCCGACCACCACGTAAGGAAAGATCATGGCCAATATCATCGACCCGCAGAACGGGCTGCGTCGCCAGGCGGGCGACATCATTGGGCGGAACGCCGAGAAGTTCATGGGCGCTGCGGATCAGGTGCCGCGCCCTGCGCTGCCTGGCGCTGCTGCGGGCGGCGGCGTGGCCCAGGTCGCGGCGCCTGCGCAAGCCGGTCTCAGCACCGTGCGACCGACGCCGGCACCTGGCATGGGCATCAACCCCGAGAAGTTCATGGGCGCGGCTGACCAAGTGCCGCGCCCTGCGCTGCCGGCTGGCCAGCCTGCGCCGGCCGGTCCTGGCCGTGCGAACCTGATGGGGTCGGGCAGCGCGCCGATCGGTACCGGCTACAAGGACGCAGCGGGCGGCGCGGCGGAAGCAGCCAGCGGCGGTAGCGGCCTGGTCCAAGGCGCGCGTGCGCTCATCAACGGCGCGCTGGGCAAGGTCGTCGCCGGCGGCGCCGCCGTGCAGTCGATCGGTGACTCCATGGCCGGCGACAGCACCGACCGCTACGCCAAGCGCTTCGGCGTCGCCGCGCCGGTGGGCGACGGCTCTGCGGGCGACATCGCACGCTTCGTCGGCCTGCGCGCCGGCGGCTTCGCGTCGGATCTTGCAAATAATTTAACGTTTGGCCTGGCCGGGAAGCTCTACAACGACAACCCAGGTGCAGCGACCCCAGGAACCCCTGCTGCGGCTGCAGGAGCGGCCCCAGGCGCTGCGCAAGCGGCCTCGGCAGCGCCAACTACTGTCCAGCCGGAAAAACTCGCTGGAAGCCCGCTGTACGGGGCGGAAGGCGTGCGCCGCGTGGACACCCCGCAGGGGCCGCTCTACACGAACGCCACCAGCAATGCGCAGGACGCTGCATTTATGGCAAGTCGCGGCAGCGTGAGCCAGGCCGGCAACCCCGCGGACCTGGCCAGCATGCGCCGCGCTGGCGACCTGCAGGCCCAGATCAGTCTCGAACGTGCTGGCCTGCGAGACCGTGGCGACCCCACCGCCTACCTGCGCAATGCGGGCCAGGTCGCCAGCCTGTCGGCCGGCGGTGTGTCGAGCGAACTGCAGGGCCAGATCGACAAGCTGGCCAAGGCCAAGAACCTCAGCGTCGGCGGCGTGCAGGCGCTGTCGGCGCTGACCCAGAACCGCAACCAAGTCGCGCAGAACCAGGCCGAGCTGGCCGAGCGTGCGCGCCAGGCTGACCAGAACGCCGACGTGTCGCTGCGTGGCCAGGATGTAACCGCACGCGGGCAGGACATGTCGGCGCGCACGGCGGCGAACGCGGCGCGCATCCAGCAGCTGAACAACGACCGCGACTTCGGCCTCAAGTCGAAAGAGTACGGGCTGCGCACGCAGGAGTTCGGCGCCAAGCGCGAGCAGGAGAATTTCAGCCAGCGTGAAGAGGCCGCGAAGAACCTGACGTCCCGATACGAGTCGCAGTTCACCACGACCGACAAGGACGGCAAGCAGATCGTGGACAAGGCGCGCGCCGCCAAGTACGCGCTGGGCGTGCAGCAGTTCGTGGGCACCCGCCAGGCCGAGCTGCAGCAGCTGGTCGAATCGGGCAAGGCATCACCGCAGGAAGCCGCCGCGCTCGACAGGCTGCGCACGAAAGGCGTCGCCGCGCTGGACGCCGAAGACCTGGCCACGATCCAGAGCCAGATGGCGCTGGGCGAGCGCGCGGAACAATCCTCGAGTGCGTTCGGCTTGTTCGGTGGCCGCGCCGTGTCGTCGTCGAACCCGGGTGACTTCCAAGTCGTTGGCCGCAAGCAGAACCTGTTCGGCTCCGACACGCTGCAGCTCAAGGGTGGCGGCACGATCCGCGAGAACGACGCGCTGTACAACGAGCCGGGTAATGCGCTGCTGCCCGATACCTTCAAACGTCGCACCACCGACTTCGACCTCGCCAAAGGACTGCGCAAATGAGCATTCTGACCAACGGCCTGCGCGCCAGCGCGCCGGCCCCACAACAAGAGACCCCGGGCGAATCCGTCTTTTCCCAAGGCCTGAACACCGGTCTGCGCAGCGCCGGCGCTGGCCTGTCCGCGCTGGGCGGCACCGCGCTTGAATCCGTGGGCGCGACCGATACCGCGAAGAGCCTGTACGACACCAGTGCAGGCCTGCGCGCCGCGAGCGCAGCCGGTGCGCCGCGCATCAACTCGATTCGCCAGGTGGACGGGCTGGATAGCGCCGCGCAGTACGGCGTGGGCCTGCTGGGCCAGTCCATCCCTGCGCTGGGCGTGGGCCTGGGCGGCGCGCTGGTCTCGGGCGGCAACCCGCTGGCTGGCGCTACGCTGGCCACCGCGCCGCTGATGGCCGGCGACGTGGCCAGCCGCCAGCAGGAAGATCCGACGATCGCCGCCGCGCCGGCCGCGCAGCGCCTGGCGTCTGCCGTGGGCACCGGCGTGTCAACGGCTGCGCTGTCGAATGCCGTGCCGGTCGCCATGGGCGGCAAGCTGCTGGGCCGCGGCCTGGCCGAAGGCGCGGGCGCATCGCTGGCGCGCAACGTGGTCGAGGGCGTCGGCGGCAACGCCGCAGCAGGTGCGCTGTCAGAAGGGCTGACCCAGCGCTCGCTGACTAGCCTGAACGCCGCACGCGACACGTCGGGCGACAACGACGCCATCCTCGAAGCTGCCGCCGGCGGCGCCGTGATGGGCGCGCCGTTCGCCGGTGCTGGCTACCTGGGCGAGCGCGTGCATGCGCGGCCGCGCACCGACGGCGTGCCGCTCGACGGTACCAAGCCGGCCGCAGATGCTGGTGCGCCAGCAGCGGGCGGGAAGCCAGAGCCGGTGCCTGGTGCGCCGGCCGCGCCGGCCGACCGCCTCACCGCGAACCGCCGCGCCGTGGGCGATGAGTTCACCAAGCCCGAGCCTGGCCTGGTGGATCGCATCAAGGGCGCGTTCAAGCAGAACGACGAGCAGGCCGAGCTGTCGCTGGCCGACCGCATCGCCAAGAATCAGGAGACCGTTGACGCTGACGTGCTGCGCAATGCCGCGCCGGACGAGCAGGGCACGATTCTCGACCGCGCCGACAACGACCGCGTCGAGAAGGTCAAG
>Ga0265780_10005177_pt1 | contig 16576 bp, 14 predicted proteins | sample P1T30metagenome_FD_192432 | JGI IMG/M metagenome (GOLD analysis project Ga0265780, IMG submission 192432) | Plant litter microbial communities from East Loma Ridge, Irvine, California - P1 T30 | ecosystem: Environmental > Terrestrial > Plant litter > Unclassified | place: USA: California... | reverse complement strand
AGTGTGATTATCGCCCACAAATCAGTCGCTATAATTTACCGATAGCAATTACTTGTGGCCGTATGTTTCCATTCCTAGATGCGGGCCTTCAAGTCGGTATTGCGATGTTGGCCTTGTATGCGCTGCTCGCGGTCGCATCCCTCTCCGTCCGGCTAGCCCGCGGAAATAAAGCTCCAAACACATTAAGCCATCAGGTCAATGCCTGGTGGCGGATCTTCCCCGTCGTCAGCCTCTCCCTGCTTACCTATCCGCTAGGACTTCTGGCGCTCGCCTGTCTCGTGTACCTGCTCGCGGCCATCGAACTGGACGCTTATCACGATGGACGCCGCCTCCACTTTTGGCGAGCGATCGCTGTCGTTGCAGCCAGCCTCGCTTGGGCAAGCTGGCAATCGCCCTCGACCGGCTTGCTGCTCGCCTTCGCACTGGTCGTCATCCAAGCCCTGCAATGCCTGGCCAACTTCAATCGCAACGCACTGATCTGGCTGCTGGTTGTCGCGACGGCCGGCGCCATGCTGGTGATCGCCGCCTTCCCATCGCTGCCATTCAGCGCCCGTACCAATCTCGCCTGGCTGTTCTACCTGTTCATCCTGACCGCACTGAACGATATCGCCCAGTTCGTCGCTGGAAAGCTGTTCGGCAAGCACAAGATTGCACCAACCATCAGCCCCAATAAAACCTGGCAAGGCCTGTTCGGCGGCATCGCCGTATCGCAGCTGGTCGGTATGGCCATCGGCACTTACCTGTCACTGGCCAACCCACTGACGCTCGTCGTCTTTGCCCTGCTGCTGTCGCTCGCCGGTTTCACGGGCGACCTGACCTTTTCCGCCGCCAAGCGCCGCCTGGGCATCAAGGATTTTTCCACGCTGATTCCCGGTCATGGAGGCATCCTCGACCGGGTCGACAGCCTGGTCTTCACGGCGCCTCTCCTGTACTGCCTGCTGCGCATCACCCACTAAGGATTCCTCATGAAACGCGAACACCCCATCGCCTGGACCACGATCGAATCCGGCTTTGCCGGCAGCGACGGCACCCGTCTGTTCTACCGGGCCTGGAAACCGGTGACGCTCGCCAGCGGGCGCCCACCCCGCGCACTGATCTTCCTGCACCGCGGCCATGAACATTCCGGCCGCATCACCCAGCTGGTGGAACGCTTCGGCCAGCAGCACGACTGGGCCTTTGCCTACGATGCGCGCGGCCATGGCCATTCGCCGGGCGAACGTGGCGACGCGCCGGATTTTGCGACCCTGGTGAGCGACCTGGACGCCTTCGTGCGTCACGTTGCTGCGCTCTACGACATCGCGCCGGAAAACATGATCGTGGTCGCCAACAGTGTCGGCGCCGTAGTGGCCGCGACCTGGGTGCACGACTACGCGCCACGCATCCGCGGCCTGGTGATGGCGGCGGCCGCCTTCAGCATCAAGCTGTACGTCCCGTTAGCCAAGCCGGCGCTGCGCTTCGCGCGCCGCTTCAAGCCGGATTTGTTCGTGACGAGCTACATCCGCCCCGGCATGCTGACCCACTCGAAGGAAGAAGCGGATGCCTACGCCGCCGATCCGCTGATCGCGAAGAGCATATCGGCCAAGATCCTGCTCGAGCTGGCCGATACCGCCGAGCGCATCGTGCACGATGCGGCGGCGATGGATGTCCCGGTGCTGATGCTGGCCGCCGACAAGGACTACGTGGTCAGCGAAGCACCACAACGGCGCTTCTTCGAGCGCCTGAGTTCACCGCTCAAGCGCTACCTCAAACTCGAGGACTGCTACCACGCCGTGTTCTACGAACGCGATACAACGACTGCGGTGAAAGCCAGCGTCGACTTCATCACCGAATGCTTTGCGACCGAACCGCTCGCGCCCGCACATTACGCCGGCGCCGATCGTGACGGCCATGCGGCGCAGGCCTATGCGCAGCTCGAGCGCGACCAGACCGGCAGCGCCGCAAGCCGCGCCTGGTTCGGCCTGCAACGCCGCATGCTTGGCGTACTCGGTCCGCTGAGCGATGGCATGCGCCTTGGTCTGACCAACGGCTTCGACTCGGGCGAGTCGCTCGACTACGTGTACCGCAACCAGGCTGGCGGCAAACTCGGTATCGGCAAGATGATCGACCGCGGCTACCTCGACGCCGTTGGCTGGCGCGGCGTGCGGGTGCGCAAGGTGCAGCTGCAGCGCATGCTCGCTGACCGTATCGATGCCTACCCGGGCGCCGGCCCGCTGCGCATCCTCGACGTCGCCGCCGGCTCGGCGCGCTACGTGCTCGAGACGGTCAAGCGCTTCCAGGACCGCCGCATCGAAGTCACCCTGCGTGACTACATGCAGTATAACGTGAGTAACGCCAAGCAGCTGGCCCACGACCTGCAGCTGCAGATTCCGGTCGACGTCCAGTTGGCCGATGCGTTCAGCCCCGCCAGTTATGAAGGCGAAGAAGGCCGCTACGATATCGCCGTGGTCTCGGGGCTGTATGAGCTGTTCAGCGATAACGAGCGCGTGCTGGCGTCACTGCAAGGCGTGATGCGCAGCCTGCGGCCAGGCGGCTACCTGATCTACACCGCCCAGCCATGGCATCCGCAACTGGACATGATCGCCTACACACTGGTCAACCACCGCGGCCTGCCGTGGAAGATGCGCCCGCGTCCACAGGCCGAGATGGACGGCCTGGTCGCCCTGGCCGGCGCCCGCAAGATCGAGACGGCAATCGGCGTGGAAGGGATCTTTACGGTGTCGCTGGCGCGCAAGGACGCAGCGCCCGGCGCAGGCGATTGAACACGGTCAGCGCCGACAGCAGCAGCACCAGTACCAGCAGGCCGTTGGACCAGGCCGGTGCAACACCGGCGCCGATCAGCAGCGCGATCAGGCCGAAGGCGAAGGCGCGGTCGCTCTTGCCCATCGGCCCCTCGAAGCCGCGCGGCGCGCCGATCGCCTGGGCCAGCACGCCGGCGAATTCGGCCAGCAGCGCAGCCAATACCACAATCACCACCAGGGCCGGCGCGATGCCGGCGGCGAGCGCGAACGGCAGATACAGCGCCGCATCCGACACCTGATCGCATAGCTCGTTGAGCAGCGCGCCGAGCGGCGTCTTGTTGCCGGTCGCGTTGGCCAGCATGCCGTCGATCGCATTGAGCGCCATCCGCAGCAGCAGGAAGGCCGGCAGTCCGAACCACAGTGCTTTGTTGTCGGGCGCGAGGGCGAGCGCCGCGCCATAGGCAAGCGACAGGACCATCGCCCCGAGCGTGACCTGGTTGGGCGTGACGCCGGCACGCGCGAGTGCGGCCAGCGCTGGACGCAGCAGTTGCTGGAAGCGCGGTTTCAGCTGGTAGATCGAGATCGACATGCGTTGAGCTTTCGTAGATAGAGACGGGCGATCAGCCGGCTGCGGCTGTAACCCATCGCGCAATGCACATACACAGGATGGCCGGCGTCCTGCGACTGGCCGATGGCGGCGAGCACCTGGCGCAGCTGCCCGGGCCGCGGCGCCTGCAGGTCCAGCAAGGGAAAGTGGCGATACCCATGGCGCCGCAGCGAAGCGGTTTCGGGCAGTTCTGCGCACAGGTCGATGACGTGGCAACCGGCAGGCAGCTGCCCGGCCTCGGCCTGGCTCAGGCGCCGGCCGATCCACAGCCCAGGAGCCGGCTGGGTGAACGCGGGCCGGCGGCGCTCGCGCAGCCGCACCAGCATCCAGGTCAGCCGATAACCAGTCAGGTAGGGCCAGAACAACAGCCAGGCCAGCAGCGGATGCCGGCCTGCTCCCTTGCGCAAAAAGCCGGGATGTCGAAAACGATACGCCAGCGCCACCAGCACCAGGCTGGCCGCCGCGTATGCCGCCAGCCAGCTGCCCAGCGCGCCGACACCGAGCATCAGTACGACGCCGGCCGCGATCGCGTAATAAAAGGTGACGCCATGGCGCCGCGTGGCGCCGGGGCGGACCGCATACGCGACGAAGGCGCCCAGCAACAAGCCGCCGCCGACATCGAGCACGTGATGCTGCCAGGTGAACACGGTGCTGGCTGCGACCAGTAGCAGCCACGATGCCAGCACGACGCGCGCAGCGGGCCGGCATAGTGGCGCGAGCGTCAGCCAGAACACTACGCAATAGGCGACATGCAGCGACGGGAACTGGTTGTATGGCAGGTCGACCGCCGCCAGCCACTCGAACAGTGCAGCGGGAAGCCCATCCTCCACCGGCGGGCGTGCATGGGCGAAGCGGGCGGGCAGCAGGACAAAAAACAGGCAACCGGCCACGGTGGCCAACAGCAGGCGCCGGCTGGCGACGCGCAGCTGTTCCGGCGTGCGCACGACGAAAAATAGCAGCGTGAAAAACAGGCCCGAAGTCGCGTAGGGCACGACCATCCACAGTACGAACGGGATGTGGGCATCGAGCCAGATGGCGAGGCTGCGCTCGACGCTGCGTTGCGCCGCCAGCAGGTTGGCGAGGGGATAGCACAAGCTGAACATCAGCCAATTGAGTGCAAAGTGCAACAAGCGCTGGCGTGCAAACACGCCAGTTACCGGGCGGGCCACTGCGTTTACTTGTGGTAGCTCTTGCATTTAGGCATTATGCATCTGATGGAGAATCATGAACAGTACGACCGGTGCCTGGTGCTGGCTGGCGGCGGTTTCCGTTTCGCCTACTACCTTGGCGTGCACGCGGCAGCGGAAGACCGCGACCGCGCGCCCGATGTGCTACTTGCGACCTGTGGCGGCGCGATTGCGGCGGCCGTGATCGCCGGCCTGCCCGACCGCCATGCGCGCCTGGCCTGGGCCGCCTCGCCCGAGATGCACCGTTTTTTGCGCGAGGTCCAGCCCACCCGCCGCGCCACACCCGTGCGCACCCTGGCTGGCGCCGCCCTGCGCTGGCTCGATCGCACGCCGGCGTCCCGCATCCCCGACCTGGCCCAGGACTACCTGTTCGAATTTCCCGCCGCCTTGCCGGTGCCGCCAGAGCCTCTGCCAGGCGCACCGGCGCTGGCCATCGTGGGCGGCAAGCTGCTGTTTCATCCGGATGAAGCGGGCGAGCGGCGCGGTCCACGCCAGCTGTTTGCCCAAGTCGTGTTTTGCCCGGCGCGCGCAGCAAGGCTGCTCGACGGCCGCGCGGCGCCGGCCGCTGACCAACGCTGGAGCAGCGGCGCCGTCGCCACGGCGCTGCAGGTCGACAGCGATATGCCACTGCCCGACGCGGTGCGCATCTCGATCGCCGACATGTTCTATTTCAGCACCCAGGTGTGCGCGGCCCACCATTACACGGGTGGCGTGATCGATCTGTTCCCGATCGAGCTGGCGCAATCGCTGGCGCGCAGCGTGGTCATGGAGCGCAAGATGCCGTTCAACCGCTGGCTCGCCTTGCCGGCCTTGCGCTCCGTGCTGGGCATCGACGGCGCGGCGCGCCTGCGTCACGTGCATGCCCAGCATGCGGATGCCTGGGTCGATACGCGGGACGTCGGCAAGGCTTTGCGCGGCCAGGGAGTCGGCAAGCGGATCGGCTGGCACCGCAACCGCATCGAGCTCGACGTACCCGCATCACATGCGGCCTACGCGGCGCAGGTTCAGGCGCAGTGGGAGTACGGTTACCGCAAGGGCCTGGCGGCGTTTGGGGAAGCGGCAGCGTGAGGATCATGATCATCGGCGGCACCAGCGGCATCGGCCTGGCGCTGGCCGAGCATTACGCCGGGCAGGGCGCGCAACTGGCCTTGTGCGCACGCCGTATCGCGCGCCTGAATGGTCACCGGCTCGCCGGCGCGCCGGGTGTGCGCACCTACGAATTCGATATCGGGGACCGCGAGGCGCTCACGGCTGCGATCCAGGACTTCGGCGCCGGTGGACTGGATCTGTTGATCGTCACGGCTGGCCAGTATGCCGACGCCTCCGGGCTGGCGCTGCAACCTGCGGCGGGGCACGGCGTGGTACGCACCAATGTCGTGGGGCTGGTGCAGGCGTTCGATGCCGCGTCGCAGGTGATGCTGCGGCAGGGACACGGGCAACTGGTCGCAGTGGCGTCGATTGCCGGCCTGCTGAAGGAATATCCGGGCGGGTCGCTGTACAGCGCCAGCAAGCGCGCTGCAATCGGCGTGTGCGATGCGTACCGCAAGTCGCTGGCGCCGTTCGGGATCGCCGTGACAACGCTGGTGCCGGGCTATGTGGACACGGCACGTCTGCGCGAGCTCAATGGCGGCGACGCCGGCACCAAGCCGTTCCTTCAGTCCGAGGCGCAAGCGGTGCAGCGCATGACCGGGGCGATCGAGCGCCGGGTGGAGCGTTGCGTGTTCCCGTGGCAGTTGCATCTGCTGGTGCGCTTGTTTAATTCTCTTCCGCATTCGCTGCGCATATTGCGCAGGAAGTGAGCGGGACATTGCACGTCGCTGTGACACAACTGTTCCGTTATTGAACAACTGAACAGCACATAGCTCCCCTTTGCCTCTGGCATGTCCCTTGCTGGTCTACCCCAACTAGACAAAAATAAGGGGACAATCATGACAAAGGGCCTGCGCACGTCCATTGCATTCTTCAGCGCCGTATTGCCAGCCACCTACGCCGCCGCAGAACCGGACGAGCCCGCGCCGATCGCCAAGGTCGAGATCGTCGGCATCGCACCATTGAACGGGCTCGGCATCGACCGCGAACTTCTGCCCTATCCGGTGCAGGCCGCCACCGACATCAGCATCAAGAAAGCCGGCGGCGAAAACCTCAGTGAATTCCTGGCCCGCAACCTGAGCGGCGTGAACAGCAACGAGATTTCCGGCAGCCCCTTCCAGAACGACATCACCTTCCGCGGCTTTCGCGCCTCGCCCGTGCTCGGCAGCGCACAAGGCTTGTCGGTCTACCTCGACGGCGTACGGGTGAACGAGCCGTTCGGCGACGTCATCAACTGGGACATGGTGCCGGAAGCCGCCATCGGCAGCGTGGTTCTGGTTCCCGGCGCCAATCCCCTGTACGGCCTGAACACACTGGGGGGCGCGCTGGCGTTTACCAGCAAGTCCGGCCTGACGCACGCCGGCCTGGAGGCCGAATTGTCGGTGACCGAACACGGCCGGCGCCGCGCCGATCTCGCCTACGGCTGGCGCCGCCACGACGGCTGGCACGGCTTCGTCGGCGCCACGCTGTTCGACGACGAAGGCTGGCGCGACCACTCGTCCGGGCGCCTGGGCAATGCCTTCGTCAAGCTGGGCCGTTCGCTGGGCGCCACCGACTGGAGCGCTTCCTTCCTGGGCGGGCGCAGCCGCCTGCTGGGCAATGGCTTGCTGCCCGAGCTGCTGTACCAGGACGACCGCCGCGCCGTCTACACCCATCCCGACACCACCCGCAACCGCCTGACCCAGGGCACACTCAACCTCACCCACCGTTTCAGCAGCGACAGCGAACTGAGCGCCGTCGCCTACGCCCGCAACAGCCGCCGCGACACCGTCAACGGCGACGCCAGCGAAGACTACGACGACTATGTCGAAGACTGCGAAGACGGCTTCGACGGCGACGGCGCAGCGCTTGAGCCGGATTCGTGCGGCTTCACGCGCGCCGAGGGCGCCGCCCTGCATCCCGGCGTCCTGAATACCACCAGCACGCGCCAGGACAGCCAGGGCGCGAGCATCGCTTTCACGACGCGGCGCGGGCCAGCACGCTTCGATGCCGGCGCCAGCTTCGACCACAACGACGTCGACTATATGCAATACGAGCAGGAGGCGTTCATCACGCCCGGCCGCGAAGTGCTGGGCGACCCTGATGAGGAAACCGAGCTGTCGTCTGGCGTGAGCGGCAAGTCGCGTACCTATGGCGTGTATGCTGCGGCCAATGTGTCGTTGTCGGCGGCGACCCAGCTCAGCGCCAGTGTGCGCTTCAACCGCGCGCGCGTCACCAACACCCTGGTCGACGAAGATGGCGTACAGCCGACCGAGAGCTTTACCTACTCACGCCTGAATCCGGCGCTCGGCGTGACCCATCGTGTGGGTGCGCAGGCCACGGTATATGCGAATATTGCCCAGAGCAACCGTGTCCCGACCGTGATCGAGCTCGGTTGCGCCGATCCGGAGCGTCCCTGCCGCTTGCCGGTCGGCCTGCAGGCCGATCCCTACCTGAAGCAGGTGGTGGCCCGCACCGTCGAGGCAGGCGTGCGCGGCCGCTTCGACGCCGGCAGCTATTCGCTATCGTTGCACCGCACCGTCAGCGATGACGATATCCTGTTCTTCACATCGCCCTCGCGCCAGGGATATTTTTCGAACTTCGAACGCACCCGCCGCCAGGGCCTGGACGCCATGCTGACGCGGCAATCCGGCCAGTGGGGCCTGCAATTTTCCTACAGCTATCTGCAAGCGATCTACGACGCCGATGGCGATATCTTCACTGGCGCCCGCCATGTCCTGGTACATAGCGGCACGCCGATTGCCGGCTTGCCGCGGCATACGGCCAGGTTCGCGCTGGACTGGACGCCGACGGCGCTACTGACGCTGGGCGCCGACCTGCATGTGGTGTCTTCCCTGGTCACCAACGGCAACGAGGATGGCTTGACCGAAGACCTGGAAGATGACGACGACGCGCCGCAGCGCGCCGACTGGGGCATTCCCGGCCACGGCTTGCTGACATTGCGCGCCAGTTACCGGCCGGCGCCGAAATGGGAGCTGTTCGCACGCCTGAGCAATGTCTTTGATCGCCGCTACGAAACCTTCGGCGCGGTAGCGCCAGACCTGTTCCCGCATGGCCGCCTGATCCAGCCGCACCAGGAGCCGGGCGACGCTGCGAACGCACGCTTCGTCGCGCCAGGCGCACCGCGCACGCTGGTCGCCGGCGTGCGTTACCGCTTCTGATCATAGGCAACGGCGCACCTGTACCGTCCCGGCGCACTGGTGGAACACCTGTAGCGTTCCTGGAGCAGTCACCCCGCAGCGGCTACTGGTAACGCTGTGCTGGCACGGCGCTTGCGAGAGGTAGGCAGCAGAGACCTGGCTTCATTCACCAATAAAAAAATAGGGAACACCATGAATCTCGCAGACATCGACAAGCTCGGCGTCACCAATCCGTTCAAGCGGCGCTACGACAACTACATCGGCGGCACGTTCGTCGCGCCGGTCAAGGGCATCTATTTCCCCAACATCACGCCGATCACCGGCCAGCCATTCTGTGAAGTGGCGCGTTCCAGCGCAGAAGACATCGAACTCGCCCTCGACGCCGCCCATGCGGCCGCCGAATCCTGGGGCCGCACCTCGCCGGCCGAGCGCGCCAACGTCCTCAACCGCATTGCCGACCGCATGGAACAGAACCTGTCCCTGCTGGCGACGGCCGAGACCATCGACAACGGCAAGCCGATCCGCGAAACCACGGCGGCCGACATCCCGCTGGCGATCGACCATTTCCGTTACTTTGCCGGCTGCATCCGCGCGCAAGAGGGATCGATCTCGCAGATCGACAACGACACCTACGCCTACCACCTGCACGAGCCGCTCGGCGTGGTCGGCCAGATCATTCCCTGGAATTTCCCGATCCTGATGGCGGCCTGGAAACTGGCGCCGGCCCTGGCTGCGGGCAATTGCGTGGTGCTCAAACCGGCCGAACAGACACCGGCCTCGATCCTGGTATGGGCAGAACTGATCGGCGACCTGCTGCCGCCCGGCGTGCTCAATATCGTCAACGGCTTCGGGCTGGAGGCCGGCCAGCCGCTGGCGTCAAGCAAGCGCATCGCCAAGATCGCCTTCACCGGCGAAACCAGTACCGGCCGCCTGATCATGCAGTACGCGGCCAAGAACCTGATTCCGGTCACGCTCGAACTGGGCGGCAAGTCGCCCAATATCTTTTTCGAGGATGTGATGGCGCACGACGACGAGTACTTCGACAAGTGCCTGGAAGGCTTCGCCATGTTCGCGCTCAACCAGGGCGAGGTATGCACCTGCCCGTCGCGCGTGCTGATCCAGGAATCGATCTACGAGCGCTTCATCGAGCGCGCGGTGGCGCGCGTGGCGGCGGTCAAGCAGGGCAATCCGCTCGACCCATCGACCATGCTCGGGGCCCAGGCTTCGCAAGAGCAGCTCGACAAGATCCTGTCCTACCTCGACATCGGCCGCAACGAAGGCGCCAAGCTGCTGTTCGGCGGCGCGCGCGAACAGCTCGATGGCGACATGGGCGGCGGCTACTACGTGCAGCCGACCGTGTTCGTCGGCCATAACAAGATGCGCATCTTCCAGGAGGAGATCTTCGGGCCGGTAGCCGCCGTCACTACCTTCAAAGACGAAGCCGAGGCGCTCGAGATCGCCAACGACACCTTGTACGGGCTTGGCGCCGGCATCTGGACCCGCGACGGCGCGCGCGCCTTCCGTGTCGGCCGTGCCATCCGCGCCGGGCGTGTCTGGACCAACTGCTACCACCTGTACCCGGCGCATGCGGCGTTCGGCGGCTACAAGCAGTCCGGCATCGGGCGCGAGAATCACCGCATGATGCTCGACCATTACCAGCAGACCAAGAACCTGTTGGTGAGCTACAGCCCCAAGCCTATGGGCTTCTTCTGATGCGCCACGACCGGAGAGCCCCATGAAAACCAAGGCCGCGATTGCCTGGAAAGCCGGCGCACCGCTCTCGATCGCCGAGGTCGACCTCGAAGGCCCGCGCGCCGGCGAGGTACTGGTCGAGATTAAAGCGACCGGCATCTGCCATACCGATTACTACACGCTGTCCGGCGCCGACCCCGAGGGCATCTTTCCGGCCATCCTCGGTCACGAAGGCGCGGGCATCGTGCTCGAGACCGGCCCGGGCGTCACCTCGGTGCAACGCGACGACCACGTCATTCCGCTGTACACGCCCGAATGCCGCCAGTGCAAGTTCTGCCTGTCGCGCAAGACCAATCTGTGCCAGGCGATCCGCGCGACCCAGGGCAGGGGACTGATGCCCGATGCCACCAGCCGCTTCTCGTTCGAGGGCCAGCCGCTGTTTCACTACATGGGCACGTCGACCTTCTCGAACTACATCGTGGTCCCTGAGATCGCGCTGGCGAAGATCCGGCCCGATGCGCCGTTCGACAAGGCCTGCTACATCGGTTGCGGCGTCACCACCGGCGTGGGGGCGGTCGTGTTCTCGGCCAAGGTCGAGGCCGGCGCCAACGTTGTGGTGTTCGGACTGGGCGGGATCGGCCTGAACGTCATCCAGGGCGCCCGGATGGTCGGGGCCGGCAAGATCATCGGCGTCGACATCAATCCGGGCCGGGTCGAGATCGCGCGCCAGTTCGGCATGACCGATTTCGTCAATCCGGCACAGGTCGACAATCTGGTCGACCACCTGGTCCAGCTGACCGATGGCGGCGCCGACTACAGCTTCGAGTGTGTCGGCAACGTCACCCTGATGCGCCAGGCGCTCGAATGCTGCCACAAGGGCTGGGGCCAGTGCTTCATTATCGGCGTCGCCGCCGCAGGTCAAGAGATCGCCACCCGGCCCTTCCAGCTGGTAACGGGGCGCCAATGGAAAGGGTCGGCCTTCGGTGGCGCGCGCGGGCGCACCGATGTGCCCCGGATCGTCGACTGGTATATGGACGGCAAGATCAATATCGACGACCTGATCACCCACACCTTGCCGCTCGAACGCATCAATGAAGGCTTCGAACTGATGAAGAGCGGGCAGTCGATCCGCTCGGTCGTCCTGTACTGAACCAACACCTGTCCAAGGGAGAACGCACCATGAGCGAGCCAGTCCAGATTCACCCGGCGGTCGATACCGGCATCCCGCGCGAAGCGCCGGGCTTTGCAGGTGGAACATTGTCTTGCCACTGCGCCAGCGATACCGTCACGGTTGAGATCGGCGCACAGGTGGCGCACAACCATGTGTGCGGCTGTACCAAGTGCTGGAAGCCCGATGGCGCGCTGTTTTCGCAGATCGCGGTGGTGAGTCGCGAGCAGGTGAAGGTGTCGGCCAACGGTGACAAGCTCCGCGTGGTCGACCCGTCCGCCACTATCCAGCGCCACGCTTGCGAAGTGTGCGGCGTGCATATGTTTGGCCGCATCGAGAACCGCGAGCATGCCTTCCATGGCCTCGATTTCGTCCACACCGAGCTGTCGTCGCAGCAGGGTTGGGCGCCGCCCGGCTTTGCCGCCTTCGTGTCGTCGATCATCGAAGCCGGCGCCCGACCCGAGAACATGGACGCGGTGCGTGCGCGGCTCAATGAGATCGGCTTGCCGCCCTACGATGTGCTGTCGCCGCCCTTGATGGATGCGCTGTCGGCGCAGGCTGCCCGCAAGAGCGGTGTCCTCAGGGATTAATTGGCCGCAACCGGCGTGGAGACCAGAATGAAGTCATTGCATCTGTCATTGCTGCAGCCCCTGTTACTGCTTCCACTGGCGCTGCCGGCGGGAGCACGGGCCGACGATTTCCCGACCAGCGGCCGGGTCGAGTATGTGCTGGAGTGCATGCAGCAGCACGACGGCAAGCACGAGTACCTCTATAAATGTTCCTGCATGGTCGACCGCATTGCCCGAGCGCTGTCGTATGACGATTTCGTGGCGATGTCGGTTGCCGCGCGCAACCAGGGCCTGAGCGGAGAACGCGGCGGCCTGTTCCGCGATGCTTCCTCGCTTAAAACCATGGCCGGCAAGTACCGCGAGATCGAAGCCAGCGCCAGGCAAGCCTGCGCCGTGCCGCCAAGCTGAACGCTAGACCCGACCGGGTGCCGTGGAATACAAGCCGGCCGGCACCGGGTCATGCAGATGCATCGTGCCGGACCCATAAAAACATCAGGAGACAAGCACCATGTCATTTCACACCAGATTCACCTGCTTGGGGGCATGTCTTACCCTGGCAGCAGGCGCGGCGCTGGCCGCTGACTCGGATGTCGCCAAGTTGACCCAGGATCCGAAAGTCTGGGCCATGCAGGCCGGTGACCTGAACAATCACCGCTACAGCGAACTCAAGCAAATCACCAGCAAGAATGCGCGCAACCTGACCGTGGCCTGGACTTTTTCCACCGGCGTGCTGCGCGGTCACGAAGGCGGGCCGCTGGTAATCGGCGACATGCTGTACGTGCATAGCCCATTCCCCAACAAGGTGTATGCGATCTCGCTGGAAGACCAGAGCATCCGCTGGAAATACGAGCCCAAGCAAGACCCGGCCGTGATCCCGGTGATGTGCTGCGACACGGTCAACCGCGGCGTCGCCTACGCCAACGGCAAGATCTTCCTGCAGCAGGCCGATACCACGCTGGTGGCGCTGGACGCCAAGACCGGAGAAGAACTCTGGAAGAACAAGGTCGGCGACCCGAAGCGTGGCGAAACCACCACCAACACCCCGCACGTCTTCAAGAACAAGATCATCACTGGCATCAGCGGTGGTGAATTCGGCGTGCGCGGCCGCATCACGGCGCACGACATCGATACCGGCAAGATCATCTGGACCGCCTGGAGCACTGGCCCCGACAAGGATTTACTGGTCGATCCCGTCAAGACCCTGACCTGGACCGATGGCAAGATGGCGCCGATCGGCCCTGACTCTTCGCTCAAGACCTGGGAAGGCGAGCAGTGGAAACTGGGCGGCGGTACGACCTGGGGCTGGTATAGCTACGATCCCGAGACTAACCTGGTGTACTACGGCACCGGCAACCCGAGCACCTGGAATCCGCGCCAGCGTCCGGGCGACAACCGTTGGTCGATGGCAATCTTCGCGCGCGACCTCGATACCGGCATGGCGAAATGGGTCTATCAGATGACGCCACACGACGAATGGGACTATGACGGCGTCAACGAGATGATCCTGGCCGACATCAAGGTCAAGGGCCAGCCGCGCAAGGCGCTGGTCCACTTCGACCGCAATGGTTTTGCCTACACCATGGACCGGGTGAGCGGCGAATTGCTGGTGGCCGAAAAATACGATCCAGTGGTCAATTGGGCTACCCACGTCGATATGAAGAGCGGCCGGCCCCAGGTCGTCGCCAAGTACAGCACCGACAAGAACGGACCGGACGTGAATACCAAGGGCATCTGCCCGTCGGCCCTGGGCACCAAGGACCAGCAGCCGGCCAGCTTCTCGCGCAAGACCGGGCTGTTCTATGTGCCTACGAACCATGTGTGCATGGATTACGAACCGTTCCAGATCGAGTACACGGCCGGCCAGCCCTATGTGGGCTCGACCCTGTCGATGTACGCCGCGCCCGGCAGCCACGGCGGCATGGGCAATTTCATCGCCTGGGATGCGGGTACCGGCAAGATCGTGTGGTCGAAGCCCGAACGGTTCTCGGTCTGGAGCGGGGCGCTCAGCACCGCGGGCGACGTGGTGTTCTACGGCACCCTGGAGGGCTACCTGAAAGCGGTCGACCTCAATGGCAAGGAACTGTGGAAATTCAAGACACCGTCCGGCATCATCGGCAACGTCACGACCTGGGAGTACAAAGGCAAGCAGTACATCGGCGTGCTGTCCGGTATCGGTGGGTGGGCGGGAATCGGCCTGGCGGCCGGGCTGACCAAGGGCACCGAGGGACTCGGCGCCGTGGGTGGCTACAAGGACCTGGCCAAGTACACCGAACTGGGTGGAGTACTCACTGTGTTCGCCTTGCCGGATCGCTGAGCCCGGTCGCTCTTCACCGCGGGGACGCTTCATGACCATGGCGGCGCAGCAAGCCGGCGCCGCCACGCCCCTGCTTTTCCAGGAATCGCTATGAATACACGCACGACAGCGCGGCTGGCCGTCGCCATCGCCGCCTTCATCTGCTGGGCGCCCGCGCAGGCCCAGGCTGGCGACACGCCGCTGTATACGGTCAGCGCCGGCAACAAGGTCGACGCCCACACCCTCAGCGGCTGGCGCACCTGGCGCGCGCTGGCCTGCGAGCGCTGCCACGGCGCCGCCCAGGAAGGCATGGTTGGTCCTTCGCTGGTGGGCAGCCTGAAGGTGTTGAGCAAGGACCAGTTCAAGGAAACCGTGCTGAAAGGGCGCATCGAAAAGGGCATGCCCAATTTCGATGGCAGCAAGATGGTGGTCGAGAATATCGACAACCTGTACGCCTATCTCAAGGGGCGCTCGGATGGCGCCATTGAACCGGGGCGCCTGCAGGAGATCGACAAATGAGGTCCGCCCTGTCGACCGCACGATCCATGACTGCCGGCGGCGCCGCGCGCGTACTGGCGTTGTTCCTGTTGGCGTGGCTGGCGCTGCCGTGCGCCGCGCAGGCGCCTGCCCCTGGCACATCTGGCGCCGGGCCGGGACAGGATGGCGTCCTGCGCGTGTGCCAGGACCCCAACAACCTGCCATTTTCGCACCGCTCCCAGGCCGGCTTCGAGAACAGGATCGCCGCCTTGTTTGCGCAGGAGCTGGGCTGGAAGCTGGAAACCACCTGGTTCCCGCAGCGTATCGGCTTCATCCGCAATACCCTGCGTGCGAAACAGGAGCATGGAGAGGGTTACAAGTGCGACCTGGTCACGGGCGTCCCGGCGGGCTTCGACATGGCGGCTACCACCCAAGCTTATTACCACTCCAGCTATGCGCTGGTGTACGTCAAGGGGCGCGGGCTCGATGGCGTGCAGAACCTGGACGCCATCCTGGCGCTGCCGCCGGCGCAGCGCAGCAAACTGCGGTTTGGTGTCTTCACCGCGTCGCCCCTGAGCGATTGGGTGCTTGCCAACGCGCTGATGAACCAGGTCGTCTGGTACCAGATCCAGTCGGGTGACGCCGAGCAGTATCCCGGCCAGATCATCGAACACGACCTTGCCAACGGCAAGATCGACGTGGCTTTCGTCTGGGGGCCGATCGCCGGCTACTTCGCGCGCACGACGCGCAGCGCGCCGATCGTCGCAGTGCCGCTTGATTCGCGCCCCGGCCTCAAACTGGATTTTGACATCGCCATGGCAGTGCGGCATGGCGACAAGGCGTTTCGACAACGCATCGACGAATTGATTGCTAACAACCAAGACAAGATCAATGCCATTCTCGCGCAGTATGGCGTCCCGCTGCAGGACGGGCGGGGGCAGTCGCTGTACACGGCGCAGCGCCCGACGGCGCCGCGCTGATTAACGTCGTACCAGAGGGTGCGACGGGAACGACTCTCACCGGGATAGGTTCCAAGAGCAGGGAAGGGATCCTGCAACGTGCGGGGCTTGCGATATGGACCGCTTGATAGTGCTCATCACCGATGGCTGCGCAGCTGCCCCGCTCGCGCCGCGATTGCCGGGATCGCTCACGCGGCGGGCGGATCTGCTGCTGCGCGCGCTGTCGGCCGACCTGGCTGCAGTGCCGGGGATCGATGTCGTCGCGATGGCCAGCCCGGACGTTGCGACTGGCGTGGCGGCGGTCTCTCCACATGCGGTGGCCGATGGGGCGGCCGGCTACCTGGTGCCGCACCACGCGACCGCAGCAGTGAGCGTCGCGCCTGACGGGCAGCCTTGTGGCCCTGATGTCGAGGCCTGCATCGACACCGTCGATGCGGTCTGGCCGCTGGCGCTGGAATCCGGTGGCGTTCTGGAGCGGTTGTCGCACGAGGTCGTGCACGCTGGGCGGATTTTGCTGGGCTGTCCGCCAGGTGCGGTGCGGTCGGTGTCCAGTAAGCGTCAGCTTGCCAGGATATTGGCCGATGCGGGAGTGGCGGTCGCCGCCGCCTATGGTCCGAATGACCATCTGCCCCAGCCTGGCGGACCCTGGGTGGTCAA
>Ga0265780_10005175_pt1 | contig 16585 bp, 9 predicted proteins | sample P1T30metagenome_FD_192432 | JGI IMG/M metagenome (GOLD analysis project Ga0265780, IMG submission 192432) | Plant litter microbial communities from East Loma Ridge, Irvine, California - P1 T30 | ecosystem: Environmental > Terrestrial > Plant litter > Unclassified | place: USA: California... | reverse complement strand
AAGAGCAACAATTATTGGGATTTGAACACCAGCAAGGCTCAACGAAGGCTCTATGCCAGTTCAAAGTTTAGGGAATGTTTGGATGATTTCATGCCTAATCCGCAAGTAAAGACACGGACGGTTCCATGTGACGATCAAGCACATTGCCAGGATGATGTCTACAGGCCTTACTGCCCCGAAAGTCCCCGCGAAGAATGTCCCGGTCTTTCATATCTTCTCCCGCCATCTCCCGGACGACCAAATACGCCAACGACCTACAGCGGCCGAGCCCACCATGGGGATACCGCACCTTCAATATGCAGCGAATGCATTCTACACGGTCAAGAAGAAAGACTCACCAACCACGACGAACGTGCAACTGCAGCACAGCACTCAGGCCCACGAGCTCAGCTTTGTAAGGGATGCACTTACGACGAGATGAAATTATACCACGAGCGATGTGTTGGCATTAAACCGTGGGAGGCTCAACCGGACATATTAGGGTGGACAGCGTACGTAGGCCGTGGCTGGCCAAGGTCTGCGGAAGCTGCTCTTGGTGCAAACACGCAAGACTTGTGCCTTTGTACTACCAAGTACTTACGCTTGTTTCGTTACAACTGTCACGCATGCCGCGATGCAATTTTCAATGCGAAGCTCAGGGACCCATACCATCGTCACGAGCATTTCTTGCGTGAACGTACCAAGGCGGTCATCAAAGGCGAGAAGCTCTGCAGCGGACCAGATGGCAACGGCGGCACCAAGCCACATCGTGTACGCCCTGCTGTCATCGATGCGCGGGTGGCGAACGGTATAGGACGCATGTGCCCTTGTGGTGAGAAACCAGTCGATCAGGACTTCATCGACATCTGCCTGGTTTGCATGGGCGTTAGGGTCATACCCGATCGTATCCCTACAAAGTACCAGAAAGACAACGTGCTGCACGGGAGAGTCACACGGTCTTCGCAACAGAACAGCCGAACCAAGGGACCGGCAAGGGCAGAAAGAAGTTTCCGATATAGAGTCAACATTGAACGAGGATACCTTGCAGGCAATGATCCAGAGCTTGATCCATTGCTTCGCGATCAATGATGCAAGCCACTTCTCCCCATTCCTTCCATGACAGGTAACGATTTGATTTTGTATAGCACTGTTTGTATTCATTTGTTTCCAATGTAATCGTAGTCTGAGGGAATGAAACATATAATTCAGCCTCTCGAGTACTCGTCTTTGCCTCTTGAAATCTTTTGGATTTGTCAATTCGATCTTCACTCGTCACGGCTTTCGCCGCTTAGCCCAGAAACCCCCTCTGGTCCAATGAATTGCATTTGGCTAACTTGCTTTTACGGTGCTATAAAAACAATGGTGTGCGGGTCGCATTTGACGAGCATTCCGAAGCTAGAAGCAGGAAAATCATACGCGTCCTAATCTTAGACACGGATCGCACCTATGGCCTTCGTTCAGTTGTCAACAAGCTCCACGATATCTCCAAACTCCGCAAAGAGCCATGGATCGAGATCTTTGAACCCCTCAGGGACCGCCTTCTCTTCCCTGACTGGCTCATCGTCGGACATGTCAAGCAAGTCCATCACTTCAACATTGTCTGCCATAGCGTTGTTGTTCTCTATATTACGGGAGGTAGCTTTGCCAACTTGAGGTTGTTTCGCTTCCTTCTTTTCCGTGTCCCCTACAAGAGCGAGGGCAGGCTTGGAGTCATTCGGTCGCGGTCGCGGACTACTCGTGCTGTCGTAGAAGGGCGCGCATTTCGCATGAGAAGGAGCATCCAAACTCACGACAGGCACTGCGTCTGTTGCCGTCACGCTTTCACGCGCACGGCAGTAGTTATCGTCCGCCGTGTTGTCGAACATCTCCACTGGGAAGTCGTCATCGTAGAAACCGCTTTCGAAGTCCATGTTCTGCTCATCCTCGAATAATCGTGTTGCGCCATCGTTGGTTTCACTCGTTGCTTGCAGAGTTTGAGAGTCTGCAAGACCAACCATGGCGTCACCGAGGAGTGAGTCGTCATCCCCGAAAGTGTCGGACCTTCGAGACACAACGGGGGCGGTAGCAGGGTAATCCGTCAAGTCAACTGAGTCTATGCCGACATCCAGCTCGCTAATATCGTGCTGAGTGGGATTGGTATGATTTGTGTCGAAGTACGAAGAGAGCTCATCGAAGTGAGCATCGCCATAGTCGCTAGCATCTTCTGCGTGATTTGGACCGGCTTGTTGCATGAAAGAAAGACTGTGATCACCACCCTGCGAGTAACAGTATCCAGGCTTTGTGTGCATGACCGAGTGAAGGGTGGAAGGTAGGTCCTTCTTCTGGACAGTCTTGTGTAGTTGATGAAGGTCGCGATAATCTCTCGGTCCGGTCACCGCATAGTTGGCCTTCTTTTTCTTCTCTTCTCGTGTCAGGTCCAATTCTTCCATGGTAGATGAAGTCTTGCGCTTGGACACCGCAAGTCGAAGTTTGCTCTGCGTCACTCTTGGTGTCTGACTTGAGCCGCCTTGTCCAGGTCGGAGGCTATCTTCCTCTATTGCCGCGCGCTTTGCGGCAGCAGGCTTCTTGGGTGGTTTATCCATACCTTCTTTGCAACAGAGATGCTTGCATGCGTTCTTATCTTTACAAGGATGTTTGCAAGCCCACTTTCCGTTGCTAAGCTGCTCCGGCTCATGCTCGTCGTTCTCAGCGCCGAAGTTGGACGTCCTCGCTTGGTTCTTCGCCATGGGTGCTGCTTTGTTCTTGGCAGTATTCTTCCGCGTGATTGCGTCCATGGGGTTGGCGAAATTATCGATGTGCTCGAATTGCAGATCGCCACAAGTAGCTTTTACAAGCGCTTCGTCATCGATATCATCATCACCGAACTCATCGCTGGTATTTGACCTCTTGCGTACAGGTTTGCTTGGCTCAGCTCGTCGCTTCGAAGTGTTCGATCGTTGTGGTGAGTCATCAGCTTCCAGTTGCTTAGGTGCTGGGAACATGGCGGGAGCGACTTGTGGCTTCACGGTGGCGCCACGCAGGCTGCCCGCTGGCAGACGTTAGCAGTTGTCACGGATATTGTCAAATCACTCACCAATGCTGTCACACATCACATAGCAATTGATGCTCTGCTCAGCGCCCGTAAGAAGTGCAGGAAAAACTAGGCTTTGACCATGACCAAGCTTTTGGCCACTGAGATTGTTAGTTGTGCTCAGTTATGAACAGAGGGTTGGCAAACCTGATACGGGCGAAGTGAATTTTGCGTCCATCCGAAGTCTCAGCTAACAAACAAACATAGACGAGTTTGCCGGCGAAGCGCTGTGGCGGAGATTCGTTGATGAAGCCAATGTCTGCTTTGACTTGAATTTTGACACCGTCCGCCGACTTCATGGCCTTCGGCATGTTAGTATTTATATACTGGAATTAGGGAAAAGCCTACTGATGAGGGCTGCGCATGGATCGATACGCGTAACTTGGGAAAAGCCTTCACTATCTCGAGCATCTTCAGTCCATATGGCGGGTTTCTGCCAATCAGTGCTTCGATACGATGTGGTTCGCATGCCTCGAGGTCTTCCAAGCTTCGAATGCCTGCGTTGACGAATTTACGCACACCAACTACACCGATGCTCTCGATTTGCTTCATCTGTAACGGACTGTCATCCCAGATACGTGAGCCCAGGCTGCGTTCTAACATGAGTGCACTGTGGATGCTGACCGAATCACCTATGCAGATTTGGCAGTCGATGATGCATCTGATCAAGCTGTTTATGTGCTTGAATACGATCTGCATCTCTGTCGTGTATTGGCTCCTGTGCTTGGCCATGTCACCCTCCCATGTCAGATCCGCAGAGCCAAGAACGGATTGAATGATCAAAGAGACCTTGTGTGCTGGAAGGTCTAGATTGACAGGTATCGAGAATCGAATCGATGGTGACTTATTCATGAGCTTATAGAAAGGTTTCTCTCCAGACCGGAAGCGTAGCTTTGAGAACTCAGAAGCTTGTGCAATCGCCGAAAGCTACATGATCAGGTCAGCATTTTGCTCATAAAGACAGCAGGTTCGACTAACAATCTCAGAGGGTGTGGACTTCGATTGTATACCCATAAAGACCTTCATCGTATCAAAATGAACATAGTACCGGGCCATGGCATGGCCGTATTCGGTGCTTCGGAAAATTTCGTCTCCGGAAACGAGGGTATGCTCGCGCAAAAGAGCAATGTCGCGAAAGCAAATATCGTCGACCTGTTCTTCGATGTTCTGCCTGGCTCTTGCGCCCTCAAGCTTGTAATGGTTCGGATTCTGCTGCAGGCGGACATAGAGAAATGTTCCCTTGAGCCACTTGCGAGCGGAGTCGAGGTCGCGAATCGTGCCCAGTCCAATTTCTGCGTTCATGTGATCGATCAGATTAAGATGCAGCTTGCTTTCAAGCAGGTCCTTTCCGGTGACCATGTTTTCGTATCGCTGAGCTTTGACTGAACGGGTCATGATGACCGCCACAGCCGTGTCATCGAATTGTGGCCGACCAGCACGACCAAGCATCTGCATCATTTCCAGGTCTGAGTACTCCTGCAGTCCTTCGTCGGTATAGGTGACTGTATTCTTGATGATAACAAGGTGACAAGGTAGATTGACGCCCACAGCCAGGGTAGAGGTACAGCAAATGACACTGATTTCGTGGCCAAGGAAGCCTTTCTCGATTTGCATTCTATCGTCAAGGTCTAGCCCGGCATGATGAAAAGCCACACCAGAAGCCACCGTGTCGCGCAGATCCTTGTTAGCCAGTGTAATCTGTTTGGTAGGTGGGTTCCACTTGCGATCGTTTCCAGGTCGTGACATCCACCACCGTGCTATCAACTTGGCTGTATTCAAGCATGATGCTCTCGTGGTACAGAAGATCATGATAGGTTTGCCCTCGGAGTATTTGGCGATGACTTCAGAAAGCCTCCCGTCCAGTATCTTCTCAAACCCAAAGTCATTGCTGATGTTGGAGACATAGCCGCACACATGTTTTCGCAGCTTGACGGGACGGAAATCCTCACCGAACTTCTCGTTAGGCGCCTGGATATGTGGCTCGGATGAACTCTTGCCTAACCAGGTCGCAACGTCGCCAAAATTCGGCACAGTAGCCGACAGTGCGACGAAACGGACATCTGTACCGATAGACTTCATTCGCGAAACGACAGCCTCGAGTACAGCACCACGATCTTCCTTGAGGATGTGTACTTCATCAATGAGGAAGACTTTGATGAGGCGCATCAGTCTCTCGTGATCTTTCCACTTCCTCGTGATACTGTCCCACTTCTCCGGGGTGGTGATGATGATGTTCGCACTTTGGACGTTGCGCACATCTGAGGCGTCACTGTCACCGGTGAGCTCGGCGCACTTGAGCCCGATAGGCGTGAACTTGGCGGCCCAGTCTCGTTGGCGTTCAGAGCACAACGCCTTTGTTGGTGCTTGGTATACGACTTTGTACTGGCCGGTCGCGTTCGTTGCAACAGCTCGACATATCGCGAGCTCCAAGATCACAGTCTTTCCACTTCCCGTGGGCGATGCGAGTACAAAGTTATCATCTGAACCAAAGACCGTGTCGAAGCACTTTGACTGAACAGCATTGAACGCCGGGTAAGGAAACACCGCCCGGAGACGATCTGGCAAGGTCGATACAGGAACAAGCTGAATGCCTTGACACATTGGAGGCGCGTGAGGTAGGTTCATTGCACGCGGCTGTGGCCTCGGAGGATTAGCCTGCGCAACGGCCGACTTTTTTACATAGCTTTCGTGCATGGAACGATCAGCCTCTGGAAGTACATGCGACTGCGGTGGCTCGATTTGTCGGTGAGAACGAGGCACAGCTGGTGCTCTGTGCTCTTCGGCGTATCGGAATTGATCTTGCACATTCTGCTCATGCAGTCCGTCCGGGAAGGGGGCATAATCAGTTCGGCGACGGCCTGCTCTCAACGCTGGAGAGGAAGATGGTCCAAGCTGTACATCTGAGCTAGATTCCTCGACTACGTTGGCGTCGTAAGCAAAGCGACCTATGAGCAGTTAGTATCTTTCGCGAGATGTATAACAAGTTGCACGTACCCAGTTGCCCACGGGGGTGGTCAATGTGGTGCTGATGCTGCGCTATGGAAATCAGTATTTGTCTTGAGTAAGTCGGCATACAACATACGTCCGTCATCATAGAGTTCATCATCACGCATCCGATACGAAACCTGTGGTTGCGGTTGAGCCTCACGAGGTCGATAAGACACCTGCGACTGTGACGCTGCTGCATTGCCGAAGAACTTAGTGGGCCCAGGAGCAAGCGACAACCTCGCTCTTCCTTGCTCCGCCTGCTGCTGGCGATCTGGATATGGCTGTTGAAGGACCCTGTCATCTACATCTGGTCAGTAGGGTCATTCTCGTTGTCCACAAATATTTGAGGTAAAGTAAAAGATCTGACCACTCACCAAACGAATCAAACCTCATCCCCTCACTCAAGCCATCATCCTCGACATCATCATACTGTGTGTTCCGAAAGCGATCTCTTGATGGCGCTGGTCTGGCTGGCTGCCTGAATTGCGGCTGGAGGACAGGAAAGTGCGAGGGACGTCCACGCTCACGATCCTCCAAGCGATAGTATGCGTCGTCATCGTCGGCCATGATGGCGATGCGCCTATCTGAGACGTGCTAAAGCGAACGACAGTTTGCGAAACGAGCGTAGCCGAGAGATGAAAGGAATTGAGGGGTGGTGGGATGACGCGAGAAGTCGAGGCGGAAAGAGAAGGCACGATGAGAAGGAAGTCGCGAACCCACGTGTACACGCGCGTCAGCATTTGAAAAACTCACCGCACTAAACATCATACTTTTCGAGCAGTCTCATTCAGAGTATATACAATGCTCGACCTACAACATCTCTCAGGCTCCCGCATCCTCATGCATCCCGTTTCGACTGAAACCCGACATCTTTCGTCGGCGTAAGAGGTCCTGAGTCGTCTAACGCCTTTCCAAGACTATTGAACGGGTCGCCGTAATGCATCGCAGGCGGACTGATAGCTTCTTCCAGGTCCGCCAACTTGACGTACGGCTGCGACGGCGCTCGGTCTGGCTTGGTGTAAAGGTACGTCGCTAACAGCACGACGCAGGTACCGATGAAGAACTGAGCCTATCAGTTACCATCTCAGGAAGAGTGGGATATGGCATGCAAAACATACCGATCTCGTAACCACAAAGTCAAAAAAATACGCACTCGCAACACAACTCAACACGATACTCACGCTCGTCGCAAAATTCTTGGCAATATTGTCTGCGTAGTTGATGACCAGCGCGACGATCACGCCGCCAGCTGCTTGGAACAGAATGGCCAGCCACACCACCCAGTTGTAGCCGGCGAAGAAGCCTGTTTGCGATATTTCGGCGCCTTCTTTCCATATCACGCCCAGGAACAGGGAGGGGAACAGGGACCAGAACGATAGCTGACAGTTGCGCACCCACAGCGTCGTGTTCTTGGCCGTGGTCGAGTTCTTCAGGACGTATTCGAACGTGACGCCCGCAAGGCCTGAGAGGGCGCATGCAACCAGGACAGCGAGGAGACCGACCCGGCGGTCCATGTGAGGTGTCTGCGCAGTGCCATCCACGTCTATGACCTCGTACGACGCAGACCGAGCCACAATGTTACCCAAAACCTTCGAATCCGCAACCGCCGGCGCTGCCTCTTGTTGCGGGACTTGTATAATCGACACCCCCACAATCAACAGCAGCAACGACACCCATTTCCGCGGCGACAGCGATCTCCCCAGCATCACCACACTAAATATCGCCGTCGTGAGAATCTTCAGCTGGTATGTGACCTGGAACGTGGCCGCGTCCAAGTTACTGACAGCCACATACTGCAGCGTATTCTGAATCGTGTACAACACAGCCGGAATCGCGAGTTTCCAGCTCTCGTTGCTCACAATCGCGGTCGAAAGGGTAGAGCATAGCGTCGCTATTGTCGTGTTTGTAGGGAGCGTTTGCGACATTTCGTGCAGCGCCTGTTCAGACGTTTAGTCTACATACCACATGGAAGCACAAGGACGCAACGTTACCATGGTCAAACTAATCCCCAACTTAATAACCTCGTTCAGAAACACACTCGTGCTGGTATGATACCGCTGCCCGTTCACCAGCGGCATTATCCTCGAGTAGTGCATGATCTAGAACCTCGGTCAGTTCCCAAGCACCTCTTTCTTCGCATCTCGTTCGTATGAGGAATTTCGATCGGACCAAAGCGAATAAGTGGTAGTCATACCAAAATGAGCGCCGAGTTCTGGAACGTAAGCTACACACAACCGTCAGCCTCAAATCCCTCCACAATCCCCATCTCGACCTACAGTCACCAGACTCAGATGCTTCATCGACACGCCGCCCAGCGACGCGCTGTTTGCGCGAGCCATTGCGTACAAACAAATAAGGAATCTAGTGGGCCTTCATGCGAGAAAAGGCGTTTTGACAAGATGGCGGCGCTGCGCGTTGGAATGCAAAACAAAAGGCGGCGCCAGGATTCTCAGGTGTCCAGTCGCTGCGAGAGACATGTCTCTGCCTGGCTGCGTCAGCCCTCAGCCTCCGACGCCTAAACATCCATGTTGCGGGGCGCGCCGGACCTGCGTGACTTAGCGCCGCCGATCGTCATAGCCACGTGGTTTCGCGTTAACGCGTGTCTGGTCTCATTTGCATCCCAATCCACATTCACAAGTCGCAAGTAAAGATAACTATGAAGCTTCGAGTAAGGAATATGATGATTAGACGTTCACAAACGCCAAAAAAATGCTAATGACTATGATACACATGCCCTCATCTTTCCTTGCAGCATCTCGACTCGCTTTTTCCTTTCCGCGAATAACCCATACTATCAACATTGCTAAAGTAACAAAGACAAATGAAATTTCCATATTTGCAGACATCCCCCATGTTCGTTCCGTTCTCTCATTCTCCCTGGGGAGCACCTCCGCCTCCCTGTCCACCACGTCCGCGGGCCCTCTTCCCGCCTCTCGCGCCGCCTTCGCCCTCGTCTTCAGCACTGCGCTTGTGTCCACGTCCAGCACCTGGCGCTGGTTGTGTCTGGAATGGAGCCGCACCTGGGTTCAGACTATTGCGGGGACTACCTTGATTGGACTGTGCACCGCCACGAGCACCTCCTCGACCTCCACGTGTACCACCGCGTCCGATCTGGGAAGCTCCAGGACCTTGCGCGTTGTTGTTGGGCTGCTGGTTTTGGTTTTGCTGAGGTTGCTGCTGCTGCTGTGGCTGACCACCACGACCTCGCCCTCCTGGAAGAGGAATGCTGCTTGCACCGCCGCGTGGGATGCTCGACTGATTGTTGCCAAACAGCCCTTGGAGTGCGCGAGGCCCGGTCCCCACGTTGTCACCTCGTCCCCGACCACCTTGCTGCTGCTGTTGTTGTTGTTGTTGTTGTTGAGGAGCGACGAACGGATTCTGGCCAGTAAAGCCAGGCTGTGTCATACCGCGTCCCTGTTGGGCAGCCATGAAGGGGTTGATGGGTTGGATGGCAGAATTTTGGAAAGACTGATTGGCAAAATTCGGCTGTTGGAAGGGTGCGCTGGTTCCATTTGCTTGAAAATTGTTTGCTGCGGCTGCAACCGGCTGTGCTGGTGATTGGTTCGGGGCAGTAGCTGGGAGAGGCAGACCGGCGACAGACGTCGGTGGTTGCTGTGCCGGGGTTGCTGCTGAAGGTTTTGGCTTCTTCGCCTCTTCGACTGCTGCGGTGACCGCCTTGCTTACTTCCATCGTGGGTGACTCTTTTGAAATCTTCTCGACGGCAGTCCACCTGTCCTTGCCAGCCTGTAGCATGCCGGTCTTGATGTTGTTTCGCATCTCGACCATTTTGACTGCCTTTTCTAGAGCCTGTTGATGCTCTACCTTGGCTTTTGCGAGTGCAGTCTCGACATCCTGACTTGAGCTCTGCGCTTGGCTCGGTTCCGATTTGATAGTCTCGGTAGGCTTCTGTGCAGCGTCTTTTAGCTGGGCCAACTCCGCCTCTTTGGTCTTGAGCTGCTCTTTGACGGGGTCGAGGTGCTTCCTGATCTGCTCCACGACGACTCCTCTCGCGGCTTCGTTCTTATTGATCCAGTATTTCAACTCTTGCGCCGTTACAGTAGGGCGTGGAAGGCCTTCCGTATTGACTTCTACCAAAGCTGGCATCTCTTCATCAAGGAGATTCTTGTAGACGACAGTGGTGTTGTTACTTCCGTCAGGTTTTTGCTGTGTCTCCTTGAGTCTGTTGATTTCTGCCTGCAGCCCTGCGATCTCCGTCTTGAGTCGCTCGATCTCCTCGTTCATTTCCTTGGTGACCGCGGCGATTTTGTCGTTCGATTCATTTCTGATCGAATGGATCTTGTCTTGGGCTTTCTTCTGAATCTCGGTTACCTTGCCCTCGCGGGTGGTGACCTTGACCTCACGCTGACTCAGAGCGGCCTCAGCTTCCTGCAGTTTGTTCTCGCGCTCATCTAGTTCCGCCTTCAGGGTGACGTTCTCTGCACCGCCTTGTGCGGTAACAGCCTTGGCATCGGCACTTGGGTTCGAAGCGGTTGCGGCCACGGTCTGAGCATTGACGCGCGCATCTTCGAGAGCTTTGCGTGCTTCTGACAGTTGTTCCCGGAGAGTGTCGAGTTCCTCGGTGGAGGGAGGGTCAGCCGGAGGTGCATCGACAGCACCGGCAGAACCAGACTGGGCTGCTTGGTTCTGTGCGGATGTGAGTTGCTCTTGAAGCTCAACGATGCGGTTGCCCTTGTCAGCCTGGCACCAGGTTAGTACTGCATGGGATGAAACGCGGATGGAGCGACTTACATCGTCTTTCTCGAGCTTTGTGACCTGGTCTCGCATAAAAGACTCCTTCACTCTCAGGGCGGAGTAATCGTTCTCTGCGCTAAAAGCCCTGTTCTGCGCCTCAGCCAACTGGGCCTTGACTTCCTCGAGCTTTTGTTGCAGCTCTGCGATACGTTGGTCCGAGCCCTGAGTACCGCTTTCGTCTACCTGGCCCTCGTCGCCCATGTCAACGTCTGCGGTTGATTTGACACCAGCATTAGCACGAGCGATAGCCTCATCGCGAGCAGACTTGGCAGCTACCAGCTCCTGCTGGGCAGTCACCACCTGAGACTTCAACTGAGTCACTTGCTGCTGGATCGTCGCAACTTGCTCCTGGGACTGGGTAGCTTGGCCTTGGGCATCGGCAAGTTGCTGTCGTGAAGTCTCAAGCTCCTGTTGCACAGTCGTCAATGTTGTCTGCAGCTGATCACGCTCGACTGTAAGAGCTTCGATCTCGTTCTTCTTCGTTTCCATAGCAGCCTCCATCAGCTGCTTGTGTCGCTTGTTGAACTTGCCCCGGAGTTCTTCTTTCTGTGCTTCGTTGGCGGCCTTGACAGCGGCTTCTACGCCGCCTTCAAGGGTCGTGATCTTTTCTTGTAGACCGTTAGCGTGATCATTGAGACCACTGATTTCCACAAGGTACTGATCGCGCTCAGCCTTGATCTCCTCGACAGCCTTCTTGAGATCCTCCATTTCTTTTGGATCAATGTGCTCAGATTTGTTGACGAACTTGTCAAAGCGCTTTTCCCAGTAGTCCCGCTGCTTCTTCTCTTGTTCCAGGTAACCTGATGTAAGCTCCAGTTCGCCTTCCAGCTCTTCAACGCGAGCTTTGAGGGTCTCAAGCTCGCTGTGGAGAGTTTCAAACTCTTTGTTCTTCTCGGAAAGCTTGGCCTCCAGACGTGCAGCATCGTTACGCAGGGTCGTGTTGCTTTCGCGGAAGACGTTGAGTTGCTCGATCTGGTTCTGGAGAGCTTGAAGGTTCGTTCCACCAAGTGAGCCTCGGGCGCGTGACTGCTCGGCGTGTAACTTCTCGCGCGTCTGATCAAGTTGGCTTTGAACGTGCGAAAGCTCCGCATTTAGGCGCTTGGCTTCCGAGTCCTTCACGCTCAATTGCGCCTCCAAAATGTCCTTCTCTTGCTTCAGAAAAGTGGTAATCTCATCCATCTTGTTTGAACCTGCTGCCTCGCCAGCTGAGTCACCAGTGGCCGCTGCGCGATTGCTCTTCAAGTCGTTGATCTGTGCCTTGTAATTGTCGAATTGTTCTAGTAGAGTCTTGTTGTGCTGCTTCAGATCGTCGTAGTTGCGTTTCGCCTCTGCAAGTTGGTTCTCATATCGGACCTGTGTCGACTTCCAGTTCTCTTCATTTTGCTCAAGGGCGGTGCGAGCAGCCTCGGCCTGAGTCTTGAATTGCGAGACTTCAGACTTAATACTGTTGTATTCTTCTCGAAGCGCGCGAAGCGAGTTCATAGTATCACCATGCTTGGCAAGCTCATGCTCATAGTCCTGTCGAGCGCGTGTCGCGATTTCAGCCTGAGACTTGACGTACTGCGTTTGCCTCTCGGCCTCTGCCTTGTAATCGTTGACGTCGTTCTTGAGGTTGATGATCTCTGCGTCCAGTGCCTCCTTTTCTTGGCTCAAACGCATAGTCTCCTGTTCGTGGCGGCCTCGGAGCTCGGTCAATTCAGAGTTGGTAGTTGTGAACTCTGATGAGATGTCGTCGACTCGGCGTTGAAGATCGGCAATGATTGCATCCTTCTCTTCTTGCACACGGTCCAACTCGGTCTGCAGATCGTCTCGTGTTTCGATCGCGTTCTGAAGGGCCTCCTCGGCCTCCTGTGCAATGTTCTGGAAACCCTCAATTTGAGCCGTGGCAGCATCAAGGTCTTCCTGCTTGCGGTCCAGTTTGCGCTGAAGGTCAGCCACTTGAGCAACGAGCTCTTCCTCTCGAGTCGACTCTTCAGTCTCCTGAGCTCCGGTCGCTCGAGGTGTTGGGATTGGCTGTAGAGCTTGAACACGCTCTTCAGCAGCCTGAAGCTGGGTCCGGAGTTCGTTAGTTCGCTGCTCGAGTTGTTGGCGGGCAGCATCTGCAGCAGCACATCGCACATCGGCCTCGTTTCTGGCCTTCATGAGGTCTTCGATCCGCTTTTGAGCTTCGCTGCGCTCGTAGTCGCGCTGTAACGACACCTTCTTGTGCTCGGTAACTTCATCCTCCAGCTTGCGCTGCGCGATCTGCAGTTCGCCCTCCAAAGTGTCGACACGGTCCTGAAGGCGGCGCCGGTTCTCGGCATTGGCAAGTTCCTGTTCGTTTCGCAGGCTTTGCACGTCCGTCACCATTTTGCTTAGGCGGTCCCGCTCATCCATCAGCTCCTGGTTGCGCTCCGTCAAGCGTGCCTCGATGGTCTGCCACATTGACTGTGAGGCTTTGAGGTTGACAAGCTCATGTTCCAGGCTCTCCATACGAGCAATGGCGTCCACAGCTTCTTGCTCTGCTCGGACAACTTTATCATCCTGTTTGGCCAGCGTTGTTTGGATGCTGTAGTAACGCTCCTGCAGTGTATTCTTCTCTGATTCTAGCATCTTGACCGTGCTCTCGAGACGAGCGTAGTGGTCCTGCTCCCGTCTGATTTGGCTGTCTAGTCGGATCTTTTCGCTCTGTAACTGGTTGTTGTCCCTCGAAAGATTCTCAACTTGAGACTTCAGTGTCGCACGATCGGTGGCGCTTTCTTCCTTGAGGCTGTCGACCTGGTTTTGTAAGGTCTTGACGAGCTTTTCGACTCCATTCATCTCGCCAGCGCGTGGTGTCTGGTCGTTGAATAGTGAACCTCCAAGGCCGCGCAGGGGTGTCATTGGCGCCTGGCTGTTGAAAGATTGTCCAAAAGCAGATGCTCCGTCCGAGTCCGGCAGCGGCATGTTTCGACTGGTGGCTACTTGACGGTACATGTCTCGCTCCTTCTTGTAGCTCTGCGTGCGGATCTGCAGCGACTTGAGCTGATCCTCAAACTCCACGACGCGAGTTCGTAGTGTGATGAGTTCCTCCTGGTCCTTCTTGACTTGTGCCTCTTGGCTCCGAGCTTCTGTGCCTTCGTGTTGCTGGGCCACCTCGCGGATCATGCGCAAGAGCTCTGCGTTTTGCTTTTGAAGGTCCGAAATGTTCTTGTACAGCACAAGATGCTGCGAGATGATGTTATCGGTTGCTGTCTCGCCGTAACGTTCGGTCTCGGGAAGCTCGTTGTTTTCGGAGCTCATAACGAATTGTTGCTGGTCGGCAGAGAGGGTTGCGAGACCATGCTCCGCGGCTTGTTGTCGCCACATGAGAGATCGGAGCTGCACGGTGAGGTCCTGCACGTGTGTCTGTAGCTGCAAGCATTCGCGTCGCGAGCCCTCCAAGTCGCCACGAGCTTTGCGCTCTTCCTTCCGTGCTGCGTCTTTCTCTGCGACAGCCGCCTCAAGGTCGCTCGCCATGTCGGTGATTTGCGTTGTGAGAGTCTCGTTGGTGCGGCGAAGCTCGTCAACGGCGGGTTCCAGGCGCTCCATCTCCTCTACCATGTTCTGTATCATGGCCGTCTTCTGTTCATTATCGTCGCGAGTGTCCCGCAGCTGCTCCTTGAGAGTGGCATTCTCGGCCAGAATCTTGGTGTTGGTGAGGCCCTTCAGCTGTGAGCCGCCCGGCGAGAAGACAGCAGGGGAACCTGCGCGGCCGGGTGTGCCAAATGCGCCATTCGTGGGCCGTCGTGGTGTGACAGGTGCATGCACGGAGTGCTTGAACTGGTTGGCTTCGCGCTCCAGGTTCTCGACGAGGGACTCCAGGTTGACGACACTGGCCTCTGCCTCAGTGGCGCGGTTGCGCTCAAGCTCCACTTCAGCCTGGAGCTGCCCGACTTCTACCGCCGCACTCTCTTCCAGGCGAGTGAGGTCAGCTTGAATTTCCTCCAATCGTTTTTTCGCCATGTCCGCCGTCTTCTTGTGCATGGCAGCAAGTCGGTTGACGTTTTCGAGCTCGCTGCGGAAGTTGGCCTCGTTCTTCGCAGCATCGTCCTCAAGTTGCTGGATGCGCGTGCGATCCTCCTCTGCCTTGGCCTTGAGCTCCTCGAAGTGCTTGCGCAGCAGCGTCTCGGTCCGTTGCAGTGAGTCGATGGTCTCGGCGGCGTCAGCGTTGGCACGCTGGAGTTCGGCGACCTGGGCGTTCTTCTCCTTGCGGAACTTGGTGTTGTCGCTGCTGCGCGTCTTGAGCTCGGTCTCGTACCAGTCGGTGTTCTTGCGGAGGAGCTCAATCTCTTGATGCAGGTTGGTCTCGCGGAACTTGACATTGTTGGCGGCGCTCTCGAGCGACTGGTTCTTCTCTTCCAAGGCAGAGAGGGACTTGCGCAGATCGACGTATTTCTGGTGCTGCTCGGACAGCTCCTTGGCAAGGCGGTCGTAGGCGGTGGCCTTTGTCTCGTATGTCGCAAGCGTGTCGCGGTTCTGGGACTCGAGTGTCCTGATGCGCGACTCTAGCACATCGACCTGGGATGACGAGGTCGCGGTGCTCGTCTGGATGTCGTGCAGCTGGGCCTCTAGCTGCTTTCGCGCCGTCTCTGCAAGTCTCGTATTAGCAACCCTCTACACTATTGTGCGTCCATGATCACGTACCTTCCTGGGTGGCCTTCTGCCGCAGCTCTTCTGTTTCCTTCTGCGCCTTGTCCGCGGCAGCCTTCAGCGCACGCGCGCGCTGCTCGCCGCTCTGGACGGCATTGTCAAGCTCGACGTCGGCCTTGAGCTTTTCTGATTGGAGGTCCTCGAACTCGCGCGCCTTTGCTTCGATTTGCACGAGCAGCCATTGGACGAGGTCGACGGTGGGTTCTGATAGTAAGGACTGGATGGTTGTTTCTGGGACGGAATAGGACGCGGCGAGGTAGCCAACGTCAACAGCAGCCGTCGCCATGGTGGTGTGGGTTATTAGTGCAAGGCCAGCTGCATCGTCGTTGGTGTTGCGGACAGATGCAGAAAAGAAGGACAAAGGAGAGTCAAGACAATGAGGGCGCGGTTGGTTTTTGGGTTGACAAGAGCGAGTCGCGAGCTGCGTTTACTTTGTTTGACCGACGTGAACGCCCATCACGGACCACCATGTGCCAAGCCCGCGCGCATCATAGCTTCCTTTGCTGCGCCCGCCGTCGCTGCCTATCTTGTCTCTCTCACTGCGCTCCTGCCTCGCATCACTGTCACCTCCACCTCCACCTTCACCTTCACCTTCACCGTCGCCGCCCACCCTGCCGCTCGTTCCTTCCCCGTTCTGTGTGACTCTTTAGCTAGACGCTGCACAAATTCACGCCTTCCTCCGGGACGCCTGCCATTCACGCACCACCTCCGCAGTCCGCAGCCATGTCCTTCCTCAAAGCAAATTCGGCCTCGCGCGTCAACGCTCCCTCGCCGACGCCCTCCAACACATCTGCAAATGGCGCCAAGCGCAAGCGCCCTGCTGAGGGTGCCGCCGCCGTCGTCTACTCGCAGCCCATAGACCAGGGCACTGGCGAGCACGTGTACACGCGCTTCACCTACACGGTCAACCACCTGCGCGACAAGAACAAGTGGCTGCCGTTCGATGAAATCATGAACTTTCTGGGCGTCAAGATGGGCGACCCGCAGCGCGAGCAGCTGCGCACCCTCTTCCGCTCCGAGAGCGACGGCAACCGCATCATGTGGAACTCGGCTAACGACACATACCGATACAAGCCCAAGCTCGACATCCGCAACCCCGCCCAGCTCAAGGGCTATCTGCAGAACCAGAAGTCGGCGCAGGGCTTG
>Ga0265780_10005171_pt1 | contig 16592 bp, 15 predicted proteins | sample P1T30metagenome_FD_192432 | JGI IMG/M metagenome (GOLD analysis project Ga0265780, IMG submission 192432) | Plant litter microbial communities from East Loma Ridge, Irvine, California - P1 T30 | ecosystem: Environmental > Terrestrial > Plant litter > Unclassified | place: USA: California... | reverse complement strand
GGAAGAACAGAATAGCCGGAAACAGTGACAGCCGTAAGATTGTGTGGTACTGCATTTCGCAGATGTGACACGAATTCACTGCAGTGTAGAGGGTCGTCGCAATCAAGAAGGATGCTCGAAATCGCCGAAAACCAGACAGGGCCTCGAGTACCTAAAGTACTACCTACACCTTACCTAAGTACGGACGACTTCTTATGCGACAAATACTCTACACTGACCAACTGTTGCAGAACGATCTTGGAGACCAATAGGGCCATGGGAAACGATAAAGCTTCTCGAGTAGGGGTCGTTTCGTTTGAAAATTCATAGAGCTCCGGCCACAAAAAATGGGCTTGATGACGGATTGGTCCTCACACGATGCAGCGTCTTCGAACAGTTTTTGCCTCGACTTTGGGCGACCGGTGTTGGTTTTGATGTTGGACGAGTTCGAAGACCGCCGCACGTCGCACGAAACGTCTTCGTTCCGACCCCGCGCCACCGCAGGGTCAATCGCCAAGCTGTCAGCACCACAACACTTCGAACGTGCAGGAACATCCGAAAAATGTCAGCAGTGCTTCGCTATTATGAGTCGTGCACACTTTGAGACGAGCTGACAGCGAAGGGCCGTGTATACGTACGCGGCGAAGTTCGCATTACGCCGGCATGCGTTCCATATACCAACACAACAGTAAGCCGCAGTTTCAAACAACGTTGGAGATGCGAACATGTTATACCTACGAATTCAATTAAAGAAATACCGCTTGGCTACAGAAACGGAACCGCATGCGAGATTGCGGCAGACACGACTCTCGGAAACAACGAGCTAATGATTTCAGTACATTGCCTGAGTCTTCTTCATGTCTCTTGGAGCCCGCAAATGGCCCTCGATATCTATTAGCCTCAAGCGATCAGTCATTGCGTTTTTTCCACGGAGCACCCCAAGGTCAAGACCACTCTAGAGGCCCATCGCTGATCGGGTTGCGATATGGAGAAAACACGCACTAGGATTCGTGGCACTCGATCAAGCGGCTATCGCCGCCTCGGAAGGTGCTCTGCACTCTTAAAGTCAACAAAAGTCTCGTGCAGCTTGCCTTCATTGATTCTTACCTGTCTTTCTTCGACCTCCGCCAGCGTGAGATCTGGGATGAGATTCACAGTCCACCGTAAGCTTAGGACACGGTGACCTACTGTTGTGCAGCTTTGCATTCGCATGTAAGAGCGTCGAGGGTCGATGAAGTTGCGATCTAAGGTGTATGGAGGCTAATGCGTAGGAATCTGATCGACCTGAGACCATTATGGCTCGAGAAGGCTGGAGGATAGCGGGAGCAAGGCAACTCCTGCACGTGCTCCAAGACGACTGGCTATAGAACATGCGCCGTGTCTATGGAATAATGTGCTTCCCCAAGCTCCGGCACCTCCAGTTAAAGAGCGTCCCAATTAGTCAAAATTTGCCGCTCGTATGCGTACATATTGAAAGCGACGATTGTGGTCTCTCGGTTGCCGAAACATAACGAGACGTCGCCAGAAATTATCAGGTTCTACAGATCTCGAGCACCTGTGAGATAAAAATCGAGCACAGAAAGTGGGACAGGAGTTCGAAATTTCCAAAATCTTTCGGATTGTGGTCCTGCCGCCACTCTCTGCAATCATTCGACGAATTCCCATTACTGAGAGTCCAGGCTGTGATGGGTACGAGACAGGCGTGCAGTAAAACACAGCTAGGTTTGCGAGGACTGCACGTATGCCAGACTTTTTGCGTAAGTTCACACTATACACAAGCCCTCAAGCCGCGTGCACTTCCACTTCGTATGGTTGTTGGCAGGACGCATCGCGGCTGGAGAGATCAGCTAGGCTCGCAGCGCGTGTGGTGTTGCCTAACTGGAGAAATAATCTAGTAGTGCATCTGGTGGTTCTCATTGGCTCGATGCGCGAGAAAGGCCGAGGGGCTCACAACAACACTCCGAAACGCTAACGGCCCGACATGCCAAGGTCCTAATACATCGTCATTGTTCTTTCGATAATACACCAGCACTGCATGTCGTCCGGGCCGCGAACCTTCAGTCTACTCAGCTCCTTACGCAGAAGTAGAAAGCGTCTAGAAGAGGAAGCCACGCTATCAACACGGCGAATGGCATCTAAGATCTAAGATTGCTTGGACAGATGCTTCAGGCTGCGAAGAAGGGCCGAAATGGCGTAAGGTATCAACACGGCTCGGAAGGGGTTCTAGGTACCATGGACCATGAATCCCAGCCCTCGAAACCCAAGGAAGGCCTAAGCACAGGGGATCATGGGCAATGAGTGATCGTACCTGGGATTGTGGCAATCTTGCATTGCCTACATGTACATGTACTTCGACTATCTACTCGAATCGCACATTGTCGTACAGGCGGTTCTCCATTTGCCAACGCCTTCAATTAACCTAGGAAACCATGGCATGTCCGAACGGCTCAATACCACTGCTTCTCCCCTGGACAAACAACTCAGTCTCCGCAGCTGGGACTATCCTATCGAGAGGCATTTCGTTCGCCATCGGCACACCTCCTCAATCTTTCTCTTTGACACCGTCGACCTTCTCGAACAATGTCTTTCTCAATAGTGTTACCGAGTGTGTGGCGGCTACGAACAGTAGCTGCATCGGCCAACTTGGCGGTGTTTACGACAGCTCTGCTTCTACCACGTTTGCAGAGGTGAGCTACGCAGCCTGGCCAGGTAGCAGGGAGTCGGTTGAACTGGCTGCAGCGAGTTCATATGTCTTTTTCGATGACGCTGTGGGATTCGGACTGAAGCCGACGACGAACAAATTCGCATCCTACCCCTTGTTTACGAATGGATCCGTGGACAGTAAGTGCACAGTCGAAAGACCCCGTCGGTGTACTTTGCTCACCTACTAAAGCCAGTGCAAGCGCTGTTACGCTGAATGAGCCGGACACAAGAGCGACATTACCCCTTGCGCAGGACTCAGCTTTTCTGAGTCACCTGGTCGACTCAGGACAAGCTTCCTCCAAGACATATGGCCTCTGGGCCGGATCTGTTTCACAAGAAGCACCACAAGATGGACTGCTTGTCATTGGCGGGTATGACGAGAGCAGACTCAAAAGCGCTGCGACGACTTTCCCGATGTTCTCTGACTGTCCAACATGCGCCGTCATGACTGCCATCACATACGATGTTGGCGGAAAGTCCACAACGCTCTTCTCAGCCGCCACCGATACGTTGACCGTACATCTCGATCCATACTCGTCCGACATACAACTCCCCGCAGAAATGCTTCAGACGCTTGCCGGGGCGGAGAAAGCTGCCGTCTGGAACACCACGTCCCGCCACTTCGAATTTCCAGCCACTGCTCTACCCAAGGGCACGATCACCATTACTATATCCGACATGGGTACTCCTCTCAAAGATGCATCGAAGCCATCGGTCGCAACGTACAAGACAGTCATTCCGGCGAATGAGCTCTACCACCGACCGCGAGCATACAACAGCGCAGGCTTCCTCGAAGTGGATAATGCCACAGTCTACAACATGGCCTTGTCCAACCAAACAAGCTTAGCTACAATCGGCGTCCTAGGCCTCCCCTTCTTTACGCAGAATTACCTCGTCGTAGATCCAGACGCGCATGCATTCCAGCTCGCACCAGCAGTCACAACACCAGCTGATCCAAAAGGCGCAGACGCAAAGGTCAAGCAAGTGTGTCACGTCTTCCCCGGCGCGAAGCCAAAGTCCCAGGTCGCCGCACTAGCCGGCGCGACCGCTGGGTCGATCATCGGCACTCTCCTCATCGTCGCACTCGTCTTGTACCTTCGCAAGCGAAAGCAAAACGCCAGAGGAAATCTGCACTCCCATTCTGGAAGCGAGATACCGGTCACAAAGTCAGCTCATCCTTTGCGCGATCGCTTTATGGGGACCAGTTCAACTGAGAGCAAGTCTCTCGACCTGCCGCGCCAGAACCCTGACCCTGCAGTCATCGCGCTGAGCGATGGTACTACTTTTCCCTCTCCGGCTGCCCATCACTCCAGAAGTATTCGTAGTACGAATAATGATCCGCGGAGAGGGCTGGCGCATGAGGTGTTTAGGAAGGTGGATGTGGAGAACGACGGGAGATTGCTGAACGGGAGGCCTCTGGGGCTCAGTGAGACGATTCATTCGAAGACGTCGTTGCCTCGTGTAGCTGCCGAACATGACATCTGATGAATATGGACTGTAGGGACTTTTGGAGTTGAAAATGAATGATGTCGCGGTCTAGCCTTTTTGTCTAATGAGTAATGACAGCCCACTGTATGTAATTGCAATGAATACACGAGTCAAACGTCCTACTGGTGATCCCAATCTTGTGTACATGCTTGTGGTATTGAGCAGGGGCCTTCAAAGCAAGTCTTGGATTTTGGTAGCGAAAGTTGAGTGGCTTGGTAAGTGACGCTCCTTACAAGAGCCACAAAGACGTGAATCCACTGGCGTGCACCCGTCATTTCGGTTTCAGTTCATCTTGTCCAGTGCATGCCCAGAGAATGGTATGTATGGCATGTGTTTTCGGCGTGGGTCCGGGTACTACATTATTCTGTGGGTCAGTGTCAGTGTGATCGGGTGGTTCATTGTCTGCATCGAAGAAAATATGTATCGGTACCACGAGCAGATACCAACTCGACACTAAGTACAACCACGAGCCGGACAAATCATATGTAGATCTTCGACATGCCTTTGAGTCGTAGGCAGACTTTGAACAAGCAACTTTGGTCACTACCACGGTTTTCAGAGACAAAAAACGTCGATGGCGTCCTGCTCGATTTCGTCGACATGGCCAGGGTATGAAGAATGGCGACAACATCTGAGTCAGGGCAAGACCTCGTTCAAGTGCCTTTTGAGGTGGAAGCCAAGTCTCACGTCAATGGATGCACACCAAATCCGTACTCTGCTCTCACATGCTTGGGTACATGGGCTTGCACCTTTGCCCACTACTCACCAGACGTCCCTCGCCCTGTTCCAGATGCCAGGCCACATTCGCCGGCAAACCCAATTGTTGTCGCTTCGCAGAGGTCAGCATACGACTCCGGGCCTCCAACTACCACAAGCGTGAGTGACAAGGCTCATGCAACCGAGCATGTGGTCCTCAATTTTTTCCTAGACGATCGAATCCATACAAGACGTCTCGATTACATCGATTTAGAGAATTGGGAGGGCTTGGAGGGCATACTAGAAGGCCTCGAATGCGATGGGATCATTGCTCAAGAGCTGTGGGACGTTCGTCAAAACACGCCTATTTGCCAGGGTGATTGGGATGCTCGGATACATCCAGGCTGCGAAGTCGATATTTTTTGCACATGCCGGCCTGCATCGAGCATCGAGGATGATTCAGACTGCAACAGTGAAGCAGAGCAGGACTCACAGCCCTGGGAACTTGAGATGGGTGGCGCGAGCGGAGGCTGGTGGTTCAATAGATGGAGAAGGAGAGTGGAGGGCAACGCCTTGGTGTGCGAGCAGGCAGAGCTGGAGCCCTCACGACTGAGAGTTGTGCTCGGACTGCTATCTGTGGTTGCACTTTTTGGCGTCGTGGTGTTGTTCTGTACTTCTTGATTGCGTCATGAAAGTGGGCTCGAGCGAGAGCGTGGAGAGGCCTCGGACGGCGCGTCGGATGTCGATCGCAGGTCGCGCAAGTGGAGGTGCAGCATGAGCCTTCGATCATCAAGCTTCAAGCACGTGTACTGAACTCTCGAGCGACGGATATGGCTTCCAAGATAGCCGCAATAAGGGGAATACTACCAGATCTGGAGTCGGCCCTTCAATCTTTCTCGTCGTCGCCCTCCAAATTCCGCGTTGTACGCACGGTCAATGCGAGCCCAACGCAACCACAAACGCTCTACATTCTCGACTCGTCCTTCAACCCACCCTCAGTCGCCCATCTCACGCTCGCTACGTCCGCTCTCAAGCAGCATGCGCCCTCAGAGCAAGCCCCATATAGACTATTGCTCCTATTCAGCACGCACAATGCGGATAAGGCACCTAGTCCTGCGAGTTTCGCGCAGCGCATCGCTGTGATGACCGTCTTCGCTGAAGATCTATCGAAGCACTTGAAGAGCGACAACTTGACACGGGACACGGACTTTGCCGACATATCAATCGACATCGGCCTCACCAAGGAGCCGTACTACAGCGACAAATCTGAGGCAATAACCGACACGAAGCCTGCCTTCTACACGTCCAGCCCCATTCACATCCACCTTGTCGGCTACGACACCCTCATCCGCTTCTGTAATCCTAAGTACTACCCAAAACACGAACCGCCACTCTCCGCGCTCAAGCCCTTCTTCGACGCTGGCCACAAGCTGCGCGTGACACAGCGCCCGACAGACCCCAGCGACGCATCGTCGAGCGAGTTTGGGACGGTTGAGGAGCAGCAGAGGTACTTGCAGAGACTCAAAGACGGCGAGGAGGAAAAGGCAGGCTTTCTTCCTGCGTGGGGAAGGAACATAGACATGGTGCAAGCTGAAGAGAGCGTTGGCATCAGCTCAACGCGAGTGCGGAAGGCCGCCAAAGATGGCAATTGGGACGACATAGGCGAGCTGTGCACTGAGGGTGTCGCTGCGTGGCTCAAAGACCAGACGCTGTACAGTGAAGATGCTAGTGGTAAGAAGATGATGAGTTGAATGACACTCGCAGCACGCCACGCCTCCTCGACGACCAGATGACGAGGTTGACTCGCAATCATTGACGCATCGTATGTACCAGCTCAATCACTTGTCATATCGTTTGATCTCAATAGCTGTCATGGGATGCTTGCACACGGTGTGATTGTTCATACTGGTTGCGCCTACCTGCTCTATTGACTACCGTCTTACTCACCACGATTTCTGAAATGATTTGCATTGTTGTTAGCCGTCTCGTTACAAGATTCTCGCTCGTTCATGCTTGTCTTGTTTATCGTTCTCTCTTCTCTGGGCTGCGTGCGCACAGCTCCTTCCTTCCAATAACGGCAGCTACTCCACGTGGAGAAGGCGCCAGGTCAACAAACTTCAGCTCACACTTCCCAACACGCCCAAAGTCCCTCATCATCGCTCTCCTCTCCTCGCATGCCACAATGGCTTCAAAACTGTGCTGCACGGCAGAGCAAGACGGGCGCTCAGACTCGCCAGAATTGCCCAATGCTCGCGTCAGCGCAGCAACACCCGCAAAATTACCATTGCTCACAGCCGAGACGGCATCGCCGAACTCGCATTTTACCAGCGCGCGATCCGAAGAGCTCCAAGAGCTAAGGCAAATCTTTGAAGATGCCCAGGACCACTCCGCAGATCGAGTGTCGCCATCGAAAGCTCCCCGGGCACGCAAAAGCCGGGCATCCATCATCAGCCTTCACAGTCTGCACAAGATGACGAGCATGCGTTCCATCATCAGGAAGAAGTTCTCCAAAGACATATCAAAGAGGGACAGCAATGCGACTCTCGACGTGCAAAAGGCCAAGAAGGTCAGCCACGAGCAGCCAGACACTGTCGTCAAGCACGCGAACGACCAGTCAAAGCAGCTCTTGAAAGTCACCAAAGACGACCTGCGAAAAGATCTCCTGAGCGACAAGAAGCCCGACGAAGGGGGCTATGACTCCGACGCCGAGGTCCTTGACGACGTTGCCCGCGACATGGTGAAGAGGACCCCGAGCAAGCGACCCAGCATCCACAGCGTTGACTGGGCGCCGTCGTCTGGAAGGCGAGTTCTCCCATGTACCAGTGTTTGCGCGTGCTGACTTGCGTAGCAAATCGACGCCTGGCTCTTCCGCGAATCGCCGTGGTAGCACTGAGCTTAAACGCGACGTCCAACCCTATCGCATCCAGAAGCCACAAGTCCTCTCCCTCTCTTCACGCTTTGCTCAGGTCTTCAGCACGCCAAATCTACGCCCGGATGACTCAAGCGAGTGCGATCGCACGCTGCGGCGGTCATACTCTGCTACGTCGTTGGGTCTCCCAAAGCCCTCGCCGCTCTCACCGATCAGGCTACCAAGCCTAAGTACGTGTGATAAAGATGGTAAGCCATGGGCAGAGGTGATGAGCGAAAGCCTTCGTCTCTCCCACTTCCCTGTGCCTCCGCTCCACGCTAGCCCGAAAACATATGAGACAACTTCGATTGTGAACCCCAAGGTCGACGAGAGTCACCGCATCCAAGATACCGAGCTGCTCCGTGTCAGCAAGAAGAGAGCCGAGCCTCAGAGTACCCCCGTGTCTTCGTCTGTTCGTCCAGTCGAGATCCGAGTCCAGCAGCCAACTTCCATTGCCAGCCCGCGTCCATCCACGTCCATTCGCGGCGGCTTCCGAGAGAACGCACCACCCGTCGACAATGCCACAATTGAAAACGTCAACGATGAGGGTGAGACGGACAATCCCCGTCAATCTGTGCACTTGCACAGCATGCGCATCTCGCATCACCTTAGGTCAGGCTCGCTGCTGTCGTGGGATCAGCTTGCCGATGCGCCTGAGATGCCCACTCCACCACGCCTCTTTAGGGAGCGGACTGTCTCTGATTACAGTCGACTTTCTCATATTCATCGACAGCTCACACGACACGAACGCCAAACTTCCAGCTCAGGCTTCGCAAGCTCAAAAGTTCCAAGCCGATGGGGCAAGGTACTCCCAGAAGAACGCGAGCTCCGAGACGATGTTGGCTCTTCTATTTACTCTAGCAGACCACATAGCCCGCCAGACAGCTTTGGTGGTTCCATGGTGAATCTGTCGAGGTCGGGAACAGGGCACCACAACTTCAGCTACTCGTCGATTGACCTTAGGAAGTTGCGGCGCTCCAACTCATTTCCGGTCGACAACGACGACACCCCTCGACCAGCCAGGCAGTACGGCGCAATTGATTTGAGGACTCCACGCGACACCAATGTGGACTCTTCGCTGCTCGCCGCACCTGCCCCCTTGGCACGCAAGAACAGTGTTGCCGACACAAAGAGGTCGAAATTCCGCGAAGAGTTCAGCCCTTCCCCGCCGAAGAAGAGAATCACACCTTCGACATCAATCATGAAATTTCTGAATCCAAAACGTCTCAGCATGAGGAGCCAGAGCGAGGCGAATCTCCAGCAAGAAGCCCCCATCAAGACTGTAGACGGTGCTTTCGATACGTTGCCTGTGGCTGCTGTCGATCGAGAGCGCCGACAGTCTCGATCTTTGGTGAGTCTCCAAGCGGAACAAGAAGCCTTGCGCAAACACAAGGGAGCGGACGACGTGTGGGATCAGGCGTTGAAGACCCACCAAGAATCGAAAGCGTCCATGTTCCTACCCCAAAACAGGAACCTCGCAGTACATGCAAGTCCTTTTCGAGAGCGCAACGGCAGCCTGAGCACTCGTCGATCGAGTATGCACGAGGTGGGCGATCCTGTTGCAGTCGACTTGACGACACCAAAGCGCTTTTCTACCCCCACATTCGCTCCACATGAACCATACGGTCAAAGGCACGGCCGGTCTCTGTTGGCATCTCGGCGCAGCGCTACAGCGGGTTTCGGGCAGATGACCTTAGAGCAAGAGCTCGCCAATGCTTTCGACAAACAAGGGGACGACACCGCTGTGGTTGGCGCATGGGGTCGTTATCCGTCACACAGCCGATTGGAGCGCACCTTGTCTGCTGGAAAGAAAGATCATGTGGAGACCCGCGACTTTGCACTCGAGGCCGCAATTCGATTTGCTTCGGCGAAGGATGTCGATCACGATGAAGATCTAATCGATCCGACTTTTCGTATGGAGTCTCCGCCCCTTCTGCCCGGAGAGAAGAAGCGCAAGAAGAAAGTCGGCAGCGGCAAGATGGCGAAGAGTCACTCGATGACTTTTGGTAGAAAGCTGATCAAGAACTACTACTCTGGGATTTTCAAGTCTTCTAGTTCCGAGTTTCGCCGTCATGGCCGCGGCCACCGTAGCTCCATCGCATCTGGCGGCACGCTTGAGCATCCTGAGCTCGAAATACTTCCCGACGTGTTTATGTCTGGTGGCGCCGATGGAACCTGTGACAGCAATCAACAACTCAGCGACAAGCAAGTTGTGCGGCGTCATAGTGAGCGACATCGCGACGTGAGAGCTAGCGACGACCTTCCCGTTGGCGGATCAAGGCCAACGCTTCGCCCACGTCGCAATTCTTCTGCACCCACCCTTGGCGATTTGGTCGCTCTACACGATGGAGCAGATGACACAGAGCCTCCCCAAGACCGCGCTCGTGTCTGGTCAGTCTATTACGAAACATGCGTTCCCTCGTTTCCACGCATGAGTACCGACGCCGACTTTGCTCTCCAGGAAGCATGCGGCCCATCTCGCACCTCGTTTAGCAGCAGGCGCGTCTCGCTGCGTTCTCACACCTTGCCTGCACGATACAAGCACTCGCGCAACGTAAGCCAGATGAGTCGCGGCAGCCATATGAGCCGTCGTAGTGCGCAGCCGAGCTTTCTGTCCATGGGTGAGGACGACACTGTCGGCGACGAGCGGAGCGTCGTTAGCGTCAGGCACAGTACCATGGATTTGATCTCGAAGTTCAGGGAGCAAGAAATCACGGAGCACGAGCGCGTCTTGTCCCTCACGCGAATGGAGAGCAGGCGTCATGGCTCATTGCTGATGGGGCTGTAGTCTGTGGGCATGGAATGATCACTGACGGGCGATGTGTATAATGTTTAATGCCGATAGTATTGGCTGGGGGGGGGGTTCAAACATTTCTAGGGTACGTAGTGTCTATCGTGAACGTTCAATGTCTCTAAGCATATTTGCGAACCTTGGTTGGCGTGCGCCTGATGTATTATGTTTGGCTCAATGTTTCCCTAGTTCGCTGTTTTCACTCTCGAACCATGGTACCTTAGAACGAACTACGGCACAAACTTCTAATAATCATGTTGCATTTTTTGGAAGAGTATTCATGATACGCGCATCAACGCAGCAAAACCTTTTTTTTCCTCACAACTATAATTAACCACTTTTACTTTCCAAACGCTTTCCGATACTACGCACCGAATATGTCCCGCCCATCACCGCCGCCCCCTTACCCCAGCGCCGAGAGCATGAACGAGGTCTTTTGCCAGCGGATCGCTGTCGAGCAGAGGCGCATGCTCTACACCAACGCCTTTCAAGCTCAAGACACAACTGTTGGCCAAGCCACTCCGAAAGAGCCCAAGCTCTGCATCAAGATCAACTTCAGTAGCTCCAGCTCCAGTTGTGGCAGCGAATATTACTTTGCTCCAAGATCATCCAAGAGGCGCAAGACCAACTCCGGATCGGCGTCAACTTCTCCTCCAACAAGCCAGGAGGAGCGCGAGCCAAGTCCAGCACAGCGACCACTTCGCCTCAGGATCAACCCTCCTGGACACCGAGGCGCACGCCGCGACGCTATCGTTGCGGTAGCTCATCGCCGCAAGGCTCGTCAGACTAAATCCTCACTAAAGGGCAACGGCGCTCCTGTCGTTGCCGCGCCTTTGGTGGCAGTACAGCAGCAGCCTGAGGCTATCCAGCCTACATCGTCCAGCCAACAGACGACCAGGGCTTCGACTCCGACTGTTATGCCCGAGGACTACATTCCTTGGGACGCACTCATCGACGCCGTCAATGTCTTCGCGGCCGGTGAGAACCTCCAGGACATGGATACTCAATCCTGACTGTGAAGGCCTGGTGCGAGAGCCCCTGCCAGCACTGTTTCTTCTTCGAACTATATGTACTGCTGCGTCAAGCTTGTTCTATTAAGTTCTCTCCATGTGGAGAGAGGCTGTTGTCGGGACGTGGCTTTTCGCGTGCGGTTTTGGTGTTCGTACTCAGGTTTCTGGGGCGTTTTACATATGGCACGTGTGGGGCTTCGTACCATTTTTTGAAAGGTCATGATGGAGCAGAAGGAGAAATTGTATTGTAATGATACTAAATGTATCTAATCAATTAAAAAAATTGTGTTATCATCTTTCGTTCTTCGTGATGTGCATTTGATCAAATCGTCCATGAAGTGTCTACAGTATCCCGCATCTATCAAAACAGAAGCCTTGACGCTGACGACAAGATTTTTGGAAAGAAAGACGATGGCTTGTGAGACAACGGCGTGCAATTATGATGCTGGCGTCGCCGAATCGTCCTTGTTCTTGGTGGTCTGCTCAGACGAGGTAGCAGAAGCTTGTGCGACGACAGGAGCCTCATCATCCTTCTTTGCTGAAGGCGCTTCGGTAGGTTTTCCAGTCGTCGGAGCCCCTTCATCTTTGGGCTCGACAGTAAGCGCAGACAGCTGATCTACCGAAACCTTCGTGGCGTCACTGCCCAGAGGCAGCGGTACGTTTGTCGTGTGGTCTGACGGCTCCATCGCATGCTGTCCTTCATCCTCATCTTCAAACTCAATGGGCTCGTCATCGTGTACGGGTTCGCTGGAGTAGGCAGAGCTACTTGTGCCTTCAGCTTTGCGGGCCCAATAAGCATAACTGCAAGGGTCAGCACACCACCTTAAGCAGGGGCAATGAAACACTCACACTTCACCATAGTAGTGACGATCTTTCCTTTTTGCTTCTGCTCGGCAGTCCGCGAGGAAAAGCTCGACTTCATCCCGACTCCAGCCCAAAACCTTCGTAAACAGTCCGAGCGAACTACTAGGCAGCCAATCCATGACATCCTCGTACACAAAGCGACCAAGCAGCTTGTACTTCGCGCCCTTGCCCCACTTCCCAATCGGCCACTTGAATACCTTCAAATTGATATCCACGAACCCAGCGTCACGAAGTTTCGGACTCAGAGTACGAGGGCCAGCTGCATCTAGTCCAATCTTCGCCGCAGCCTCGAGGAAAAGGTTTGACCAGCGAACGAGTGGCGAGTTCTCAGCCGTGACATCTGGATCCATGCAGCGGATTGGGAATGTGAGTTCCTGGCATTCAATGAAGCCGCCGGGTAGAAGGTTGGCATATGCCTGTTCCATGAAGCGGCCCCAGTTCTTGATCGCTGCCACCATTGCGCGCGTGTGGATGAAATCGAATTGGTTGTGGAAGATCCAGTCTTGCTCGCAATCGTCGATGAGGAACTCACAGTTGGGAGGAACCTGGGCTGGTTGTATGGGACTTAGATCCGTCCCTAGTACACGAGCTTGAGGATGCTCGTCTGCAAACTCGATTGACCCTTGTGCATCGTCAGATCATGCTCTCAATCATGCCGTTGTCTTCATTACAAATGCCCGTCCCGCATCCAACATCCAGTACGTTCTGCACGTTCTCGGGAATTGGTGCGCGATACAATTTGCCATCAAAACTCAGTCGAAAGGCATGATGCTGTAAATCCAGCCTATCCATCTCGACCTATGATCTTTACGTTAGTCATCTCTTCGCAGCCAAGGCGTTCGTGGAAGCCAACCTCATCGTTCGGCACAGGGTACTGGCCTTCCGCATACGCGTGGTATCTCCGACCATTCTCGAACCGAAAGTTGAAAACGGAAGACGTCGCACTCATTGTGTAGCTTTGCAATGTCAGTGTAAAGTGCGTCTAGGAGCGGAATATATATGTTGTGTAACGTACGAAGATTGGGCACCACCGTAGGCGGAATCGCGGTCGCTCTGGCTCTATCAAGGCCATGTCACCTGTCAGTCAAACAAGTACCCCACCACCCAAGAAGTGGGACGTACGTCTATTTCCAGCGACGGGCCGGAGCTATTAGCCTCATCGGACGAGACGAGCAGGACTTCTGCAGTATCTTCTGGGACTCCATTTGAGGATGCCATTGTGCTAGTTTGGACGTAAAATGAAAAGACTTTCAATGTTGCTGCGAACATGCCCCATTTGGTTTCCGCGAGCTATTAGGGACGGTACGGTTTCCCAGCAAAGTGGTTACCCACCGGTATTCCTGCGTGTTAGTGTGGAACATTTGCGATTGCTTCGGCCAATGGCCGTGATGGGGTATCGAGGCTGGCGAACTAAGGATTGAGGCATACGACGTAAGACGCAATCTAATATCGAGAGCACTATTGTTGGAGCCGGCCAACAAGCCGCGACAGGGATTCGCACGTGGAGTACACGAGGCTTGTTGGCCAGGGCTGAGACAGACCGTTGACGAGCACATGCGGTTTCACGCCACGAGTTCGGACTCTTTCGAAGGGCTGGTTTGTTTTGCCCTTTCTCCCAAGTTTCTCAGACTGCTCTGCTGTGCCGCGCAGCTGACGATAAGATTCTCGCTGCAATCAATTAATCAGATGCGCTATTGCGGCGTAGTCGAGGTCTACTAGTTGGGCAACGTCTCCGGCGGAGTGCGATGCGCATCCGCTGCAATTCGCGGCTACCAATAGCCGAATATGCAAGCTGTTGGAAAAGGAGCGGAGTCCGACAAACTAAAAAGGTGCAGATGTCGTTGGATGTTGTCAAAGGAATGGTGGAACTGCCGTCTTCCCCGCCCCGCTGCCGGGCACTACCGAAATCTGAAAGATTAGACGCTAGACACCCTAGTTGTAGACACCCGTCCGTGACAGTACCGGTATGTGACAGTGCACTTCTGAAATTCAACGAAACTTGACCTCGATTGCTTCGGTAGGTATACGATACTTGAATCTCAAGGCCCTGAGGTCTTTCGGAAGGAAGGTGCGGCCCTGGTCACAGAGCTTGGCAGGTTCATCACCACACAACGATGTCCGGCTACTCCTTCTCCTACGGTTCCTCCACATACCGATGGCTTTCACCTTCACCACCTGCAAGACCCTGTCGTACCACGTGACACCACGAGGTCGAGCTTCGCGAACTTTACTTCAGCGGCCTACCTCATTCACCTGTCTCACCACAACGTCGCACAAGCTTCACAACGACACCATGTCCCGGCAATACACAGACTCATGGCGCCCAGCCCAGAACAAGCCCTCCTACCAGAACAACTACAACAGAAGCGACAACAGCAACAGCAAGAACCGCCACCCACACCTAGTTCAAGACGCCAGAAACGACCGTGCCGACGACCAAATCGCCCCAAAACACGCCTCAAACTCAGTACAAAGCCTACAACGATGGGCGCTAGCGACCGCCAATCTCCCACAACAAGGCCACCGCTCCAACGAGACGCAGATCATCGAGCGCATCGAGCGGCGCTATGCAAGTGAGGACGTGAATCGCAATGAGCCGTCTCCGCGGTACTCGAACGACTCCGGAGGTCATGCTGAGCGCGAGGGGACGCCGTATGCCAGGGACGTGCTGCACAAGCGCCAGCGTTCGATTTCGATCTCGCCGCCTACAATTCGTCGCATGCCAGCGCGGGATCGATCTGCTGTTGCGCACGTGCGTGACGCGAAGCGGCGGCGGACGCGCTCGCCTTCTTTGCCGCGGTATCGGGGAAGCGCGGAGCAGTAGGTTATTGATCTGACGGGAGATGATGAAGGGGCGGTGGACTATGCACAGCCGAGTGAGTGGAGTTTTCCTGGTAGCGAGGGCAGAGGGAATGGTGGAGGAGTGGGAAGGGGATGAGGAGGAGTGAGGCTGAAGTGAAGTTGAGCTCGATGGGGATGGAGATGGGAAGACGATGCTGCATATCAGGGAGACTCATATGGGTCCAGCAACTGCACGTGGCTACGCAGAACTCACATCGTCAAGTCCCTCCTACTTCTCAGCGGTGTGATACGACAGCACAATCTTCCATCATCACACACAAATGGCAATACGCGATACAATTCTATTTCTGCAGAGTCGTCATTCTGCACCCATATACCGTGCGGGCCCCTCAGAAAAACCATCACCACTTCCCGACAACCACATCTAAAGTCCCAACGGCATCCAAGTATTCTTCTTCTTCTTCTTCTTCTTCTTCGTCTTCTTATTCCCACCACCACTCATCTTGGCCCCTGGCTCCTTACCCACCATCCCCATCCCCAACTCATCTTCCCCACCCCCTCGCCCCTTCCTCTTCGTAAACCCCGCCCACAACTACACGCTACAAGACTCATGCATCGGGCGTCCGAACCGCAGTGGATTCTCCGGAGCGTTCAGTACCTTCATCTGACACGCTTTCCGAACTCCAACTTCTCCTTCCGTCCGTTCCCTCCACACGCTCTTCGCACGCGCTGATACTTGCGTCCAGAAGATGTGATCGATAGGTTGAATCGTCGGTCTCGGCGCCGCGAGCTGTGGGTACAGCGCTGTCGTGGGATGCGCTTCAGTGAGCATGTTTGGTCTCGGGACGAGTCCTTGCGTCTCTCTTGCGACTTTTTGTGTGAGGTTCAGGCTATGTGATGCATTGTCGACTATTTCGTCTTCCGGCGTAGAGGCACACATACTCGTTTCCTTGACATCGAGGTACGCGGCTAATGTGGCGTATTGGGTGGCATGACGCAGTGATACCGCGATAACGCTGCCGTCAGCGTCGTCTGCCAATTTCTTAACTACGGGCGCTTCTTGCGTCTTTTTTCGATGCGCTTTTGTGACACTGCTCTCTCTCCACGGCTTATCAACCGTCCGCACAGCTCCCAGCAACACATTCCTCACCCTCGGATCAGGATACTTCAACACCACGCCACGAGCCGTACACGCCCCACGCACCCCAGGAAACACCATACCCGGATCCGCCCCGTGCTGCAGAAGCATCAGAGTAATCTGGTACACATCCTCCAGCAGCTCCCTCAATCTAAAATCCCCTTTACTGGCCGTACTTCGGAGAAGCTCGTACAACGCGATGCTAATTATACG
>Ga0265780_10005170_pt1 | contig 16597 bp, 14 predicted proteins | sample P1T30metagenome_FD_192432 | JGI IMG/M metagenome (GOLD analysis project Ga0265780, IMG submission 192432) | Plant litter microbial communities from East Loma Ridge, Irvine, California - P1 T30 | ecosystem: Environmental > Terrestrial > Plant litter > Unclassified | place: USA: California... | reverse complement strand
TGGTGCAATTTGAAATTTAAATTATTTATTGATTTTTATATATGACTGGAGCATCGTTAATATTTTGGATTGTTTGTGCTATACCTCTTATCGGACTATTGTATTACCTTATTAGAAAGGATAAAAACAAATTAAACGGAAGCTGGGGGATAATCATTTTAGGTGCTCTTGTAATCGCGGCACTTCTGGTAATTGTTTACGTAACCAAAGATTTTAATGCCATTTTTAGCCAGGGCTAGAAATAAATGTGTTAAACAGCAAAGCGACTTATCAATTCATTGACAAGGCGCTTTGCTATAGTATGACTAATTAGAATTTCTATTTTTCCTCCAATTTGTCGCCAGTTACTTCAGCTTTAATTTTGACTTCAAGTTCTTCTGCCAATTCTGGATTATCGCTTAAAAGTTGTTTCACGGCATCTCTACCCTGGCCTAGTTTAGTATCTCCGTAAGAGTACCAGGATCCTGCTTTCTTGATGATTCCGAAATCAACACCTAAATCTACAATCTCACCGTTTTTAGAAATACCTTCTCCAAACATGACATCAAATTCTGCAATACGGAAAGGCGGTGCAACCTTATTTTTAACGATTTTTACTTTGACGCGATTACCCGAAACTTCATCAGAATCTTTAATCTGAGAAATACGGCGAATATCTAAACGAACTGAAGCATAAAATTTCAATGCATTACCACCAGTAGTTGTTTCTGGATTTCCGAACATCACACCAATTTTATCACGTAACTGGTTGATGAAAATACAGCAACATCCGGTTTTTGAAATCGTACCCGTTAATTTACGTAATGCCTGACTCATTAAACGGGCGTGTAAGCCCATTTTACTATCACCCATTTCGCCTTCAATTTCACTTTTAGGAACCAATGCAGCAACCGAGTCAATTACAATTACATCAATAGCACCAGAGCGTATTAAATTATCTGCAATTTCTAAAGCCTGTTCACCATTATCTGGTTGAGAAATTAAAAGATTGTCTGTGTCTACACCAAGTTTTTTAGCATAAAATTGGTCAAAAGCATGTTCTGCGTCAATAAAGGCAGCAATGCCTCCTTTTTTCTGAGCTTCTGCAATGATATGAGTAGCCAAAGTTGTTTTACCTGAAGATTCAGGACCATAAATTTCGATTACTCTTCCTTTTGGAATACCACCAATGCCCAATGCAATATCTAAACTGATTGATCCTGTAGATATATAATCTATCGGCTCAATAGCTGTATCGCCAAGTTTCATAATGGTACCTTTACCGTATGATTTTTCCAGCTTATCTAATGTAAGCTGTAGAGCTTTTAATTTGTCGGGGTTTGCGCTTGCCATTTTCTTGTTATTTGATTTCGTAAATATAATCGAATTGAGCTAATATGCTGATAATGTTTATAACTATTTACTAAAATATTTAGCTAAGTTAAAGTATTTTTAGCTAATGTCAATAGTAATTTAAAAATATTTTAAGCTTCTTGCTTTTCACGTTCATTCTTGGCTGTAGTGCGCTCAAAATATCTGCACATATAAGTAATTTCACATACATCGCATTTCGGACTTCGTGCAACACATACATAACGCCCGTGGAGGATAAGCCAATGGTGAGCGATATGGATATCATGTTCGGGCAAGTTCTTAACTAAATCTTTTTCTACCGCTAAAGGGGTTTTGCCATTGGTTAGGCCTAGCCTATTTGCCACCCTAAAAACATGGGTATCTACAGCCATTGCTGGTGCATTATAAATAACTGATGCGATTACATTCGCCGTTTTACGACCAACGCCTGGCATTTTCTGTAAATCATCAATCCCTGATGGAACAATGTCATTGAATTCCTTTACCAATATATTGGCCATACCTACTAAGTGTTTGGCTTTATTATTTGGATAGCTGATGCTTTTGATGTAGTCAAAAACGATATCTGGGGTTGCCTCGGCTAACGTTTTTGCATTTGGAAATCGCTGAAATAGGGCAGGAGTAACCATATTCACTCTCTTGTCAGTGCATTGTGCTGAAAGAATTACAGCAACTAAAAGTTGGTATGGATTATTATAATGTAATTCGGTTTCCGCATCGGGCTGCTTCGCCGAGAAATGTTCTACAAAAAGTTTATAACGTTCTTTTTTAAGCATTGGCAAATATAATGGAAAGAACGTAGCTCGAATTACAATTTTTTGGAATCAATACGGAAGTTTTCAGACAATTGTAGGGCTCACTTTAACTAATTAAAGTCATCAATAAAATTTGCTGCAGTATTTTTAGGTATAATTTAGTGCATTACCGCATACTTTTCGTTTATATCCGGATCTTGAGCATCTCGTTTTGACATTTTACTTTTAATCAACCAGAAAGCAAAGCCTGCACCAATTAAAGCCATTGCTGCACCAACGTAAGCCGGAGCGGTATAATCGAAGCCATAAACCAAAGGTAATCCCCCGAAAAATGCGCCCAATGCATTACCAATATTAAAGCTGGCCTGACTAGCTGATGCAGCCAGCATTTCAGATCCTTTTGCGGATTGAATCATCAACATTTGGATCGGTGCTGCCAGGGCAAATGAAACTGCTCCCGTAATAAACGTCATAATTAAAGCCAATGGTTGACTGAAAGATACAAAGTGAACGATGGTTAAGGTTACCACCATGGCTAAAAGCAAAGATGCTGAGGCTTTTGCCGGAGAAAATTTATCGGCTAATATTCCGCCAATATAATTCCCAACCAGCATTCCAAATCCAGCTAGCATTAATATATAAGTCACCGCATCTGCAGAAAAGCCAGCAATATCTGTCATTAATGGCGCAATATAGCTGTACCAGGTAAATAAGCCACCCGTTCCGATAGAGATCATAAAAATGATAATCCAGGCTTCTCTTTTCTTAAAAAAGCTTAGCTCTGATTTTAAATCACGGTTTTTAGTTGCTTCCAGTGCAGGTAACCAAAGCTTTAAGCTTAATAAAGTAACCAAACCCACAAATACGACTACTGCAAATGAGATCCTCCACGAAAAATTATGCCCAATAAAAGTTCCAAGTGGAACACCCAATATGTTTGCAATAGTAAGGCCCATAAACATTAACGATACGGCTTGAGCGGCTTTACCTTTTTCGGCAATTCGGCTGGCTACAACAGAGCCAACGCCAAAAAATGCACCATGAGGAAGTCCTGAAAGAAGACGGGCAATAAACAACGTATCAAATGTAGGTGCAAAGGCAGAGAAAGCATTAAAAGCAGTAAACATTACCATTAACGCAATCAGAATTTTTTTTGGTGGATATTTTCCTGCTATCATGATGAGCAAGGGTGCGCCAATTACTACGCCTAATGCATAGGCAGAAATTAAATATCCAGCTTGAGGAATAGTTACAGCTAAGTCTTTTGCAATATCTGGAAGCAAGCCCATCATTACAAATTCAGTTATTCCTATGCCCAATCCACCTAGTGTTAGTGGTAGTAAGTTCTTATTCATGCCTTGCTTAGTGTTAAAATTACACTATGTAAAGGTATAACTTTTTGAGTTAAAGGAATGTAAAAAATGATAGGGGAGTTTGGGAATGGAAGATGGAAAATTAGGAATAGAGAAAGTGAAATTAGGACTTAATAACCGTAAACTAGGAAATGATAGATAAATGATAACATACTTGGGGAACTAATAGAAATTCTGTTCAGTTTCCTGCAAAAAAAAAAGCTGCCTTTCTTTAAGGCAGCTTTTTTGGCTGGTGTAGAATTTACTTCGATCTGCTGTACGCTAAAATCTTATTGATGGTTTCATCTTGTGGATTTTTAGTCAGACGATCTAACTTACTTTTGATTTGTTCGTAAAATAAGTCAATTTCTGCGTCAGATTCGATATCAGTTTTTGGCTGAAACATACTGTGGGTAGGTAAATTTACATTAGTTTTTGATGTAGAGGTTTTTGTCATAAGCACCTAAATTGTTATAAGTTTATAAACTTAACGATAGTTCAGATGCTTTATTTCAACCCCTAAAATTTTTTATGTAACTTCTTTATTACCCTTTGTACGTCATCTCTTTAGTTTTAAGCATTTTACGCAAATTACTTAATGCATATCGCATACGGCCAAGAGCAGTATTAATGCTTACATCCGTTAAATCCGCTATTTCTTTGAAGCTTAAATCTGCATAATGGCGCATCAGAAGAACTTCCTTTTGTTCATCAGGCAACAAATGGATCATTTCTTTCAAATCTTTGTGGGTTTGATCGCGTAACATTTTGTCCTCTGCACTTTCATCATAAAAGTGTAGCATATTAAATACATCCATCCCATCAGAACTCGTAATAATTGGAGTTCTTTTTTCTTTTCTGAAATAATCGATAACTAAATTGTGTGCAATACGCATTACCCAAGGTAAGAACTTGCCTTCCTCATTGTATCGCCCTGAACGCAGCGTATTAATTACTTTTATGAAAGCATCTTGAAAAATATCTTCTGCTAAATATTGGTCTTTAACCAAAAGATAGATAGAAGTATAAATTTTACTTTTATGTCTTCGTAGAAGTTCTTGCAGCCCATTCTCATTCCCTGCAATGTATAACTTTACAAGGTCTTGATCACTGTATGATTGTAAATTCATAGGTTTACCTACACTAAATCCCTTACTGTTTGCTAAAAATTAATTTGTAGATGTTTAATTTCTATAGCGTCTCTCCTATGTTTTTTAGATTGTGTTAGTTTGGTTCTGAGGTTGTTAATATTCAAAGAAAGTTAATTTTTTATCAAAAAACAAAAAATTAAATGTTAAAAAATAAATTAACCGTCTCAGTACCCTATTTTTGTATGTTTTAAAAACCCTATAGTATTAAATGGGTTATATTTTAAAGTATAACAATACATGAGCAAAAAAGAAGCCGAAAAAGATACACATAAAAATATTATTATAAAAGGTGCTCGTGTGCACAACCTAAAAAATATTGATGTAGCTATACCAAAAAATAAGCTGGTGGTGGTTACAGGTATGTCGGGTTCGGGAAAATCTTCTCTCGCTTTTGATACTTTATACGCAGAAGGACAACGCCGATATGTAGAAAGTTTATCTTCTTATGCCCGTCAGTTTATGGGAAGGATGAATAAACCGGATGTAGATTACATTAAGGGCATTGCTCCAGCTATCGCGATAGAGCAAAAAGTTATTACTTCAAATCCTCGTTCTACCGTTGGTACATCAACTGAAATATATGATTATTTGAAGTTGCTGTTCTCCCGAATCGGGAAAACAATTTCCCCGGTTTCTGGTAAAGAGGTGAAAAAAGATTCGGTAAGCACAGTAGTAGATTATGTTAACGGTTTATCAGAAGATACAACGGTAACTATTTTCTGTCCGCTATATCCGCACAATAACCGTACGATAAAAGAAGAGCTTGCTATTCTGTTACAAAAAGGATTTTTGAGAGTTCTTATTGATGGGAAAGTGTTAAAAATAGAATCAGTTTTAGATGATGAAGATTTCAAAGATGCTGAGTTAACTGATGATCAAACGGTTCAAATCTTAATTGATAGAATTGTAACCAATAAGGAAGAAGAAACATTAAGTAGGTTGGCTGATTCTGTTCAAACTGCCTTTTTTGAAGGCAAGGGTGATTGTTATGTAGAGGTTGAAGGTAAAACCAAGCATTTCAGTGATCGATTTGAGTTGGATGGAATAAAATTTGAAGAGCCTACACCTAATTTTTTCTCTTTCAACAATCCGTATGGTGCTTGTAAAAGGTGTGAAGGTTATGGAAATGTAATTGGTATTGATGAAGATTTAGTGATTCCAGATAAAAGTAAAAGTGTTTTTGATAATGCCATAGCGCCCTGGAGAGGAGAGAAGATGAGCGTTTGGTTGCAAAACTTTATTAAAGCTTCTTCGAAATTTGAATTTCCTATACACCGGCCATTCAGTCAGTTAACAGAAAAAGAACAACGCCTTTTGTGGACTGGCAATAAACATTTTGCAGGGTTGGATGCTTTTTTCAAAGAATTAGAAGAGCAGACATATAAAATTCAATACCGTGTAATGTTATCCCGCTACCGCGGAAAAACAACCTGCCCGGAATGTAAAGGTTCGCGTTTGCGCAAGGATGCATCGTATGTTAAAATTTCCGAAAAATCAATTATTGATGTAGTTTTGATGCCTCTGGCGAAAGCTTTGGTTTTCTTTAACGAGTTAAAATTGACCGCCACCGATGCAAAGGTAGCCAAACGGTTATTGGCTGAAATAGACAATCGTTTCTTGTACCTAAATAATGTTGGCTTAGGATATTTAACTTTAAACCGGTTATCAAACACATTATCTGGTGGAGAATCGCAAAGAATTAATTTAGCAACATCTTTAGGTAGCAGCCTGGTTGGTTCTATTTATGTATTGGATGAGCCAAGTATCGGTTTGCATCCGCGTGATACTAATAAACTGATTGAAGTATTAATTTCGCTCAGAAATGTTGGCAATACAGTTTTGGTTGTAGAGCACGAAGAGGAAATGATGCGGGCTGCAGATTATATTATTGATATCGGTCCGGAGGCTGGAACCCAAGGTGGAAACCTGGTTTTTAGCGGAAACTATGAAGAAATTCTAAAGGATAAAAATAGCTTAACTGGTCGCTATTTATCAGGCGCAGAAAAAATTGCAATACCAGAAAAACGCAGAAAATGGAAAGACCATATTCTTATTAAAGGTGCTCGAGAAAACAACCTGCAAAATGTTGATGTAAAATTTCCTTTGGGTGTTTTTACTGCAGTTAGCGGTGTTTCTGGTTCAGGGAAAACCAGTTTAGTTAAAAAGATTTTGTATCCGGCTTTGCAAAAAGCAATTGGAAATTATGCAGGAGAACAAACGGGGGCTTACGATGGGATTTTTGGAAATTATGACTTGATCAGTGCGGTAGAAATGGTCGATCAAAATCCAATTGGTCGTTCCAGCCGATCAAACCCGGTAACTTATGTAAAAGCATGGGATGATATTCGGGCTTTATTTTCTGGCCTGGCTTCGGCAAAAGCAGCAGGATTAAAACCAGCAGCATTTTCTTTTAATGTAGAAGGTGGCCGTTGCGATGTTTGCCAAGGAGAAGGCGAAGTTAAAATTGAGATGCAATTTATGGCCGATATTTATTTGCCATGCGAAGCTTGCGGCGGAAAACGGTTTAAACAGCAGGTTTTGGATGTGGTTTATAAAGAGAAAAATGTATCAGAGATTTTAGATATGACCATTGATGAAGCTGTGGATTTCTTTAAAGATGAACCAAAAATTCTTAATAAATTAAATCCTTTGGTTGATGTTGGTTTGGGTTATGTGCATTTGGGCCAATCTTCTAATACCTTATCTGGTGGTGAGGCACAACGGATTAAACTCGCTTCGTTTTTAATCAAAGGCAATAACGCCAGTAAAACACTATTTATTTTCGATGAACCTACAACTGGACTACATTTTCATGATATTAAAAAGTTATTGAAAGCTTTAAACACTTTAATCGAACAGGGCAATACTATTTTGGTAATCGAGCACAATATGGATATGATTAAGTGTGCAGATTGGGTAATAGACATTGGCCCTGAAGGTGGAGATGGCGGCGGACAAGTTGTTTTTGAAGGAATACCAGAAGATTTAGTTAAAGAGAAAACTTCATACACCGGCAAATATTTAGCATCGCATTTAAATTTAAATCCATAATTTCGGCAATGCTTTTTCTAACCTTTTTTATAGGCATCATCCTCAACGCAATGGGGTATATTCCACCTGGCAACATTAACCTTACTGTAGCACAGTTGGCGATTAATAAAGGCATGCGCCAGGTTTGGTATTTCATCCTTTCTTTCTCTTGCGTAGAGGTTTTTTTTACTTTTGGTATGATGCGTTTTGCCCGCTGGGCAATGAGCGACATTAATCCAAATGAGGCCGTAAGTGAAGTTAGATTAGGAACGCTTGTAGACTGTTTTATGATTCTCATGTTCATTACCATGGGAACCATTACCTGGGTAAATCGAAAAAAGGTTCCTGTTACAAGTAAAAAAGAAGATAAACGCAGCGGAAGCGTACTTTACGGTTTAATTTTAGGCGTTTTAAACCCAGTGCAAATCCCATTCTGGTTATTTTTCGGCAATTATGTAATCTTACATGAATGGATCGAAACTGATTACTTATCGCTGATTATTTTTAGCGTAGGGTCGGGTGTTGGTTCCATTCTGGCTTTGTATGTTTATGCACATTTTGCAACGTTTATCCAGGAGAAATTTGCGTTAAGTAGCCTAATCATCAATAAATCGATCGCAATATTTTTGTATGTGCTGGCCGCTTATTTGGTTATTAAACAATTGGTTATTTTATTTTAACGCGTTGCTTATTAATTATTCAATAGAGATTTTAGCTCTTTCTCATCTTTTTTACTAAACTCAAAACGATTATAGGTTTCATCACCAAGTTTAATCAAATCGCAATAATAAACTACTTGTAAGTTATACTTTTCAGGATTAGTGATTGGGAATTTCATCTTTTTATAATTGATGTTTCTCATTTCGCACTTCACCAAAATTGAATCATTTGGTTTGATTACCGTTTTTAGGTTTGATCCTTTGCTGCACATCCAGCCAGTATTATTATCATTGTTTTCATGAATAGTAATTCGGGTTCCGTAAACGCTGACTTCTAAGTTGCTCTTGTTTACAAAAACACAGTACACAAACGGAACCTTGTTCTCAAAATCTATCTTGATAAATTTCCCTTCCAGTAAATTTAGCTTTTCGTCTATTGCTTTTGAATTTTGCTGAAGTTCCAATAACTCATTCAATCTTTTAGTTGAACTACTTTGCGCCAAAGCAATTGAATGCGCAAAACTTAGAAAGATTGTCGCTATCATTAGTAGAAAGATGTTCTTTTGCATAGAGAGATAATTAGATTAAAGATGTGTCAACTACTTTAAAAATTCTACATTCCATATCTTTTCTGCTTTTCTGCCAATAAGCCAGAATGAAGCAGCAAGTACCGAGAAAAATAACGCCTTGTGCCAGCTATCCCAGAAATATTCAAAATATCGAGTGTAAAGGTTAATGAATAAGAAAGTAATTCCGAATTCTCGGGCAATATCATCATGGTATTTTAAACCGAAAACTGTGCTGATTACACAAACTGTTGCAGATATGAGTGCCCAATAAAATAAACTGAGTTGCCTAACCGAATACCATTCTTCTAAGCTCGCGAAGTTGCCAAAAACCGATAATGCCCAAAGGGAAACAAACAAATAAACCATTCCGGCAATATAGGTTACCTGGAAGAAATGTTGGGTTTTTGGTAGCGCTTTCATCACGAACGACGCTGCTGTTAAAATGGCTCCGAAAACAACGAATCTTAATGGATAGTTCATTCCCAGGAAATAATAATTCCAGCGGCTTAGATAGCCAGTTTCTGTTCCGAACCAGGCGCCTAAAGATATTAAAGCAAACACCCAAATCAATCTCGAGTTAAAAATATACCCCAAACCTCCATAAATAAATACGGATATCAGGATTAAAATGGAAAAATTGCCAGATCCATTGTCCATTGCTTTTCCAAAGTAGGCGATGGCATTCGCTGTGAGTAAAATCGCCGAAAATATAATCGCTTCATTGCTAAATTTCAAATGTGCAACCTTCTTTTTTCGCCTAAAACCTAAAATATAGAGCCATGTCGCCAAGCCTGCAGAAACTATGGCGATCACGATATTGGGCGTATTGTATACTCTTTTAAGGTAATTAAGGATGGAGTTATCTATCAAGAGTGAGCCTAGCGCAATAAAGCCACAAGCAAGGGCAACCCAAAACGCATATTGAGCTAATCGTAACCAATCGAAGTTCTTAGCCTCATAACTTTTTCGCAATTTGCTGCCAGTTTCATCAGTAATTAAACCGCTGCTTTGCCATTGCTCAATCATTTCATCTAAAAATTCACTCTTTTCTCTATCAACTTTCATAGGTGAGGTTATATACGAATATATAAAAAAGTAGGAAGTAGAAAGAAGAAATTCTTTCGCTTACAACTATGCAAAGCAGACTACTAATTCGCTAATTGGGCTTTTAGTTTATATTACCTCTTTGATCTTTTTATTGTTTCCTACAATCCAAATCACATCGCCATTATCAAAAACAAATTCTGATGAAGGATTCAAAATTCGTTCTGCTCCACGCTCGATGCCAACAATTAGTGCCTGGGCTTTTTCTCTAATTCCGGCGTTGCGAATACTCAATCCATAAACGGGCGAATCAGTACTAACTACTACCTTTTGTAAGGTCATCTCTTTATCTGGAAAGGACTTTTCTTGTTCAGTTTCTGGTAAATCGACTTCTAGCAGGGCTTTAACTGATGCCAACTGATCGTCGGCTCCAATCAGTAGTAAATTATCGTTCGGGTAAAGCCTTTCATCGCGACCTGGAGTTGGGATGTTATTTCTACCACGTTCGATTAAAGCAATATTTACACCGTATTTCTCCCTAATCATGAGCTCGGAAAGTGTTTTTCCGACAACATCAGATTCTGGTGATACCCTTATTTCCGTTAGGTGGGTATCCCACGGTAAGATATCGGGTTTTTGATTTTCTCTGGCATTCAAATTCAGCATAAATCTTTTCTCCAGCTTGTTGTAAAACGATTGAAGTTTTCTTGAGAAAATGACCATCATTAACACAATTAAGCCCAGTGCAATTCCAGCGGCAATCCAGGTATCGAAAAACTCATACATTAAAAAGCCAACAAAAAATATTCCTAGTGCAATTCTAAATACCTCAATGGCTATTAACGGACCACGTGTGTACTTTTTGTTGAGCCAAAGGTGAGAGTAAGCTGTTTTTTGTATTCTTCTGATGGATAAAGCCCATAGAAATGGTGCCATTAAAATAAATGATGCTGTTAAGCTAATAATCATTGATTTTACACCATTAACCACGTTTTCAGCAATGAAAGGTTGCAAATATCTTGAAGCTAAAAATATAACAGCGATGATAATTACAGAGTGAATTATGGTATTGAACGCATAACTGCGTAATAAGATTTTCCAGTCGCTAAGTGTTGTAATGCCAGCCGTACTTGAGCTATATCTTGAAATACCATCGATCCATTTTTTAGGAAGTATTCTGTTTAGAAACTGATAGAAAGGTTCTGAAAGTTTGATAAGATACGGCGTTGTAAAAGTAGTAATTGCTGATGCTGCTACGGCGATAGGATAAAGGAAATCACTCGTTACCTTTAATGTTAAGCCAAGGGTGGCGATAATGAACGAGAATTCGCCAATTTGGGCTAGACTCATTCCCGCCTGTACCGATGTTTTAAGTGGCTGACCAGATAATAAGGCACCAAGACTGGAGCTTAAAAATTTACCTAAAATGGTAGCCAGCGTTACAATTACAATTGGGAAAGCATAATCGACTAAAATTTTTGGATCGATTAGCATGCCTACTGAAACGAAAAATACAGCCGCAAACAAATCTTTAACCGATTTAGTTAAGTGCTCTATTTTTTCTGCCTGGGTAGTTTCTGCCAAAATCGAACCCATAATAAATGCGCCCAATGCTGGCGAAAACCCAACTTTAACAGCGAGTAAAACCATCACTAAACAAAGTGCGAGGGATACAACCAGCATGGTCTCATCGTTCATTAATTTTCTTGTGGCCTTTAAAAATGTTGGAATCAGGAAGATGCCACCCAAGAACCAAAGAACCAGGAAAAAGGCAAGTTTTAAAATTGAAATGAGCATTTCGCTTCCTGCAAATTGTTGACTTACGGCCAATGTAGATAGCAAAACCAATAATAAAATCGCCACTAAATCCTCTACGATTAATACACCGAAGACTAGACCTGCAAATTTTTTATGCTTAACGCCGAGTTCTTCAAATGCCCGGATGATAATTGTGGTGGAAGAAACGGAAAGTATACCCCCTAAGAAGATGCTGTCCATTGTTTTCCATCCCATTAATTTACCTGCAGCAAAGCCAATTAAAAGCATAAAAACAACCTCCACAACCGCGGTTATAGATGCAGAACCCCCAACTTTAACAAGTTTTTTGAAGCTGAATTCCAACCCTAAACTAAATAGTAAGAAGATAACGCCAATTTCTCCCCAAATGTTGATGCTCTTAGTGTCTGTTACGGAGGGGAAAAAGTCGAGATGTGGGCCAACCAACAAGCCGGCCAGGATGTACCCTAAAACCAATGGCTGTTTTATTCTTTTAAATATGAGTGTTGTTATTCCTGCTGCGGCAAGAATTAATCCTAAATCGGCTATTAAATCTGGTAAATGCATTGATGATAATGGTGGTAATGTAAAATAATTTTCAAGTGCTGTTCCACTTAAATTAATTGGACTTGCAGTTTTAGCGAAGTGCCAATTTACTTACCAAAACACGTGTTTTGGGTATAGCATTTTAAATGAACACCGATAATATTGTTGAGTTATTTTTGCTGTTTTCTTAAAAACTGGAATGTTAACATTTAGAAAAATAGTAGCAAAAAGTAAAAACAATATTATGCTGGAAAAAAATTTATGAGGGGCGTTGCTAACAAAATCTTTCTGAATACTTTCGGCTTCCATATCCATTTGTTGATGGAAATTACACTGAATTTTATTAGACAAAAATGTAGCATTAGCTGATTTATCTAACGCGTAATCATTTTTTATTTGTGATGCAGCACTCACAAAATAATAAGGGATACAAAAGAAAATGATGATGTAAAAAAGCCTCATTGCCGCTAATATAACGAATTAAGGCTTTTTTTGGATGATTTAATTTTTTAAATGTGTTGATAATGATGAAAAAAACGCCAGCGTAGCTTGCTTGTCTTCATGAAGTTGTAAAGTTAGTGCCTCAAGTCCGGTAAACTTTACGTCGTGGCGTAGAAACTTGAGAAAGTTCATTTTAATGTCTTGTCCATAAATTTCCTGATCGAAATTGAAGATGTTAACTTCGATATTTCTTGTCATTCCATTAATGGTTGGGCGCTGCCCAATATAAGCCATGCCTTGATAAGCCCGAAGTGTGGAGTCCGGAGTTTGAAGTCTGTTTTCTAAATTTATACTTCCTTCTTCAAATTCCTCACTTATTTCCACCGTCACAGCATAAATTCCGTCGCCCGGGATAAGTTTATAAGTTTCTTCTAAAAATAAGTTTGCCGTTGGAAAGCCTATGGTTCTGCCAATTTTATCACCTTTAATTACCCGACCAAATATGGAAAACGGATAGCCTAAGTAATCGGCAGCTAAACTTACATCTCCTGCCAAAAGTGCCTGGCGAATTTTAGTTGAGCTCACTGCTACATCATGAATATCCTGTTCCTTTATTTCTTCTACGGTAAAGCCAAAATGTGTTCCTGCAACTTTCAAATCTGCTAAATTGCCCGATCGGTCTTTTCCGAAGCGATGATCATAACCGATTATAATATGTTTGGTTCCAATGTTTTCTACTAAGGTATTTTTGATGTATTCGTCAGGCGTTTGGTTAGAAAAATCTCTGGTAAAAGGCGTGATAATTAAGTGGTCTACGCCTAAACTCTTTAAGATTTCTGCTTTTTCATTGATGGTATTAATCATCTTCAGATCTTGATTTTCGGGATCGATAATCATTCTGGGGTGAGGAAAGAATGTGAGAATAACACTTTCGCCATTGTCTGCTTTTGCTTTTGCAACCAATTGTTTGATAATTTTTTGGTGCCCGAAGTGTACGCCGTCGAAAGTGCCAATAGTTACTATGGCATTATCTAGTTTTTGAAAGTCTGAAAGGTTACTGTATATTTTCAATGGGAATGTTTTATGGTTGTGGGTTTTGCATGAGGGATGGAAGCGGTATACTTTTTTGTTTGTAGCAATTTGATTTTAAGGATGACAATAACAAAAAAGATTTAGCGTACAGCCCGACCCCTTGCGCAGCTTGGGGGCATGCCCTTATTATATTTCAGATTAATTAATGTAGTGCATGGCGTTTTACCACGCCACCTTTTAAATCGGCAATTTGCTGCTGAATCACAAACGCGTCGGCATCAATTTGTCTGATGGCGGATTGTAATTTGCTCATTTCTAACTTCGTTACTACCGTAAAAATAATATCGAGATCTTTTTTTTCACCGTAGCCACCTTCGCCTTTGTAAATGGTTACACCGCGTTTCATATCATTAATAATGTAAGTTTTAATTTCTTCCTGATGCTCGGAAATAATGGTTACGCCGGTGTACTGCTCTAAACCATTAACAATAAAATCAATAGTGCTGGATGCTGATAAATACGTTAAGATGGCGTAAAGGGCAGTTTCTATGTTCAAAAAATAGGCTGCAAACGCAAATATGATAATGTTTAAGATTAAGATGATGTTGCCCACCGTTAGAATACTATTCTTACTGATGTATAGGGCCAAAACCTCGGTTCCATCAATTACGCAACCGCCTCTCATGGCTAAACCTATTCCTCCGCCTAAGAACAAACCGCCAAAAAATGCAATCAATAATTTATCGTGAGTAATGGGCTGGAAAGGAACTACAATCAGCGCTACGGCAAGCGTTGCAATGGCGATAGCGGTTTTGATAGCGAAACCTTTTCCAATTTGTTTATAACCCAAAATTACAAACGGAATATTGATGATCGCAATGAGGTATGATAAATTCCACTTTGTTAAAGTGCTTACGAGCAGAGAAATACCGGTAACACCGCCATCGATGAATTCGTTGGGCATCAAGAAGCTTTTAAGCCCAAAGCAAGCTGAAGTTACACCTGCAATAATCAGAAAGAATTCTTTTACAAATCGAGTGTTTCGGTTTTTAATGTTGTTCATAACTGTGCTTCGGTTTTAGCTTCTTCCTTCTTACTGCGAATATAATTAACGAGTTCTAGAACCTCAAACGAATCAGACAGCAAAAAATTTCCGCTACGGGTGCGGGTAAGTTTGGATAGGTAAGCACCACTATTTAGTTGTTTACCGAAATCGGATACAAGCGAACGGATATAAGTTCCCTTGCTGCATACAATTCTGAAATCTATTTCCGGAAGTGCAATTCGGGTAATTTCAAATTCGGGAACGGTTACAAAACGTTTCCGCAACTCTACTTCTTCTCCCAATCTTGCCTTTACATAAAGGCGTTCGCCATTCACTTTTACAGCTGAATGGGCTGGGGGATATTGTTCTATATCGCCAATAAAAGGCTTGCAGGCCGCGTAAATTTCTTCTTCTGTAAGGTTACTGATGTCGAATGTTGTATCAACTTCAGTTTCCATATCGAATGATGGCGTGGTGGCGCCCAAAATCATGGTGCCTGTATATTCCTTTTCTTCTGCCTGGAAAGTATCTATTTGTTTGGTTAATTTGCCAGTGCAAATAATAAGTAACCCGGTAGCTAATGGATCTAGTGTGCCTGCGTGGCCAACTTTAAGTTTTAGTGGTTTTAAAGAATTACGAATTTTGCCAACCACATCAAAGGATGTCCATTTGTAGGGTTTATTAATTAGGAGCAATTCGCCCGCTGCAAAATTAAAATCTTTAAACTTTGAATTTTCTGTACTCACAAATCTTTTTTTGTGCAAAGATACAGATTAAATTATTTCTAGGTTATGGCCCGTCATTAGTAGGATAATGATAATTAAACCAGCAACAATTCTATACCAGCCAAACATTTTAAAACCATGTTTATTCAGGTAGCCAATAAAACTTTTTATGGCCAATAGGGCTACTACAAAAGCCACAACGTTGCCAATAATTAGCAAATTGGTTTGCTCTTTTGTAATGGTATGACCATCTTGATAAAAATCCAAAAGTTTTTTAGCGGTAGCAGCAAACATGGTTGGAACAGCTAAGAAGAATGAAAATTCGGCCGCCACTTTTCTACTTAACTTTTGAGTCATACCGCCCACGATAGTGGCGCCAGAGCGTGAAACACCGGGGATCATGGCGATACATTGAAAAAAACCGATTTTTAAAGCTGTTAAATAGCTGATTTCTTCTTCTTCATTAATGGCAGGTTTATCGAACCATTTATCAACAAATAACAGAATTATACCACCAATAAGAAGTGAGATGCCAACTGCCATCGGACTTTCTAAAAGTTCATCAATCTTCTTGCTTAGCAACAGGCCAAAAACAGCTGCAGGAATAAAAGCCACAACAAGTTTTATGTAAAAGTTGATTGATTTGAAAAAGCGTTTGAAGTACAAGACCACAACAGATAAAATAGCTCCTAATTGAATGGCAACTGTAAATAATTTTACAAAAGGATCGCTGGCTATCCCCATAAATGATGAGCCGATAATCATGTGACCTGTGCTTGATACCGGTAAGAATTCGGTTAATCCTTCAATGATGGCAAGGATAATGGCTTGAAAATAGTTCATATGTTTTGGGTAGTGCGGAAATGTAGAAAACGCTTAATGAATATTAAGCGTTTCCGATGCATAATCTGTAATGGGTTAACTTACTTTTTTAAAATGGCATAAACTCCGAAGGCAAAACCAAATAATACAACTAAAGGCGCAAGTAAAGTCCTTCTAAAATCGTAAATGTCGCCAGTTGTACCCATCATCAAAATAAAGCCAAGCGCTACAATAGCCATACTGATTAACAATAGTTGATAGTTCTTTTTTGTGAACACTAACTCGCTTTTCACATCC
>Ga0265780_10005169_pt1 | contig 16598 bp, 7 predicted proteins | sample P1T30metagenome_FD_192432 | JGI IMG/M metagenome (GOLD analysis project Ga0265780, IMG submission 192432) | Plant litter microbial communities from East Loma Ridge, Irvine, California - P1 T30 | ecosystem: Environmental > Terrestrial > Plant litter > Unclassified | place: USA: California... | reverse complement strand
CGGACTGCTGCAGAAACGAAATGCCAGGCCTCTGTGATGCAGCCTTCGCTCTTTGCCCACGAAGCAGCAAGTAGCCACTGTAGTCCTTGGTGGACTCCACCTGATCCCGGACTTATGGTTCTGCTCAGCTGGACAGCTGCGGAATGGAACTTCCGCGAAGTTTGATCCGTGGATTCTCCAAGTTCGTACTCGATGTGCTGTGCTAGTGCGCCAGCCAGACCTTGAGTCGCCAGTGCAGCTACTTGTAAGAGTAAGCTGGCAAAAGGCTTCATGGCGGTGCGCTGATGGGAAGGTGTGTTGCACCACGCCTCGTAGTCTTGCAGGAAGGACTGGATGTGAAGCGTGTAGTATGCGTAGTTGCCGGTTCGCAAGTACTCATTCACAAGCATATCTGAAAGCGTTTAGCGGCACTGCGAGTGTCACGTAGAGCTAACGTCTTTGCTCACCAGTCATGGATCTCGTCGGCAATGTCTGTAGTGCTCTTTGCATCTCCTCGCAAGGCACTGCTGCCACGTCTGTTTCTGATACGTTCGCAGACTAGATCAGATCAGCATAGTATGGAGAACAAGCAGGAGTAGGTAGTACTTCGATGTCTAGGTGTTCTAGACCTAGATGCTTGAGGCCATCAGCATAACCAAGCAATTTCGGGTCGTGTGGTAGTGTTTCAGTTGCAGACCGCCACAGATCGTCACTTTTCGTGAAAATATCATCTGAAGAGAACGGGGGCGCACTTCTAATGCGATCAGCTATAAGCCACAACGTAAATCCATGCCAGTAAAGTATCCAATCCACTTACGCACTAGTGGACCGTTCAGAGTTAGGTAAAGCAGTCTCGAAGTGACAGTTGTGCGCCAGCTTGCGGTCGACACAACGACGGCAGGGCCATTCTCCGGAGCACTGTTGAACATGAGCACCAAGAAGACTAGCTAAGACCGCGAAGGACTCACCTTTTGCTTCCTGCGACGGCATTCGCTGCAGCTAGTCTTCATCGTCTCTTTGCTGGACGGCCCCAGTGTTTGTCAACCGAACACTCTACTAAATCTACTGCAATGGCCGTAGCGTCCTCTTATGCTAACTACTGAGCAGAACAGCTTGCACCGTGACCAATTCATGTGGAAATATCGGAGGACTCTGGAGTCAGGATAGCGAAGGACGTTGAGGTCGCCAACCCTACCAACTTGCCGCCATGGTTTGTAATCTTGCACCTCACTCCTTCCACAGTCTTCCGAATTCACCACCTCACCGCAAAAGCTCGAGCTTCCAGGGCTGTCTCAAACTCACTGCAAGGTGACGCAGGAACCTGGCATGCATGATCTTTGCCCTGAGTTCCCCCGCAATACAACTCCGAGAAACATCGGCATTGCTCCGCTTTTTCGGGGCAGCTTTTCTATATGTATTGACCGAACGATCGATGTAATCAATGATCCAAAAGTCATCATCTTCCTCTACATCCCAATCGATCGAGGTTAAATCGCGTCTTCCCACAAACCTCAAGCATGTGTACACCTGCATCTGCCACGTCCCAGGACGCATTTCGCAACGACGAACCCAACAAAGCGATCAATGATCTCGTCGAGCAATACGCACTGCTTTTCAAAAATTCTCAAAGGAGTCCCATTCTCCGTCGCCCCAGCGAGTACGATCTGCAATACGAGGACATATTCTTCCCTTCCTTGGACGGTACCGTCTTGCAGGGCTGGTACATCCCGAAGCCCGGCTCGAAGAAACTCATCATCGCCAATCATCCGATGACATGCAATCGATACGGCTTCCCTGGACATGTCGAAGGATATGGAGGATTCGGTGGCTTCGAGGTCAACTTCTTGCCGGATTACAAAGCTTTGAATGAAGCTGGATACCACGTCATTGCATACGACCTGCGAAACCATGGACTGAGCAATCAAGGGTCCGGAGGCGTGTGCGGCGCCCTGGGATACTACGAGGCCCGCGACGTTGTTGGGTCTTTGAACTACGCTCGATCCCGCGAAGAACTCCGAGGAGCCAGCATCGGTCTACTCAGCCGCTGCATGGGTGGCAACTCGACCATCCACGCCATGTCACACTTTCCGCAATACTTCAAGGACGACGTCAAGGCCATGATACTGTTGCAAGCCGTCTCGGGTCACGCTTTCGTTGAGAAAGCCGCGAAAGATCAGAACCTGGACATCTCGGCTACTTTGAAAACTTTTGACCGCCGCATTCATGAACTTACTGGCTTCCGTCTCAATGAGCTGACTCCGATACCTCTGGCAAAGAACGTCAAAGTCCCAACGCTCTTCGCCCAAGTTCGAAAGGATTTCCTCATAGACACCAAAGATAGTCAAGAGATCTACGATTGCCTTGGTTCGCAGGAGAAGAAATTGGTATGGATTGAGAACACTGACAGAAGATTCGATGGCTACAACCACTTTGGGAAAGAACCAAAAGAGATGCTGGAATGGTTCGATAAGTATGTGTAGAGGTCTGGGCGGGTCCAACTCGATCGAAATTAGTGTCAGATGAAAGGCATTGAGCTTCTGCCAATCTTCTGTCAGCGTTGACGTTTTCAGTCGTGTCATTCATTGCTATCAACACATGTGGGCTTTCCACTAGGCTTCGAGACACCGTCGTTGGGATTCGTTCTTCCACATCCATTAATGATGCCAAAGGTGGTGTCGTCGACGGCAGCGTTGAAAGCAGCACCGCAGTTCGGGTCACTGCCATCGTTAGCGCTCGTGTCATCGAAACCGGAAGACAGGACGACATACCTTGCACCACCACTCGCACTGTTAAAGTACGAGCAAACATCATGCGAGAAACAGTCTTGTGTGTATGCATTCCCTAACGGAGCACCGGAGCAGCCGGCTCCACAGCGTCCGTTGCAGGAGTAGCTAGTGATGGTGAGTGAATGCAACGGTATTCGGTTGTTTCGATCGAGACTTACTCTCCGCTGCCAGATGGATTTGCTCCGTAATTGCTACCGACTACGCCCGTGTAGGTACATGTTTGGCCGGCGCTGTTCGTCCACTGGGCAGTGGCTGAAGCTCCTACTTGGAGGCAACTGATCGTGCTTTTGCTGAAGAGTCCTAGAGTTGGAGATGAAGCGACGAGGCTTGCGAAGGCGATGAAGAGGGCGTTGGAGAGGAACATCGTGAAGGAAATGGTACGAGAGTTTGTATAGAGACGCCGCTATGGTTAGAGTTGGGAAGACATTCATCCCAAGTTGCGACAAATTTATTTGTTTTCTTTCGATCGTCATCTTCTTCATGACTAGCTAGTGCAAGCTTGAGACCTCGGTATAAATGGCTATAGAACTATACTAGTAGGTCAATTAGACTTCAAGATTGATTGAAGTAATGTAACTAACTCCGCATCTTTGTGGCATAATCCTGGGGCTGGATCACATCATCGTGGTGTCGCCAGAATTGCAGCGATGCGCGATGCATCGTTGAAGTCCTACGGTATCATATAAGGTGAGACGTTTCCGAGGAGATACATCTTTGTTAATGAAGAATTGAGAGCTGAGATTTAGCAACAAGAATTTCTTACTGCAGAAGACTTCGGAGTGCAGCAATCAGGACATTACGCTTGGTGAAACGGAATCATTCTTGCAGCAAGAGGAATGGTTGAAGAAATGATCAAAAATCAGTAGATATCAATTTGAGAAGCTAAACATTGTCAGGTCTGCTGTCATACCCGAGTATCGAAAGATTGGTGTACCTGGAGAAAACCCAGTGAGCGGGAAAATGTGAGTGCCAGGCGCCTTGCAAGACGAGCTGATCCAACACATTTAACTTACATGGGTTTACTTTTAAAGGCCAAGGTCGTTTTCGACATCCCATACACAAGCATAGTGTAGTAGCTCTACGTCTTCCTCCATCGCCCGAATGCACTTTTCACGCGAAGTAACCAACGCCACAACGCCCTGCCCCGGGAGGGTTGGATAGAAGATCACCTGGCCGTCTACGCCTAGGCCTGGACTTCGCAATGCGGCAGGCGGGCCAAAGCCCAGATCGTACGCGGCCAAACGCATCTGTTGCCAGCTTGTCATCATGGCACCGGTGGCGGCGAACGCGTGCATGGCCCAACCGACCGTGTCGGCGCCTTGCGCAGCGTGCGCGCCGGCGTAGCGGCGGAGGTGGTCTAGGCCGACATTGCGAATATCGTGCCGTGAGTTCACGGTGCCATGATGAAGACCTTCATCACCCACAAGCTCTGAAGCGGTCATTGGGGTCATGAGGGATAGGGCGACGGCGTTGCCAAAGTATGTTGGCTTCACCTCGGGCGCCCGTCCACGTAGGTTCACGGCGTGAACGATTGCAGTGGCCTCGTTGGGCTGCATGCAACCTGTACGCAGGCGCGCGCGCACGAGTGTGCGGTGCAGCAACGTCGAAACGCATTGGTATGTTGTCACAAAGTCGGACTCGTCCCTGCGTGCTGCAGATAGGCAAGTTTTCTTGAGGGCTGCGGCCCGCTCCTCTGGAATGTGCACGAGCATGTTCACGATCTTGCCCAAGCGCCTCCCTGACGCTATCATGTCAGCCAACCTACTCGGACCTTGACGGACCAGGGAGGCCAGCTGGTGTGGGAAGCCATCGTCGTCGATTTCCACACCTTCGTATTCGCCTTTGCTCACCCCGACGAACGGTGTCCGGTCGATGTCGAGATCATACGCCGTACTCAGGCGTGGCACGTGTCCACCCAAGACCGCGCGCGTATTCTCAGCTAGCAACGTAAGGAAGGTGTCAAGCGAGTAGGCGTCGGCGACCTGATGGTGCCAGGCGGTCGCCAGGACCACACCGCCTTTCACAAAATTGGCCTGCAAGAACAAACAGGGCACTCCTTCCTCGCCTCTTTGATGCTTGTCGATGAACGGCATCGACAGCGGCAACATCAGCGCGCGCGGTAACATTGACAGTGGAAAGTGCATCGACCTCAGCGTCTCGTACGATGGGAAGGAATCGTCCAGGTGCCTCAGAGCAAGCTCACATGTGTCGTGGGGACGGCATTGCACGTATGAACGTTTCGTACCGTTCTGCAAGACCCGCCCAGCCAGAAGAGGTAATTGTGCCAGTGTCTCAGACAGTCCCGTCTCCAGTGCGGCGCTGATGCTAGCTGTTTTGCTTCCCTCTTTGAGTGGAAACACAACATAGTTGGCTATGTGTCCGTCCATGTGGATAAGATCCGCATCAGAGAGATCGTATCGCACATCTCTTCTCCTCGCTACCGAGTCTGACGGAGCGACGGCGCGCGCAGAGTATGCTTGAGGGAAGAGCTCGTCGACCATGTTGTCAGACCCAAGAGATTTCTCTGCGTTCTCAACTTCGTCCAACAGTAGGCGGCTCTGAGCCCTCTGTGTAGGGTTGCTGACGATGTCTGCGACGCTAACATCATGACCGAACCCCTGGTAGGCCCCGGAAAGCAGTAATGCGGAGACAACATCGGCGCCACAGTCGAACATCGAGACGTCCGCCTCTGGTAACACACCGTCGCGGAAAATCTTTACTTCGCGCCATGCCTCGGTCACAAGTGATTGAGCTTTGCCGGTCTCTTCATCAGAGTCCGCTGCAACAAGCGACCATGTGGAGTCACTAGGTGAAATAGTGTTGGAAGACAATTGCTCGAGATGACCGGTTTCGAGTATCGTAGTGAGGTTCCTCGCCAGGCGTTCGGCCTGTTCTAGAGGGATGACGGAGGGTATGTACTGCAAGAGGATATTGACACCATCCTCCTCGGGTTCCGCCACTACCAAGACATCAGCCGCATCCGTTGGTGGGCCGCTTCCGGATAAGGCACAATCCATGTTACCAATGGAAAACGATGAGTCCTGTGACTCGCGTACCGAAGACCCATGATTTTGGTAGAAGATGAGCGAACCGAGGCGCATCCACGATGGCCAGTCAGTGCAGTCCCGGATGATCTGGCGGCACCCAAGATCTTGATGCGGCACTGAAGCACGATGTTGCGCTTCGATCTCTCGCACGAGTGAATCGAAATCCTTGTGACGGGCGGGATACGCTCGGACAGGCAAGTAGTTCACGCAAGGTCCGAGGACTTGGTCAGTTTCGATGAATTCTGAACTGCGATTGGCAGTGACCATTCCAAAAACGACGTCGTGGATGTCCAGCTCTCGCGATAGGGCTGTCGCCCATGCGGCTTTCAACACGCTCGATTCTGTGCCCGCAGAGCTTTGAAATCTGTGCATTGGGACGCTCAGGCGCAGCTTTCCGGTCTGCGTATCGTCGCGGCAAGGTCCGTTCGACAGACGGAACAATGTCATCGATGATCTATGCAACGTGTCTTTCCAGAAAGCTTTCGTGGCAGTAAAGTCTCTGGCGCCAACCTGAGCGATCCAAGTGTGGAACGCCATGCCAGTGGTGAGCGGCTGACCGCAGTAGGCCGACGCAATATCGTCGAAGACGATTTGTAAAAAGATTGCGTCGTAGAGGGCATGGTGAATACGCAGGCGGAGTCGGTGACATCGGAGGCCATCGGAAGACAAGGTTTCGTAGAAGAATTGAGGGATATTCCGTCTTGCGTATTTTTCTTGCAGACCATTTTGGGTCGAGGATGTACACTTTTGCTCAGCCATGCAAAACTCGTCCTCCAAAACAACCTGGTAGATCGTGTCTTTCAGCTGTAAAAACACGGTTCTTAGCACAGGGTGGTGTCGAGTGACCTCTGCGCATGCTTTGTTTAGCCTGGCAACGTCCAGACCCTGCTTGCAGTCAATGTGGAAGTCATTGAGGTTACCGCCATTCTGCGACGCTTCACCCATCGCGAGCATCCAGGCCTGTGCATCGGTTGCGACAGCTACGCTATCGATGCTTCCCAAGTCCAGAAATGGAGCACGAGCGCAGATCCGAGGGAACAGGTTCTCATTTTTTGTCTGTAAGAGCCTTGGTCGCCGAGAAAGCTTGTCGTTCGTTCCGAAAGAGGCGACGAGCTCCATGTCCGCCAGGATCGGGGTATTGAAAACATCCGCGACGGTGAGATGTAGGTTTTCCTTTCGAGCTGCAGCTACAAGTCGCATAGATTTGATTGAGTTCCCTCCGACGGAAAACCAGTCATCGCTACGGTGGATCGAATGCGCAGGGACGCCCAAGACGTCGCTCCAAGCTTTTTGCAACGCAGCAAATTTGTCACACAGTCGTGAGGGTTGTGGCGAAGGGGATGATTCGGGCTGGCTGACATCTTGTCTCGTTCCGTTGGACGCGTGTGGAACGGGTTTGCCTTTGCCGTTTGCGGCATAAGTCTTCAGCTCCCTTAGCGAAAGGTGTCCAGCAATGGATCGAAGCGCTTTCCTATCAATCTTGTCCGATGACGTGGAAGGCAAGTTTTGCAGAGGGAGGTAATAGTCTGGGATCATGTAGACAGGCACCTGAAGTGCGAGGGCTGTACTGATCCTGGTTGCCAGCTCCAGCTCTGATTCAAACAGTGCGCCTGCGTCTGCGATCTTGGAAAGGCCAGCGCGCCTGGCCAGGAAACAGATCAGGGAAGAATCTCGATTTTCTTCCTCCCAATGGACAATGTCGACAGCCACTTGCCATTTGGGTCCCAAAGTCTCTCGAAGGTGATGTTCGATCTCAGCGACGTCCATGCGAAGCCCGCGGAGTTTTATTTGTGGCCCACTCCTGCCAAGGTAGGTAACGGAGCCATCAAAGTGCTGTTGAACTATGTCGCCTGTCTTGTACATGCGATATTTTGTGGTCTCCGAACTGTAGCCTTCCATCCATGTCGGATGATCGATGAAGACAGCGTCTGTCTTTTCTGGATTGTGCAAGTAGCCACGAGTCACATTCGGACCCTGGATGAGCAATTCTCCAGGACAACCGATTGGCAACAACCGATCGTGATTGTCTTCATCTACAACCCAGTATAGACAATTACTTGGGCTGCCGATGTTGTTGTGGTCAAGGGTGTTACGTCTGACTAGCGTGCAGCTCGATGCGATTGTCGTTTCGGAAGGCCCGTATGCGTTGACCAAAGCGACATGGTCAGCCCAAGCTTCCACGACATCGGCTTGCATAGCTTCGCCTCCAAGAACAAGGGTCTGCATGGTGGGCACATCGTCAGGCAGGAATAGTGTGGCGAGCGAGGGCGTCAAGAACACCCAGTTTGCGCTCGTTCTGTTGATGGCTTGCACGATGCCAGCGCCATCAGTGAGTTCCTCTTCGGTCGGCATAAAGAGGCAACCGCCAGATGACAAAGTCATAAGGATGTCGCCAAGGGCCCCATCAAACGTGGAAGCGACATATTGCAGGGTTCTCGTGCGCTCGGTCATGCCGAGTCGGAGACGGTACGACCTTACGCTGGTGGCAGTATTTGAGTGGTCCACGGCGATGCCTTTGGGCTTTCCAGTACTACCAGAGGTGTAGATGACATAGCAGATGTCATCGAGTCCGACGGCAACTGTGAGGTACTTGGGCGGCAAAGCGCGTAGAAGCGGCATGTCGGTGGCGATGACAATTCTGAGCGATGGGCCTAGTTCACCAAGCTTAGCCCGCAACGGTGACGAACACAAGGCGACAGGACCGTTCAGCTCGGCGAGGATAGCCGCACGCCTCTTCTCGGGATGATTTATGTCCATAACGACGAACGTACCGCCGGACTTCATGACAGCAAGCATCGCTACCACAGCGGCGGTCGACTTGGGGAAGAAGAGAGGAACGAAAGTGCCAACTTGCACGCCAGCCTCAACGAGTTGTACAGCCAGGCGGCTTGAGAGATCGTCCAGCTCTTTGTAAGAGATCTCACCGTCCCAAGCATTAACAGCGGCTTTTCTGGGGAACTCCGTAGCTCGTTGCGAGATTTCATCGTGGACGCACATGGCAGCGGTGGAAATCCGCTTGGAGCTCCATCGATGCATGATGGAACGTTCTTGATTGCTGATCGGATCCAGGCTGGCCAGCAAGGCCTCCGCGCACGAGTCCTCGAACATTTGGACGAGGCAGTGCTCGTACTGTCGCAAGATGAGATCTACGCGTGTGGGAGCCATGAGCAATGAATCGAAGTTTGCTTGGATCGATAGCACCCCATCTGGTCGGATTTCACACGACACGGCGAGTCCGCATCCCCAGTCGTCGGGATGGCTATCGACAGCCACGAGCCTTTCATCGCGCGGCAGCGGTTCACGGGCACATCTTGCGCCCATTGCATCCGAACGAATGGACAAGATGTTGTCAAGTCGGCCAGCAGATCCGAGTTCGCCGCGTGACGCCCGAATGTAGTCGCGCCCTTCGGGTACGAACGGTCGAGAGTCGTGGGCCCAGCTCCGCACATCTTCCGACAAAGAACGAGGCGTTGAGAAGTCGGTCAACTGTACAGCGTACGGCACGATAGCCGTTCCAGTCTGCTCGAGAGTATCCGCCCCTTGCGAGGGAAAGTCCACAACTACACCGAAAAGAACTTGCCTGTTGCCAGTCAACCTGGACAGGCAAAGCGCCCAAGACGCTTGAAGTCTTATCCGAGCCAAGGTCCGATCGTTTGGTAACGGTACTGCTGTGTCGATGGTTTGGACAGCGTCTTTCAGGACCCGACGGGCGCGAAGGTTGGATGGAAAGGCTGAGACATGCTTTACGCGGCCAAGATGATCTTCCCAGTATTGCGATGTACCCTTACCGTCACCATGAGAAGGTAGAGTCGGCACATCCCGGAAGAAATTGATAGTCGATAGTGGTTGTTTTGGGCAGCTGATCAGAGCTTCAGCAGCAGCTGCAAAATACTGTGCCAGCTCTGTTGCGAAAGCCGAAGGAACCATCTCCGGCTTACATGTCAGCTTCACTCGGAAGCTCTCTTTCGAGTAGGCAACGGCTACGCTGATAGGATACTGCGAGTGAGATTGTTAGACTTTGCATCTTAGGGGAATGGGGTAGAGGTTGCTCAAACGCACCTCCGTGGGATCATCAGCCTGTACAACTTTTATTCGGACAGCACTCCCTTTTTGAGCCAATTCATCGGGCCACGCGGGCTGAATGGACATGACGCTATTGAACAGCGACGATGCGCCTAAGCCCATCTCCTCATGGATCTCGCCCAAGGAGCACCCCGCCTTGTCAGAACCCTCAACGGAGTCATGTCGAGCTTGATTCATGAGATCAATCGGCGTGACACCAGCAGCGCAGAAATCGAATCGGCTGATCAGCATCGTCAAAAGCGGGCCCATTATGTTGTCGGCGTTCGGGACAACGTCTCTGCCCGAATGTAAGCAGCCGAAACATGGCGACGCCTTGGTATTCGCGGCATAGCGCCACAGGACCAGAGCCCAAACCACTTGAGCAAAGCTGGCGATTGTGACGCCGTGCTGCCGACAGAAATCGTTCGGCTCTGCGGCTTTTTTGAAGGGTACGTCCACTTGCAATGACGCTGGTTGAGCTTCAGGAGAGATACCCTGGGTGGGCAGTAGGCACGGTTTTTGGTCCAAAAGGTGCGATGTCCAGTATTGAAGGGACGATTCTCTTCGAGCTTGCGCCCAAGTGATGTAATCGCAATAGTCGGGGCCTCTCGGTATTTGAGACGAGTGTTGGTATGCCAAGGTGAGTTGCTCGGTGATGATGTGCATGGACCTCGCATCAAGTATAGCATGACTGGCGTCGAACACCACGTGTGTGTTGGATTCTGCTGCGTTCTGCACTATGGTCAGAGTATGAGGAGGCGTCGTGCCCGGAACGATGGGCTTGCGGTAGGTCTCTAGGAACGATGAGATATCCAGATCATCATCGAGCGTCTTGTGCTTGACCAATGGTTCCGTTTCACGGAGCAGTATCTGCTGGAAAGCCGTCAGATGACCAAGACCATTTACGAACACAGTCCTCAGGATGGAATGTGCCTGGCATACTGAGCGCCAGGCTTGTTCCAGATCGTGTGCGCTGATAGTTTCGTTCGAGTCGGTGGCTGTGATACGCAGTGTGAACCGATCCCAATACTCGTCGCCTTGGCCTCTGAGTTGCGCGAACAATATGCCCTCTTGAACAGCAGAACATGGGTATATCGATTCCACCTTCGAGGTAGGAAGTTGCAACTCGCCCAGTCGCTGGTTGACTTTGTCGATGTCTACACCGCCGACTGAGCTGAGGGCGGGTACATCACTGACCGTGAGTTTCGGCGCTTGCGTAGGTAGCTCGTCTGCAAGTTGGCGCAGGGTTCGCTCAATCGCTTGGATCCATCGTAGGATCCGAGCCCGATGAGCCATCGTCTTATTGTAGTCGACAGAGTAATGAAGTCTGTGATCCTGCACAAAACAGAAGACACTCAAGAGACCAATCTGCTCGACATCACCGGCGATGTTTTGCAGACAGAAACCGTAGTCTTGAGAATCCCTCCAGTTGAGCATTTTGTCGCGAGCGCCGGCTTGTGGCAAATGTCCAGCAAAATTGAAAAGCAGCTCGAGGTCGGTTGTTTGGAGAGGCATGGAGCTCCTTTGCTGGTCCCGAAGCCATTTCTTGTGCTGCAACGCCGATCGATGGCAATCCTTGGTCGCGATCACTGCTTGATCGAGACTTTCCCCAGAACGCAACTGTACGGGAACTGGATAAATTGTCGTGAACCATCCCACAGTGCGCGAAACATCGAGTGACCCATGGCCCGTTCCCCTACCATGTCCTTCAGAGAAGACTGCAGGCGAACCTCTGTCAGGGAATACCTCGTGAAATGCTGACAGAGTCGCCGCCAGCAACAGCTCGGCTGGCTTCGTGGCAAAAGGCGCATTGCAGGAATCACCCATCAGGAGTGCGGTAACCCTTTGTTCCAGATGAAACCGCTCTCGCACTGTGTCGGCGACCTTCAATGAGAGGTCACGTACGTTCCAATAATCAAGATCCGCACCAAGTATCGTTAGCGACTGTGGCGAAGTCCTGGTAGCCGATTCTTGGGTTTCGGATTCAACCCAGGCCAAGAACGAGGTCGTTGGATCAGCGAGGTCGTCTAGGTTCGTGATAAGGGTTTCAAAGTCTTCCAGAATGACTCGCCAGCTGACGATATCGCAAACAAGATGGTGAGCAGCGAGGAACAGCAGCTTCTCTCCTTGAGTGCCGGTTCCGTAGATGAGGTCGGCAGCGAACACCGGGCCTTGATTGATATCCAGTGAGGACTGCGTGGTCTCGACGATACGCTGCAAGGCTTCGCGCGATGAAATGGAATGTTGTTGAAAGCGCCAGGAACCCTCTGTTGCAACAGCTCCAGTGCTCTGCTGCCATTCACCCGTTGACGCAGCCTGAGAAAATCGAGCCCGAAGCATAGGGTGTACGTCCACGATGCGCTGTAAAGCCGCTTTGATCTCGACATCGGAGGCGCTGGTGTTCAATTGAAGGAGCCAGGATTGATTGAAGTGGTTGTGAGACGCGGGACCATCATCCCGCATGAAGAAGTTCTGGACTGGGGATAAAAGAGCTTTCTCTGGATCTGTAGCAGTGCTTTGAGCCGGGTTCGGTATAGTGGCTGATATCTCCCTGCACTCGGCGGCAATGGCAGATAAGACCGAGAATTGCATCAGCGTCTGGACAGAAAGCTGTAGGCCCAGTGTACGACTCCTGGTGGCGACTTGCATGGCGGTAATGGAATCGCCACCGAGGCGTAGAAATGAGCTATCCCTTCCAATTTGGTCTTCGGGTACGTCGAGGACGTTGGACCATATGGTGCGTAAGGTCTTTTCGGTGGCCGTTGCTGGAAGGCTGAAAGATCTCATTTGGCTATCATGGGCATCGATTGTACTTCTGACAAACGGCTCCTTATCCGTTAACCATTTCATGATGGCCCGCCGGTCGATCTTGCTCGAGGCGGCTCGGGGAAGAGCCTGTACCACCAGCCACTGGGTAGGTACCATATACGACGGCAGCTTAGTCGTAATGAAGTCACGGATGCAAATTACAGCATCCGCAACGACATCTTGATGCTCATCGCTGTGTTTTTCTAACACCCCCTTTCGTGATAGTGGGTCTTCAAGCGCGTCAAGTGTGAGAACCGCAACAAGTTCGGTTCGGCCACGCGATGCATGCGGAACCACGGCGACAGCGAGCACAGTAGGGTGTTGGACTATCACGCTTTCGAGTTCTCCAAGTTCAAGGCGTTGTCCTCGTATTTTGACCTGGTGATCTCGTCGTCCTATGAAGTGAATACTTCCGTCGTCGTTATATCTGCCCAGATCTCCCGTTCGATAGAAGCGACGAGCGCTTGTCAGCGCCGGCGAGCGTCTGGGTGCCCAAGGAGGAGGATCGATGAACGCGTCGGCTGTTGCTTTGACGTTATTCAAGTATCCCTTTGCAACAGTGGCACTCTCAATGATGAGCTCGCCCACGGCTCCGATGGGAACGAGTCGAGCAGGGTTGATTGGATCGGCAATCCAGATGGCACACCCAACAGGTTTGCCTATAGTCTCCGGAAACTTGGACTGAGGGCCCAGATCGGAGAACGTGGCATAGATGGAAGACTCACAAGGACCCCAGGCATTGATCAATCGAAGCTTCGAGCCCCACAGCACTGCCGAATCCGCTTGCACGCGATCACCGCCCGTGACGAGCGTCTTGACTGTCGGGATCTTGTCTGGGGAGGAAAGGAGGTTGCGCATACCCGCAGGTGTTTGGAAGATCCACTCTACATCGACCGCGTTGATGTATTCAACGAGGCCAGACTCACGTTGCTCGGCAGAAGGAATGCAGACGCAACCACCGAAGATAAGCGTGCCGAAAATCTCACCAACGCTAGCGTCCCAGATGTAGGAAGTGAACTGTAGGGCTTTGAGTCCCTGCCGCCAACCTACGTAGCGTCCCGCGGACGTCAATGAAGTTACGAGAGCTCGGTGCTGGAGGACAACTCCTTTTGGAGTGCCGGTACTGCCGCTGGTGAAGATCATATACGCATTCTCCTCGCTTTCATCGTGAACTTGGCTTCGAGCTGGTGATGCGCCCGGACTGCCCACAGTGTCGGCAGAAACGCTCACCACACAAGGAGCCAGACCGCGAGCTCTTTCAGCAAGAGCCGTTGAACAGAGCAAAGCATGGGGCTTGGTGAGCTCAAGCAGCTTTTCATGCCGTGCGCGAGGGTGAGAAGGCTCCAAATTCATGCACACGCCACCGACTGTGAGGACAGCCATCGCTGCCACGACCGCCCATCGAGAATGCTCGAAAAAGCACGGAATCACACTTTGGTGTGGAACACCGCGCTGGCGGAGTGTTTCGGCCTGGGGAGAAGTTCGTTAGAGAGGATCTCATACACCTTGCCATGATCTCACCAATGCACAAGACTTACCAGATTGTCCGCCATGGTCACCAGTTCAGAGTACGTCAAGCGGCCATCCCACGCATCGACGGCAGCATCGTCAGGGTGCGCAATTGCCATCTTCCGGACCATTGCATGGAGTGATGCGTTGACTGGTTCTGCGATCGAGTTGTTTGACTTGAGTAGATCCAAGCGGTCTGTCGAACTTAGTAGCGCCAGCTGTCCGATGCGCATATGATTAGCAGCTCGAGTCAGACTCTGCAGGATATGCTCCAATTGCACTAGCAAGCGGTTCATTGCTGTCATGCTCATCAACGACTCATCGAAGTCGGCGAGCACTTCGAACTTTCCGGCCTGGCCCTGAGAGGAAGTATCGGCACTCGGATCAATTGAGAATGTGAGGCATATCGCGTAAGCTTTGTGAATGTCATCCTCATAGTCGAATTTGATAGGACTACCACCTGGAATAGGCGGGGGTCCGTGGAGGAAGTTGAGTACCGTCTGAAAGTCCGATGCCCTCTTGGCCGATTCGCTGACCTTGCGGATGTTATTCAACCCTAACTGCATCGCTGCACCACAGCCCTGCACTGCTTGCCTTCCCAGTTGTCTGCTTTTGAGAAACTCGCCAATCGTATCCTCCAGATCAATGGCAACCTCTACAGGCAGCGTCGCGATCGTCGGCCCCAGTGTTGACTCCATTCCCTTCCACGCCGCCGAAGCGTTCCGACCAGAATAGACGACGCCATAGGCTACACTTTCTCCTCCTCCGTAGGCGTGAGCCAGTATGGCCCACGCGCACTCCAAGTAGACGGGCAACAGGGCTGGCGAAGCCAAACCGGCCGGTGTGCGGATTCGGCGGCTTGTACGGCTGGAGGCGTCGATCTTGCAATTGATTGGCACGGATGGGAATATGCCCGGGATGCCTACAAACTGCTGTGTCCAAAAGTCTTTTGCCTCGGAATGACGAACAGACCCGCAATAGTCAACGAATTGCTTGAAGGGCGCGCGGAAGCTCGGCTTCTCTTTGTGATAGATTTTCGTGACATCGTCGATCAAAGACACGAGAGAAGAGTGATCGAAGACGGAGTGATGTATAGTGATGACTAACTTCCGTGCGTCCTGGATGATCGTGGAGCGAAATAACGGCGCAGCCAGGTTCGTAGAGGCTGAGCGTTGTTCTTCGATATACTGATCCAGTCCAGTCTTGATGCGCTGGGTACATGTGGCTGGATCGTCTCGTAAGACTACCTGGACGAGACCCAGTCGTTGGCTGTCTACGATGCGCGTTCGTAGGATTTGATTGAGGGCAACGACCTCATTCATGGCGTCAGAGAGGCTTGCAGTGTCCATATCGGTGGATATCGAAAGCACAAAGCGCTGAAAGTAGGCCGGATCGGCGGCAATGCCCAGCTGGAATGGTGTGCAGTCGTATACATCCTCAATCTGGCCCAAGTCGACGCCGCATAGCAGTGAGATCTCTTCCAGAGCAGCCCTGTCGACGCTGTGGAATGGCGACATGTCGGTGTACCTTGGCCGTGAGACGATGATGGCTTTCCCTTGCAAACTGTGTAGGGACGAAAGACTAGTGGTGTGCACTGCACCTGGATTGGGACCTTGAGAGAAAAGAGGCGACCGGTCACCAGTGACAGGGAGCAGAGGCCAGTGCAGTTGGACAGCAGCATGGATTTTCGCGTGTCTCAGTCGAGCAGACGCAGGGCACGCGTAAGATCCGCACTGTCGGTCGAATAGCGAGCTTGAAATGGGACAATGCGACTGAGCACACCCACCCTGCTGGTGACAGATCCAACCGCCCGATCTGCACTGCATGGCCATTGTGCACTCTCCGTGAGTCCATGACCAGAGATCAACGCACGAGCGCAAACTGCAGGAACCGAGCACTGAGCACTGAGCATGGTGAGAGAAGTCATAATGTATGTATACAACAATGATACGGTAGTACAGTGACACAAGATATATACAAGCTGGAGTCTCCAAGCTCTCTCGGACCGCACCGACCCCTGCCTCCAAACTCCTCCTCCTTTTCCGAGGTACGTTCCTTCCCGCTTTGGACCTCACCCCACCCATTCTCGAGCCATTCAATCTTGCCTCCATGTACATGTATCCAAGCTCACATATATGCATGCACCTCACAGCCCAGTGGATAGCACCGAGTGCCATATGAAACGAAGAGACATGTACGTATGCATGTCTCCTTTATGGCGAGCCAACTATAGCCCTGTCGTTTCACAAGCGGCGAACCCGATGCGCGGTATCGCGACCAATGTATCAAGTCTCAAGACCTATGAGACCTACGTCTTAGCTATGAGTGTGCATGCCCACGTGTACAACACGAAGGGGACCCTGAACTCCGAAGACTCAAACGCTACCTCGACCCTAAGATGAGATTA
>Ga0265780_10005168_pt1 | contig 16600 bp, 11 predicted proteins | sample P1T30metagenome_FD_192432 | JGI IMG/M metagenome (GOLD analysis project Ga0265780, IMG submission 192432) | Plant litter microbial communities from East Loma Ridge, Irvine, California - P1 T30 | ecosystem: Environmental > Terrestrial > Plant litter > Unclassified | place: USA: California... | reverse complement strand
CTCCTCATCGACGTCACGACGCTGGTGCTTGCGTTCTTCGTTCCCCGCGTGGCGTTCGGGGCGCCGGCGCGATAAACGCCTTGCCCTCAATCGTCGTTGGCGGCGTATGCTGTTCGCCGGCGTCACTCAGGAGCGCAGGCGCCGTGATCAGGTGGTCGCGGCCATGACGGCGTGGAACTCGGGATCTTCAAGCGCCAGTCCCGCGCCGAGGGCAACGCAGGTCAGCGCGTTATCCGCAATCGTTACCGGCAGCCCGGTGGCCTGCCCGACCGCCTGATCGAGCCCGGACAGTAGGCTGCCGCCGCCGGTCATCACGATGCCGCGATCATAGATGTCCGAAGCCAATTCTGGCCCGACCTGTTCGAGCGCGGACATCACGGCGCCGACCACCTGCGCGACAAGCTCCGCCAGCGACGCGGCGACTTCCGCCTCGGTGATCTCGATTTCCGCCGGCACGCCGCGCACCAGGTCGCGTCCGCGCACAAGCATGCTGGCGCCACGTCCGTCGAGCGGCGCGACCGCCGCTCCGACTTCGACCTTGACGCGTTCGGCGGTCGCCTCTCCGATCATGAGGTTATGACGCCGGCGGACGCCAGAGGCGATCGCATCGTCCATACGGTCGCCGCCGACACGAACCGACGTGCTGTAGGACAGCCCGCGAAGCGACAGGATCGCAACCTCGGTCGTGCCGCCGCCGATGTCGACAACCATGGCGCCGGTCGGCTCCGTCACCGGCAGCCCGGCGCCGAGCGCCGCCGCCATGGATTCCTCGATCAGCCAGACCTGGCGCGCGCCGGCGTTGGTCGCGGCCTGCCGGATCGCGCGGCGCTCGACCATCGTCGCGCCGGAGGGGACCGATACCACGATGCTGGGATGGCGCAGCAGCCGGCTGTGACCGCCCCGCGCCTTGTTGATGAAGTGCTTTATCATCTGCTCGGCGACTTCGATGTCGGCGATCACCCCGTCGCGCATCGGACGGATCGCCCGGATCGAATCCGGCGTCTTGCCGAGCATCAGCTTCGCCTCGGCGCCGACCGCGCGAAGATGCGATACGCCGTCCACCGTCTCGATCGCGACCACCGAGGGTTCGTTGAGCACGATCCCCTTGTCGCGCGCGTACACGACGGTGTTGACGGTGCCGAGGTCGATGGCGATGTCGTTCGACGCGAGCGACAGAAGGCGGGGGAAGCGCATGGTGTTTCGATCAATGGTTAGGCAGCGTTGCCGTCGATAGCTGAGAAACCCGCCTTGCGGCAGTAGGGATCGACATACAGGCGGGCAGGTCGGCAGCCCAACGCGGATCACGCCAGCTTACCGTACCCGCGCGGCGCCCGATCAGATGCAAAAGGTCGTGGGGGAGCGCGAGACGTCGCGCTCCCCTGTACCTTCAGGCGCTCGGCGGGACCAGTTCGGTTGCGGCGAGATGCTCGGCAAGGAACCATACCTGAGGTTCGTTGGTGCGGACCACGTTGCTGACCAGCAGATCGTTGGTGCCGTCGTCGCCCGATTCATCGGCCGCTTCCGCGCCTTCGTGCGCCTGGCGCAGGATGATTTCATGCGCCTCGAGCAGTCGGGCGAGCTGTGACGGCACATCTTCGCGGCCCTTGGGCGGGCGGGGTATGCGCGTCATCTCGGCGACGTCGGGTGCCATGGCGATGCTGATGCCGCCCAGTGCCATGATCCGTTCCGCGATCATGTCGACCAGTTCCGACTGTTCTTCGAAATGCTTGTCGAGCAGGAGGTGAAGCTGGTAAAACGTCGCACCCGACATTTGCCAGTGATGCTTCTTGTACAGGTCGCGCAGCGTCATCGTGTCGACCAGCACCTGGTTCAAAATCTCGACGCTTTGCGCGCGGGCGTTCGCTTCGAGCGCGAGCGGCAGGTTCTTCAGCGTGCCGTACGGCTGGATCTCGCGGTACTCGACCGTGTAGCGTGGCTGAGCTTCGTCGGTGGCAGGGGTCGTCGACTTGGCGGGCTTCTTGGCCATGAGTATCTCCTGTGAGCGGGGGCGTCACCGTAGAACACGGAGTCATCGCGATGGGTCCGCCTGAAGGAAAATCGGATTCGGAGCGCAATAGCGGCAGCACCGGGCTCTTCCCTTTCCGATCGAAGGCCGGCAAGTCCGAGGACGATATCGTGCGGTCGCCACATTCAAAAACAAGATCGCGCCGCCTCGACGGGATTGTTCATAACCTACGTTACCAGTAACGGTTTGCGCGTTGAATACATCTTCTGTGCGTCTTAAGCCCCTGGTCTTCACGCCCGGTCGAACAGGGCGATAATGGGAGGACGCAATATGCGCCTGAAGCATATGATCCTTTGCTCGGCATCGGTTTCGGTATTTGCCGCCGCGCCGGCGTTCGGGCAGACCGAGACGCCGCCCGCAAATCCACAAGCCGCGCCGGCCGCTACGGCGAGCCCGGCCGCGACGGGCGATCCGGCCGCTTCGGACATCGTCGTTACCGGTTTCCGGCAGTCGCTCGCCTCCTCGCGCAACCTCAAGCGCAATGCGCCGCAGTTCGTCGATGCGGTCGTCGCCGAGGATATCGGCAAACTGCCCGATCTTGCCGTGTCCGACACCGCCGCGCGCATTCCGGGCGTGCAGGTGGTGCGGCTGGGCGGCGAGGCGAGTCAGGTGCTGATCCGCGGCTTGCCCGAGGCGTTCTTCAACACGCTGTATAATGGCCGCGAGATTTTCACGGCCGAGCGCCGGCAGGTGTCGCTACAGGATTTCCCGTCGGCGGGGATCGCCGCGCTGGAGGTCTACAAGACGAGCACCGCCGATCAGGTCGATCCGGGCGTCGTCGGCCTAACCAACGTGCGGTCGCGCCGGCCGTTCGACATCAAGGGCTTCGAAGTCGCTGGCAACGTCTGGGGGCTGCATACCGTCGAGGCCGGCAAGGTCACGCCCAACGGCAACATCCTGATCTCCAAGCGGTGGGACACCAACTTCGGTGAGATCGGGCTGCTCCTGAACGCATCCTACACCAAGCTCGCCTATCGTGACTCGGAGGTCTCGAACACCGACTTCATCGCCAGCCCGACGATCAACGGGCAGCAGGTGCGACTGCCCGACATCCAGCGGGTGTATTATCGTATGGGGCAGCGTGAGCGGCCGTCGGGCAATGCCGCGTTCCAGTGGCGGCCGAACGACCAGCTCGAATTCTACGTGGAGGGCCTGTATCAGGGCTTCCGCAACGAGGTGAACGATACGCAGGCCGAGGTGCCGCTTCACGACGCGGCCAGCTACAGCAACATCGTGCTGCGCCAGGGCAGCAATCTCGTCAGCAGCGGCACGGCGGTGAACCCGGCGAGCATTGTCTCGTTCCGGGGCGGCACCTACAACAAGACCGACACCTATCAGGTCGCCGCCGGCGGCACCTATCACTCGGGCGGCCTGCGCATCACCGCCGATGTCGCGCGCAGCAAGAGCACTTTCACCGGCTCGACCGAATCGCTCGATCGCCAGTTCGGCGGCAACGGCTACACCGTCGACTTCAACAACGCGAAGCCGCAGTTCAGCATCAGTGGCTTCAACCTCGCCGACCCGGCCCAGTATCGCTTCGTCGGGTTATTCGAGGAGGCGCAACGCTCGGAAGGCGACGACTGGCAAGCGCGCGTCGATACCGAATACAAGTTCGACGGCGGATTACTGCGCAGCCTCCAACTGGGCGGGCGCTACACGACACGCGACGCGCATCGCGACTATGGCAGTCGCTATTTCGGTGGCCAGAACGTGCCGATCACCGATGCGCCCGTCGACGAGGTTCCGGTCGGTGCGGGGTTCAAGGGCACCGATACCCAGCCGTTCCGCACGTATCTCGCGCCATCGTACGACAGCATACGTAACAATATCCAGGCGCTGCGGCAGTTCGTGATCGGGCTGGGCGCGGCCAACTATACGCTCGCCGATGTCGCGCCCGATCCGGTGGCGAGCTACGATGCGCGTGAGAAGACCTATGCCGGCTACGCGCAGCTCAACTACAATCTCAACGACGTGGTCGACGGCACACTCGGCGTTCGCGTGGTGCGGGCGGAGACCACAGTCACTGGCAATACTTCGGTCGGCGGGGTCGTCACGCCCGCGAACGGCGGACAGGCGTCGACCGCCTATCTGCCCAATGCCAGTTTGCGCTGGCACATCACTCCGCGGCTCCAGCTCCGCCTTTCCTACACCAAGACGCGAACGCGGCCAGACTTCAGCCAGATCAACCCGTCGCTGACATTGGGCAGCCCCGACGTGGCCAACCAGAATCTGCGCACCGGCACGCGCGGCAACCCGGACCTGCGCCCCTTCAAGTCGGACAATTACGATGCTTCGCTCGAATGGTATTTCTCGCCAACCGGCTTCGCTTCGGTCGCCGGGTTCCGGCGCGATCTGAACGGTTTCTTCCAGACGGTGAGCAGCCGCTTCACCGACCCGGCACTTGGTTTCGTCGAGATTACCCAGCCGGTCAACTCGGGCAAGGGCAGGGTGGACGGCGTCGAGGCGCAGCTCTCGACCTTCCTCGATTTCGATTTCCTGCCGGCGTTCGTGCACAGCTTCGGTGTGCAGGCCAATTACACCTACCTCGATGCCGGCACCGAGTTCGTCAATCAGGCCCAGAACAATGCGCTGACGTTCGGCCCGCTGCAGGGCGTGTCGAAGCACAGCTACAACATCGTCGGCCTGTTCGAGCGCGGGCCGATCTCGGCACGGCTCACCTACAACGGACGGAGCAGCTTCCTCGATTATCGCCAGTACCGGCCCGCCGAGGCGACCGGCTATTACAATCAGTACGGACACCCGCCGGGGCGACTCGATCTGTCAACCAACATCCGCTTCACCCCGGCCGCAACGCTGTTCTTCGATTCGACCAACCTGCTCGGTTCGCCGTTCCGCTACACGTTCGACTCCGCGCGCGACGGTGCGCCCAACGCCGAATATATTCGGCTGCTACGCTATGAGGAGCGGACCTTCTCGGTCGGGCTGCGCTTCCGCTTCGGGGCGTAACGCCGCTACCGAGCGCCCAGCGTCAGGCCGGCCGCCCCTGTGCGGCCGGTAGCTCGGCGATGTCCGAGGATGGCGACCAGATGTTGATGCCGCCGTCCTCGGCCGCCGCGTCGATCGCGGCGAGGTCCTCGGCCGGAAAATCCAGGTTCTTCACGGCATCGAGCGAGTCGTCGAGCTGTTCGAGCGTGCGTGCGCCGATCAGCGCCGAAGTAACGCGCGCGTCGCGCAGCACCCAGGCGATCGCCATCTGGGCGAGCGTCTGGCCGCGCCGTTCGGCAATGTCGTTCAGCGTGCGGATCGCGCGCAGGTTCTGCTCGCTCAGCAATGTTTGCGACAGTGATCCGCCCCGGCTCGCGCGCGCATCCTCCGGCACGCCGCCGAGGTATTTGGCGGTCAACATGCCCTGCGCCAACGGCGAGAAGGCGATGCACCCGGTGCCAAGGTCATCGAGCGTGGCGAGCAGCTTCCGCTCGATCCAGCGGTTGAGGATCGAGTAGCTCGGCTGGTGGATGAACAGCGGCACCTTCTCTTCGGCAAGGATCGCCGCCGCACGCTGCGTCAGCCCCGGCTCATAAGACGAGATGCCGATATAGAGCGCCTTGCCCTGACGATGAAGCTGGACGAGCGCGCCCATCGTCTCCTCCAGCGGTGTCGTCGGATCGACGCGGTGCGAGTAGAAGATGTCGACATAATCGACACCCATCCGCTTCAGGCTCTGGTCGCAGCTCGCGATCAGGTACTTCCTGGACGATCCGATGTCGCCGTACGGCCCCGGCCACATGTCCCACCCGGCCTTGGTGGACAGGATCAGTTCGTCGCGGTGCGCGGCAAGATCGGCGGCGAGCACACGGCCGAAATTCTCCTCGGCCGAACCATAAGGCGGCCCGTAATTGTTGGCGAGATCGAAATGCGTCACGCCCCGGTCGAACGCGCGGCGCAGGATCGCGCGCCCGGTCTCGAACACGTCGCTGCCACCGAAATTCTGCCACAGGCCCAGGCTGATCGCAGGGAGCTTCAGCCCGCTGCGTCCGGTGCGCCGATACGGCATCCGTCCGTCATAGCGGGCGGGATCGGCGGTATAGGGAGCGGGGAAGGGCACGGGCGATCTCCTTGACGAAGGCTGGTTAGCTAACCGGTCTGCCGGTTGCCGCCAACGCATCGCAGACCGACGACGCGGTGGTAATTGGCGACCAACGATCCGCTGGCACCGCGTTGGCGGCATTTGACACGCCGCGTATCAGCCGCTGTGTTTGGCGTTCTTGCCGGACCGCTTCGAAGCGGCGGTGGATTTGCTCTTGCTCGAGCCGCCCGCATCGGGGCGACGCGCGAACAGGAATGCTGCAACCGCCGCGCCTGCACCGAGCACGACGGCCGCGCCGATGCCGAACATCGACTTGCCGCCGCCGCCGGCACTACCGGTATTGTCGCGCGCACCGCTGCTCTTTTTCGACCCAGCGGATTGGCCTTTCGCGGCGGTCTCGGCTGCGGCAGGCGTGTGCGCCGCGTGATCGTGCGGCGCTTCCTTCAACGGATACGGCGAACGGTTGGCTTCGGGTACGGGAGGTTCGTGTTTCATTGGGAAATCCTTTGCGATGCGACGCTAAACGCGCTTGCCCGGCGAACGCTCCCGGTGAACCGGATACACGCATCTTTATGTCGCCGCATCCGCTTGCACCGCGAGTGGTGACCCTCCGGTCAGGAGCCGCCCGCCTCGGCCTCCATCTGCTCGGCCATTTTCAGGTGCGACGTGATGATCGGCACCGCAGCCACTGCGGCCTGCCGAACCGTCGCCTCGTCTCCCGACGCCGCATATCCCTGCTCGACTGCGAGCGCGGACCGGTGCGCGAGCGCTTGCTGACGCAGGTACGTCCGGTCGAGGTCCGGCCCGCGCTGGCTCTGCAACGCGGCGAGGAAGGCCGACTGATCGCCGCCAATCCCCGGGTTCGGTAGCTTCAGCCCCGCCTTCTGCACCGCCTGGAGCAGATCCGCGCTGGTCTGCCGGTGCGCCTGGATCATCGCTTCCGCGAAGGCACGCACGCGTGGCGTCTGGCTTTGCGCCAGAACCGTCTGCGCTTCCATGATCTCGAACTGGTCCGACTGCGCGGCGGCCTGCACGAACTCGCGGGTTTGGCGTGAGCCCGGGTCCTGTGCTAACGCGGGCGTGGCCAGCGTTGCCGCCGCGGCCATGAGGCCCAGCTTCGCTATGAACCGCGCCATCACGGCTGCCCCTGTCCGCCGCCGGCGCCGTAGATGTTGCCGGTTGTATAGCTGCCGTCGTCCTCCGCCAGCCGCACGAAGATGCCGGCGAGCTCGGCGGGTTGGCCCGGACGACCCAGCGGCGCGGTGCCGCCGAACGTGACGAGCTTGCCCTGCGATGCGCCGCCCGATACCTGAAGCGGTGTCCAGATCGGTCCTGGCGCGACGCCGTTGACGCGGATGCCCTTCGGCCCGAGCTGCTTCGCCAGCGATTTGACGTAGTTCATCGTCGCCGCCTTGGTCTGCGCATAGGCATAAAGGTCGGGATCGGGATTGTAGGCCTGTTCCGAGGTGGTGCCGATGATCGCGGAGCCTGGATCGAGATGCGGCAGCGCCGCGCGGATGATCCAGAACGGCGCGTAGATGTTGGTCTTCATCGTCCGGTCGAACTCGTCATCGGTGATGTCGAGGATCGAGGGGATCGACTGCTGGCGCGCGGCATTGCAGACGAGGATGTCGAGCCCGCCGAGCCCCGCCACCGCCTTGTCGACCAGCTGCCGGCAGAAGCCGACCGTGCGGATGTCGCCGGGGATGGCGACCGCCTTCTGCCCGGCTTTGCGGATCAGATCGACGACCTCGCGCGCGTCGGGCTCCTCCTCGGGCAGGTAGTTGATCGCCACGTCGGCACCCTCGCGCGCGAACGCGATCGCGGCGGCGCGACCCATGCCCGAGTCTCCACCGGTGATAAGCGCCTTGCGACCGCGCAGACGACCGCTGCCGACATAGCTCGTCTCGCCATGATCGGGGCGCGGGTCCATCTTGCTGGCGAGCCCCGGCCAGGGCTGCGACTGCGGCTTGAACGGCGGCTTGGGATATTTCCTGCGCGGGTCCTGCTTGCCGCCACGCGACGGGCCGGGCGCCCCTGTTTGCGCGGCTGCGGGGCTTGCCACGGTTGCCGCTGCCGCGCCGATCGTCGCCGCAGCCATCACCTGTCGCCTCGTTGCATCGTCCATGCTGACACGTTCCCTGTCGTTGCGGCCCCAGAAGTCGGTCCCGCGGTCCGCGAGCAGGCAATTCGAATGCCGTGAAAGCGTCGGGTGGAAGAACGTCAGGCGCGGCGTGCGCGTTCCAGCCGCCATCGTGTCCTTTGTGGATTTTGCTGTGCGGGGCGACCCCGTCTTGGCCCGGCGTTACCCGCCGAACTTCGTCTCCCCGCCGACGATCGTCCGCAGCACCCTGGTGTCGCGGATATGGTCGGGTGCGACCTTGGTCACGTCGTTGTCGAGCACCGTCAGATCCGCGACATAGCCCGGCGCAATCCGCCCATATTGCCCGTCCTGAAAGCCGGCGAAGGCGTTGTTGACGGTGTAGCAGCGCAGCGCCTGTTCGACCGTCGTCTTCTGGTCGGGCAGCCAGCCTTGCGGGTTCTTGCCGTCGATCGTCTCGCGCGTGACGGCGGCGTAGATCCCCTCCACCGCGTCGAGCGGGCCGACCGGCCAGTCCGAGCCGAACGTCACGGTCGCGCCGGTGTCGATCAGCGAACGGAACGCATAGGTGCCGTGCAGCCGCTTCTCGCCGATCCGTTCGACCGCCCAGCGCCCGTCGTCGATGGCGTGGAACGGCTGGACCGAGGCGATCACCTTTTGCTGCACGAAGCGCGGGATCGCCGCCTGCGTAAGGTGCTGGGCATGTTCGATGCGGAAGCGCCGGTCGCGCGCGCCGTTCACCCGCGCCACTTCGGCATAGAGATCGAGGATGTCGTCGTTGGCGAGATCGCCGATCGCGTGTGTCGCGACCTGCAAGCCAGCCTTGTCCGCGCCGGTGATGAACGCCTTCAGATCGGCGAGGCTGGTCACGCGTACGCCGCTCTGGCTGTGCGCGTCGGTATAGGGATCGTGGAAGACGGCGGTGCGTGAGCCGAGCGATCCGTCGGCGAGTGCCTTCACCGCGCCCCAGCGCACCCACTCGTCGCCGCGTCCGTCGGACTTGACGATCGCGGCCATTTTTTCCCAGTCGCGCGCCGGTACGAAGCAGTAGAAGCGCAGATCGGTCGGCCCCTTGGCGCGCAGCCGCCGCGCCGTTTCGTAGGTGGTCCAGTCGAACGGCTCGGGCGTGTGGACCTGGGTGAAGCCGTGGGAGAGCGCGTGGGCGATGCCGTCGCGCATGACGCCCTCGCGCTCGGCATCGCTGGGGGTGGGGAAGACGCGTTCGACTAGCGTCTTGGCATTGTCCTTGAGGATGCCGGTCGGCTCGCCCTTGGCATCGCGCACGATTACGCCGCCTGCCACCTCGGGCGTGTCGCGGGTGATTCCGGCCGCCTTCAATGCCGCGCCGTTGAGCAGGTACATGTGGAGATCGGTCCGCGGCACCGCCACCGGCGTGTCGCCCGTCGCCGCGTCGATCCAGTCGCGCGTAGGGAGCTGCCCACCGAGCCGCTGCTCGTCCCAGCTGCCGCCGAGGATCCATTTGCCCGGCTTTGCCTGCGCCGCCTTGCCGAGCCGCGCAGCAAAATCCGCGCGATCCTTGGCCGAGAGCAGATCGGGTTGCGACAGCGTGGCCGATCCGATCAGGAAGTGCGTGTGGTTGTCGATGAAGCCCGGCGTGACGAACGCGCCTTTCAGGTCGATCACCCGCGTGGTCCTGCCGGTCGCGGCGCGCACCGCGCCTGCGCCGACCGCGACGATCCGCCCGCCGGCAATGGCCACCGCGTCACTCGCCGGCCGACGCGGGTCGCCGGTCCAGACGCGCGCGTTGATCAGCGCGGTGTCGGCCACGCGCTCCACCGCCAGCGCGCGACCGATCGCGAGCCAGGCCATGCCCCCGCCAAGCACCATCCGTCTGTCGAACATCGCGTCGCTCCCTCGAAAACCGCGTGAGCATGGTGGTGCCTGGCGCGCGATGGAACCACCAGTTTTAGCATATGAAGGGAACCAAGCGCTGGCCCTCCCCGAATCTGGATGTTGGCGCTTGTCGGGGCGGCGACCACGCGGACACAACGGCAGACATGGGGACTGGCTTCAACCGCTACACCGCCGCAGACGTGCGCGATCTGATCGCGGAATATCCGCTCGCCTGGGTGACCGCACCCGGCGGCGCGGCGAGCCTGTTGCCGCTGCTCGGCGAGTATGATGCGGACGGAACGCTGCTGCGGTTGTTCGGCCATATGGCGCGCGGCAATCCGCTGGTGGCGGCGCTTGGGCTTGCGCCGCGCGCGACGATCCTGTTCGCCGGGCCGCACGGCTATGTCTCGCCCAATCATGCCGGCAAGCGCGATTGGGGTCCGACCTGGAACTTCGTCGAACTGGCGATCACCGCCGATCTGGTGTTCCAGCCCGACGCGACCGGCGAGGCGCTCGACACGCTGGTCGATGCGATGGAACATGGCCGCTGGACCAGCGCCGAACTTGGCGCGCGCTACGACGGAATGGCGGCGGCGGTGATCGCCTTCCGCGCGCACGTCGTTTCGATGAACGGGCGCTTCAAACTGGGCCAGGACGAGAGCCGGCCGGTGTTCGAGTCGATCGTGCGCAGCCATCCCGATCCAGCGCTGGTGCGCTGGATGCAGCGGTTCGCTCGCTAGCCGAACTGCTCGTCCTAAAGCTGGCCCCTTGCCAAGCGCGTTACGTGCGCCGCACACTGGGCCAATGCTGCGCCCCTGGAAACTCACGCTCGACCGTATCGACGCCAGTCGACCGATGCCGCTCTACCTCCAGATCGCCCACGCCATAGTGCGCGAGATCGAGCGGGGGCGGATCGAGGCGGGCACCTTCATGCCGAGCAGCCGCGAACTTGCGGCGGTGATCGGCGTCAACCGCAAGACGGTGGTGCTCGCCTATGAGGATCTGATCGCGCAGGGTTGGCTCGACTCGCAGGGCACGCGCGGCACGGTGGTGTCGAGCCGGATGGGCGCGGTCACGCGTCCGGCGCATCCGCCCGCGCCCGAGGGGCCGGTTCAGCCCGAATACAAATACCACAAACCGCCCGAGCGTTCGCTCGCGCTGCCGGCGGACGGGCGCATCAAGCTCGACGAGGGGGCGCCTGACGGGCGGCTGTTCCCGGCCGACATTCTGGCGCGCGCCTATCGCTCGGCGGTGCGCCGCGCGAGCCGCGACAATCGCCTGCAATATCGCGACCCACGCGGATCGCCCCGGCTGCGGGAGGAGATCGCGACGATGCTGCGCGGCGAACGCGGCCTGTCGGTGGAGGCGGAGAACATCTGCATCACGCGCGGCAGCCAGAACGGCATCTTCCTCGCCGCGCGCACGCTCCTTTCGCCGGGCGACGCGGTGATCGTCGAGGCGCTGACCTACGAACCCGCCGTCGCCGCGTTCACCGCGCTCGGCGCGAAGGTGGTGGCGGTGCCGCTCGACGGGCACGGCATAGACGTCGAAGCGCTTGAGAAAGCGTGTCGCCGCCACCGCGTGCGGGCGGTGTTCCTGACGCCGCACCACCAGTTCCCCACCACCGTCGCGCTGCGGCCGGAACGGCGGCTGCGCGTGCTTGAACTTGCCCGGCAATTCGGCTTCGCGGTGGTGGAGGACGATTACGATCACGAATTCCACTTCGAATCGCAGCCGTTGCTGCCGATGGCGAGCTACGCGCCGGGGCGGGTGATCTATATCGGTTCGCTGTCCAAGCTGCTGCTGCCGGCGCTGCGGATCGGCTATATCGCCGCGCCCGCGCCGTTCATCGAGGCGGTCGCGCACGGCGTCTCGCTGATCGACGGGATGGGCAACACGCTGACCGAAGACGCGGTCGTCGACCTGATCGCGGATGGCGAGTTGCGCCGTCATGCCCGCCGCGCGACACAGATCTACGCGGGCCGTCGCACGGCGTTCGGGACGCTCCTTAAGCAAACCTTCGGCGGCGTGGCGGATGTTCGCGCGCCCGATGGCGGCCTCGCTTACTGGCTGCGGTTCGCCGACCCTGCGCTGCTCGCCCGGATCGAGGCGAATGCGCCCGCGCACGGCCTCGCGCTCGCTGCATCCGCTTCGTTCGTGGCCGACGCGGTGACGCCTTCCGGGCTACGGCTTGGCTTCGCAAGCATGACCGAGCGCGAGGCGGAGGCGGCGCTGGCAGCACTCGCACGCGCGGGCGGGATCGGCTTGGCCCCCTTGGCATCGTAAGATTGGATGTTTTTGATCCGCCAACTTAGAGGAAAATTACTTTCACAGACCGCCATCGCACGATCGATGGCGGCAGGGAGCAAACGCGGCTCGTGCAGGCGAGCCCAGCATTCGGGGTGGTATTCACAATGGCTAATCGTCTTCTCATCGTCGCCGCGCTCACCGGGGTCGCCGCGATCGCGCTGGCCGCGCCGGCCGCTGCGCAGAACGCCGTACCGGCCGACGCATCGAGCGTAGGCGAGCAGGACGACATCATCGTCACCGCGACCAAGCGGAACGAGGGCATCCGCGACGTGCCGCTGGCGATCAGCGCGGTGACCGGCGAGCAACTCGCCAAAGCCAACGCCAACAGCCTTGCCGATTATATCGTGCGGCTGCCGGGCGTGGTGTTCAACGATTACCAGCCCGGCATCTCCGAGGTGGTGATCCGCGGTGTGGCGGCGACGACCTATCACGAGCAGGGCCAGACCACGACCGGCTATTATCTCAACGAAATCCCGCTGGTCGAACCCGGCTTCCCGATCGGTATCCCCGATGTCGACACGTTCGATCTCGATCGGGTCGAGGTACTGCGCGGGCCGCAGGGCACGCTGTTCGGATCGTCGGCGCTCGGTGGCCTGGTCAACTACATCGTCAAGACCGCCGACCCGAGCGGCATCCACGCCGCCGCCGAAGGCTCGGTCGGCTACACCAAGCACGCCAATGGCGAGGTCAATTACGCCGGCAAGGCGATGATCAACCTGCCGATCATCAAGGACAAGCTGGCGGTGCGGATCATGGGGCTGCAACGCTTCGACGCGGGCTATGCCGACAACACCGGCACCGGCGTGAAGGGCAGCAACGATTTCCGCACGCGCGGGCTGCGCGGCTCGATCGTGTTCACGCCGACCGAGGGGACCAAGATCACCTATCTGTCGACCTATCAGGATACCAAGCTGTACGACCAGACGTACCTGACCAACATCGACACCCTGACCCGTGTCACGCCCAATCCCGAGCCGCAAAAGACCAGCTTCTTCCTCAATTCGCTGCGGCTCGATCAGGATCTCGGTTTCGCCAATTTCACGATCTTCGGCTCGGTCGACAAAAAAACCAACTTCACCCAGTTCGATGCATCGTACGACGGGTTCCTCAACGGCCACACCACCGACAGCCTCGCGCCGGTCGCGCTCACCGATGCGCGCGCCAACATCAAGCAGATCGAGGCGCGGCTCGCCTCCAAGGGCGACGGGCCGTTCCGCTGGCTGATCGGGGCGAGCTATCTCGTCGCCAAGAAATACAGCTATGACCAGACGGTCGCGCCCGGTGCCGAGGCCTATATTAACGCCAATCCCGGCATCATCGATCCGACCGTGTATCCGATCCGCACCGGCGCGGCGCTTGCCCCCGGCGACCGGCTGTACGGTTACATCTCCGGTACGGAGAACAAGGATTTCGGCGTGTTCGGCGAAGTGTCATACCGCCCGATCCCGGCGCTCGAGATCACCGCCGGCGGCCGCTATTACGATGTCGAGGCGAAGGGCACCGTCACCAACCAGCGCGGCTACGTCAGCCAGAGCTATACCGACGTGTCGTCGTTCCTCGACAAGAAGGAGAATGGCTTCACCCCCAAGGCGACGATCTCGCTGCGCCCGACAAAAGGCTTCCTCGCCTATATGACCTATTCGCGCGGCTTCCGTGTCGGCGGGATCAACCCGAACGCCGGGCTGGTGACGGGCATTCCGCTCGCCTACGACAGCGATAACGTCGACAATTACGAGGCAGGCGTGAAGTTCGGCCTGCTCGGCAACCGGCTGCTTTTCGACGCGACCGTGTTCAACATCGACTGGAACAACATTCAGGCGCGTGAATTCGGCCCCGGTCCCAATTTCTACTCCTACGTCATCAACGCGGCGAGCGCGAACATCGCCGGCGTAGAGTTCTCCGGCACCGCCAAGCTCAATCGCAACCTCAGCTTCAGCTCGAACGTGACCTATCAGGACGCCAAGCTGACCGCACCGCTGCCCGACAATTACGGGCCGGGCTATCCGGCCGGCACCAAGCTGCCGGGTTCATCGAAATGGACGGTCGCCAACAACGTGCTGCTCGATTTCCCCGACATGAAAATCGCACCGTCGATCGAACTGGCGCACCGTTACCTGTCGTCCGCCCCGGTCGCGTTCGGCAACCCGACCACGCGCGGCGGCTTCAGCCAGTTCGATCTGCGCGGATCGGTGACGGTAATGAGATCGGTGCGGCTGATGGCGTACCTCAACAACATCTTCGACAAGCGCGGGCTGCTGAGCGGGCCGTTCGCGGGGCAGACCAGCCCGGCCTTCTCGATCATCCGGCCGCGTACGGTCGGCCTGCGTATCGACGCCGGGTTCTGAGGGGCGCGGTATGATGCAGCGGCTGACCGTTCTCCTCGCGGCGGTGGCGCTGATCCCCACCGCCGTTCCCGCGCAGGCGCCGGTCGCGGCGGGGGCGGGCGGGCCGGTCACCCCCGGCGACATCATGGCGCTGCACGACATGCGCGACGTCGAACTGTCGCCGGACGGCAAGACGGTCCTGTTCACCGTCACCGCGCAGATGTCGACCTTCGGCGCGCCGCAATCGACGATCTGGCGCGTGCCCGCCGATGGCCGCGCAGCCGCATCGCGCTTCATCGTCAGCGCGGGCGTCGACGCGTCACCGCACTGGTCACCGGATGGGCGGAACATCGCCTTTTTGTCGAACCGCAAGAACCCGCTGGCGGGCGGTGCGGACAGCGGCTTCGAGTTCAAGCCGGACACCAGCGGCGGCCCCGGCGTGCCGGTCAACGCGACGCCGCCCGCGCCGGTCGGCGAACCCGGCGCCGCCTCGCGTCAGCTCTGGGTGATCGCGCGTGACGGCGGCGAGGCTGTGCCGCTTACCGCCCTACCGAACGACATCGCCGATTTCGAATGGTCGCCGGACGGCAAGCGCATCGCTTTCTTGAGCGCCGATCCTGACACGGCGGCGGAAAAGGCCGATCAGGCGGCGAAGCGAGACGAGGTCGTGCTCGACCAGTCACGCCACTTCACCCGCGCGTGGATCCTCGACCTCGCCGCGCATACCGCCCGGCGCGTGTCGCCCGACGGCGTCAACATCAGCGCGCTCGGCTGGTCGCCCGATGGCAGGACGTTGGCGGTGCGCGCCACCGACACCTCCGCGCTGAACGACTATTTCTATCACTCGCGCATCGCCCTGCTCGATCCCGCCACTGCGAAGCTCGGTCCCGCCCTGATCGAACACGCCGCGAGCGAGCCGCGCTGGTCACCCGATGGCCGCAAGGTGATGGGCCTCACCATCCGTACGCCCGGCTTCATCGGCACGGGGTTACGCGTTTACGATCTCGCCACCGGCCGCACCGATGCGATCGCCGACGAGCATCCCGGCCTGCTCACCAATCCGCTGTGGGCGCCGGACGGCCGCTCGATCCTCGCGCTGTCGTTCGAGAAGACACGCAGCCATGTCGTGCGGATCACGCCCGGCGGGCAAGTGTCGGACGTGGCCGTGCTGGACGGAGAGGCGGGCGACCTTGGCATCGCACGCGGCGGCGGCATGGCGGTGGCGATGTCCACCCCGAACCGTCCGGCCGACGTGTTCGTGATCGGCAAGCGCGGCCCGCGTGCGATCACCACCATCAACCCGCAGGTGGCAAGCTGGAAGCTTGGACAGGTGCGGGAGGTGTCATGGAAAAGCAGCCGCGACGGAACGCCGATCTACGGCACGCTCGTCACCCCGCCCGGCTATATCGACGGCACGCCGATCAAGACCGTAGTGCAGGGGCATGGCGGGCCGGAATGGGCGTGGTGGTCGGGCTGGCTGGGAAGCTGGCACGAATGGGCGCAACTGCTCGCCACGCATGGCTATGCCGTGCTGCTGCCCAACCCGCGCGGATCGGACGGGCAGGGCACCGCCTTCGCGCGCGCGGTCGGCAAGGATTGGGGCGGCGCCGATTATCAGGACATCCTCGACGGCGTCGACATGCTGGTCGCGAAGAAGATCGCCGATCCGGCGCGGCTCGGCATCGGCGGTTGGAGCTATGGCGGTTTCATGGCGGCCTGGGCGGTGACGCACGGCGACCGTTTCAAGGCGGCGATCGCGGGTGCGGCGCCGGTCGACATGGCGGCGATGGCGCGGATCACCGACACCCCCTATTTCACCACCGGCTATTTCGGTGAGCCGCAGTCCGCGCTCGCCGATCTCGACCGCACGTCTTCGGTGCGGCTGCTCGACCGCGTGCATACGCCGGTGCTGGTGCTGCACGGCGGCGACGACACGC